>Ga0307416_100001653_pt1 | contig 12301 bp, 11 predicted proteins | sample DK1Cmetagenome_2_FD_203821 | JGI IMG/M metagenome (GOLD analysis project Ga0307416, IMG submission 203821) | Maize rhizosphere microbial communities from greenhouse at UC Davis, California, United States - DK15-C-3 | ecosystem: Host-associated > Plants > Roots > Rhizosphere > Soil | place...
GACCTCCATCGAGGTGATCGCCATCAGGAACAGCAGGCCGGCGTTGATGTTGGCAAGCGCCCGGTCGGGCCCGAAGGGAACCACGGCCCAGGCGGCGAGCGCGGGCATGATCGTCATGATCGGGCCAAGGAAGAAGAGGCCCCGGTTGGCCGCGGTCGGGACGATGATCTCCTTGAAGATCAGCTTGACCGCGTCGGCGATCGGCTGCAGCAAGCCCCACGGGCCGACGCGGTTCGGCCCGGGCCGGATCTGGCTCCAGCCGATCGCCTTGCGCTCCCAGAGCGTCAGGTAGGCGACGAGCAGCAGGAGCGGAAGGACGACGGCGGTGATCCGCGTCAACGCCCAGAGCGTGGGCCACGCGCTGCCGAAGGTCGTCGCGCCGTAGCTGGTGATCGTGTCGAGCATGTGCTGCGGCTCAGGTGACGTTCGACAGCGCCGCGCCGGCGCCCTCGAGCTCGACCGAGAGCTCGAGGCGAGCGTTCATCGCGCCGAGCGCCAGCGTGACCGGATGCGAGGCGGCGACGCGGACGACGTTCGACGCCAGCGAAGGATCGACGCGCGCCGGCAGGACGATCGACCCTTGCGCGCTCGTGATGCAGACCGCCGTGCCGTCGACGATGCCGCGCTCGGCGGCGAGCTCGCTCGGAACGCCGGCGACCGGCGGCCGCGCGTCGGCTGTGCGCTGCAGCGCCGGAGCGCGCCGCACGATCGGATCGCTGGCGTAGATCGGCACGTCGGCGATCCGCTCGAGCGCGCCATCGGCAGCGGGCTTGGCAGGCAGCGCGATCCGGCCGCCGCCGCCCGTCGCGGGCGCGGCGAGACGGGCGGCCATCGTCGCTTCATCGCCGAGCGCTTCGGCACGCACTTCCTCCGAGGTCTCGAACCCGAAGCCGCGGAGACCGAGCAGGTTGCCGAGGACGCGCAGCACCTTCCACGCCGGCCGAGCCTCGGCGAACGGCTTGACGACACCGTGGAAGCTCTGGACGCGACCCTCGGCGTTGACGAAGGTGCCGGAGGTCTCGCTGAACGGCGCGATCGGCAACAGCACGTCGGCGACATCGTCGCCGGCGAGCGGCTGGAACGCGGTGAGCGAGACGACCATCTCGGCGCGAGCAAGCGCGTCGAGCGCGGCCTGGCCGTCGGCGGCGTCGAGCGCAGGCTCGGCGTGGAGCAGCAGGAAGGCGCGAAGCGGCGAATCGGCGGCCAGCATCTGCGCGGCGCCGCGGCCACCCGCCTTGGCATTGGCGTTGGCGCCGGCGAGCTGAGCGCCGACCGCGTTGGCGCCATCGCCGAGCCAGCCGAAGGTCGCGCCGGTCTGCTCGGCGATCCAGCGCGCGAGCCGCTCGAGGACGGCGGCCTCGGCGTGCTGGGCGGCGGCGTTGCCGAGCAGCACCGCCTTGTGCTCGCCGCTCTGCAGCGCCGCGGCGATCGCCTTTGCCTCATCGCTCTGCTCGGCATCGGCGGGCGCGGCGATGCCTTTGGCGGCGGCGACGGCGGCCGCGATCGCGGCCAGCGCCTCGGGCCATGCGCTCGGCGCCGCCGCGATGCTCGGTCCCATCGGCATCAGCCAGTCGTCGCGAAGGGCGTGCACGCTCATCACCTTGGCGCCCTTCTTCGCTGCCTGGCGGATCCGCTGCGCGAGCAGCGGATGGTCCTTGCGCAGGAACGAGCCGACGACGAGGACGCGCCGGAGATCGGCGAGCGATGCGATCGAGCGACCGAGCCAGCGGATCGTCGCCGTATCGGACGCCTCGATCTCGCGCAGCCGCGTGTCGACGTTCTCGCTGCCGAGACCGCGCACCAGCTTGGCGAGCAGATGCAGCTCCTCGACCGTGCTCATCGGCGAGGCGAGGGCGCCGATGCTGTGGGCGCCGTGGTCGACCGAGATCTGCGTCAGGCCGCGCGCGACGTAGTCGAGCGCATCGGTCCACGAGACCGTCTGCCACTCGCCGCGCTGCTTGATCATCGGCGCGGCAAGCCGCTCGGGCCCGTGCAGCGCCTCGTACGAGAAGCGGTCACGGTCGGCGAGCCAGCACTCGTTGACGTCCTCGTTTTCGAGCGGCAGGACGCGCATCACCTGGCCGCCCTTGACCTGGACGATCAGGTTGGCACCGGTCGAATCGTGCGGGCTGACGCTCTTCCTGCGCGACAGCTCCCACGCTCGCGCGCTGTAGCGGAACGGCTTCGACGTGATCGCGCCGACCGGGCAAAGGTCGATCATGTTGCCCGACAGCTCGGAGTCGACGGTGTCGCCTGCGATCGTCGTGATCTCGGAGTGCTCGCCGCGATGGATCATGCCGAGCTCCATCACGCCGGCGACCTCGATGCCGAAGCGGACGCAGCGCGTGCAGTGGATGCAGCGATTCATCTCCTGCATCGACAGCAGCGGGCCGACGTCCTTCGGGTAGACGACGCGCTTGTCCTCGTCGTAGCGTGAGGACGACGCGCCATAGCCGACCGCGAGGTCCTGCAGCTGGCACTCGCCGCCCTGGTCGCAGATCGGGCAGTCGAGCGGATGGTTGATGAGCAGGAACTCCATCACGCCCTGCTGCGCGTTGATCGCCTTGTCGCTCTTCGTGCGGACGATCATCCCCTGCGTCACCGGGGTCGCGCACGCGGGCATCGGCTTGGGCGCCTTCTCGATCTCGACCAGGCACATCCTGCAGTTGGCCGCGATCGAGAGCTTCTTGTGATAGCAGAAGTGCGGGATGTAGGTGCCGGCCTTGTCGGCGGCATGCATGACCATGCTGCCTTCCGGGACCGAGACCTTGTTGCCGTCGAGCTCGATCTCGATCATGGCTTCACCAGTTGCTTGACGGCAGCGGACGCGTCGACCCTCGGCACCATGCCGTACTGCAGGGTCGGCGCGGCAGCGGTCTGCGCGGGATGGACGCTGTCGGCCGGGCCGATGCGGCCGACGTGCACCGGCGGCGCCGCCTTCTCGACGAGAGCGATGAACTCGTCCTTGAAGTGCTTGATCATCGCCCGCACCGGCATCGCCGCAGCGTCGCCGAGCGCGCAGATGGTGCGGCCCTGGATGTTGTCGGAGACCGAGTTGAGCAGGTCGATGTCCTGCATGCGGCCCTGGCCGTTGGCGATCCGCTCGACCATGCGGTAGAGCCAGCCGGTGCCTTCGCGACAGGGCGTGCACTGGCCGCAGCTCTCGTGCATGTAGAAGTACGACAGGCGCAGCAGCGAATGGACCATCGAGCGCGAGTCGTCCATCACGATCACGGCGCCCGAGCCGAGCATCGAGCCCGCCTTGGCGATCGAGTCGTAGTCCATCGTCAGCTCGTTCATCACCGACGCGGGCAGCACCGGCGCCGACGAGCCTCCGGGAATCACGGCCTTCAGCGTCCGCCCCTCGGGAACGCCGCCGGCGAGCTCGAGCAGCTTCGTGAAGGGCGTGCCGAGCGGCACTTCGTAGTTGCCCGGCTTCTGCACGTCGCCGACGACCGAGAAGATCTTGGTGCCGCCGTTGTTGGGCTTGCCGACGTCGAGATACGCCTGGCCGCCGTTCATGATGATCCACGGCACCGCGGCGAAGGTCTCGGTGTTGTTGACCGTCGTCGGCTTGCCGTACAGGCCGTAGCTCGCCGGGAACGGCGGCTTGAAGCGCGGCTGGCCCTTCTTGCCCTCGAGCGATTCGAGCAGCGCCGTCTCCTCGCCGCAGATGTAGGCGCCGAAGCCGTGACACGCGTGCAGCTGGAAGCTCCACTCGGAGCCGAGCAGCTTGTCACCGAGGTAGCCCGCCGCGCGCGCCTCGTCGAGCGCTTCCTCGAAGCGCTCGTAGATCTCGAAGATCTCGCCGTGGATGTAGTTGTAGGCGACCTTGACGCCCATCGCGTACGCCGCGATCGCCATCCCTTCGATGACGATGTGCGGGTTGAACATCAGCAGGTCACGGTCCTTGCAGGTGCCGGGCTCGCCCTCGTCGGAATTGCAGACGAGGTACTTGGCGCCCGGGAACTGGCGCGGCATGAAGCTCCACTTGAGGCCGGTCGGAAAGCCCGCGCCGCCGCGGCCGCGCAGCCCCGACGCCTTGACCTCGGCGATGACCTGCTCGGGCGTCATCCCCTTGCCTTCGCCCTGCTCCAGGACCTTCTTCCAGGCCCGGTAGCCGCCGCGCGCCTCGTAGTCCTTCAGGCGCCAGTTCGTGCCGTCGAGGCCGGCGTAGATCTGCGGCTCGATGTGACGGCCGTGGAAACAGGTTTCCCGGCCGGTGGCCTGGAACCGCGAGAGGTCGAGTCGTGGCGTCATGCGGCGCTCGACGCGGTCTGCTCGCGCAGCAGGCCGACCAGCTCGTCGAGACGCCGGTCGTTCATGAAGCTCACCATCTGCAGGTCGTTGACGAGCAGCACCGGCGCGTCGGCGCAGGCGCCGAGGCACTCGGCCTTCTGCACCGTGAAGGCGCCGTCGCTCGTCGTGCCGCCCTCCGCCACGCCGAGCGACGTGCACAGATGCTCGAGCGCGTGCTGGCCGCCGCGCAGCTGGCACGGCAGGTTGGTGCAGACGTTGAGCTTGAAGCGGCCGACCGGCTCCTGGTTGAACATGTTGTAGAAGGTCGTCACCTCGTGCACCGCGATCACCGGCATGCCGAGTGCCGCGGCGACCAGCTCCTCGCTCTGCTTGGAGATCCAGCCGTGCTCGCGCTGCAGCACGGCGAGGCAGGCGATCACCGCCGACGCCTTCTGGTCGGGCGGGTACTTGGCGATCTCGCGCTCGAAGGCGCGCGCCGCTTCTTCCGAGAGAAGCACCTTGGGCTCCATCGGCGCGTTCACCTGTCGATCTCCCCGAAGACGATGTCCATCGTGCCGATCACCGCGACGGCGTCGGCGATCATGTGGCCGCGTGCCATCTCGTCGAGGGCGGCGAGATGCGGAAAGCCCGCGGCGCGGATCTTCAGCCGGTACGGCTTGTTGGCGCCGTCGCTGACGATGTAGACGCCGAACTCGCCCTTCGGGTGCTCGACCGCCGCGTAGACCTCGCCCTCCGGCACGCGGATGCCCTCGGTGTAGAGCTTGAAGTGGTGGATCAGGTCCTCCATCCCGCTCTTCATGTCGATGCGTGCCGGCGGCGCGACCTTGTGGTTGGACGTGATCACCGGCCCCGGGTTGGCGCGCAGCCAGTCGACGCACTGGCGGACGATCCGGTTCGCCTGGCGCATCTCCTCGACGCGCACGAGGTAGCGGTCGTAGGTGTCGCCGTTGACGCCGAGCGGGACATCGAAGTCCATCTGGTCGTAGACGTCGTACGGCTGGTGCTTGCGGAGATCCCAGAGGACGCCCGAGCCGCGCAGCATCGGCCCGGTGAAGCCGAGGTTCTTGGCCCGCTCCGGGCTGACGACGCCGATGCCGACCGTTCGCTGCTTCCAGATCCGATTGTCGGTGAGCAGCGTCTCGTATTCGTCGACCTTGGCCGGGAAGCGCTTCGAGAAGTCGTCGATGAAGTCGAGCAGCGACCCCTGGCGGTTTTCGTTCAGCTCGCGCGTCGCCTTGGCACCGCGGATCTTCGACTCGCGGTATTGCGGCATCGTGTCGGGCAGGTCGCGGTAGACGCCCCCTGGCCGGAAGTACGCCGCGTGCATGCGCGCGCCCGACGCCGCCTCGTACATGTCGAACAGGTCCTCGCGCTCGCGGAAGCAGTAGATGAAGATGTTCATCGCGCCGCAGTCGAGGCCGTGCGCGCCGAGCCACATCAGGTGGTTCATCAGGCGCGTGATCTCTGCGAACATGACGCGGAGGTACTGGGCGCGGATCGGCACGTCGACGCCGGTGAGCCTCTCGATCGCCAGGCAATACGCGTGCTCGTTGCACATCATCGAGACGTAGTCGAGCCGGTCCATGTACGGCAGCGACTGGATGTAGGTGCGCGTCTCGGCGAGCTTCTCGGTCGCGCGGTGGAGCAGGCCGATGTGCGGGTCGGCGCGCTGGATCACCTCGCCGTCGAGCTCGAGGACGAGGCGCAGCACGCCGTGCGCCGCCGGGTGCTGCGGCCCGAAGTTGAGCGTGTAGTTCTTGATGTCGGCCACTGGATCGGCTTTCAGTGCATGCCGCCGTAGTTCTCTTCGCGGATGACGCGCGGCACGATCTCGCGTGGCTCGATCGTCACCGGCTGGTAGATGACGCGCTTCTGCTCGGGGTCGTAGCGCATCTCGACCGTCCCGAAGACCGGGAAGTCCTTGCGGAACGGATGGCCTATGAAGCCGTAGTCGGTGAGGATGCGGCGCAGGTCGACGTGGCCGTCGAAGATGATGCCGAACAGGTCGAACGCCTCGCGCTCGTACCAGTTGGCCGCGCTCCACACCTCGGTCAACGAGGCGACCTGCGGGACGTCGTCGTCGGGGCAGAACACCTTCAGGCGGACGCGCCAGTTGTGCGTCAGCGAGAGCAGGTGGGTGACGACGCAAAATCGGGGGCCGTCCCACGGCGCGTCGCGATAGCTCGAATAGTCGACGCCGCAAAGATCGATCAGCTGCTCGAACCCGAGCTCGGGCTCGTCGCGCAGCGAGACGGCAGCGTCGAGATAGTCACCGGCGGCGACCGTCAGCGTCAGCTCGCCGAGCGCTCGCTCCAGCTTCTTGACGCGACCGCCGAGCTTGGCGGCGAGCGCTTCCTGCAAGGTGTCGAGCTTGCTCATCGTCGGGCCCGCGCTCAGCGCGCGATCGTGTTCTCGCGTCGGATCTTGGTCTGCAGCTGGAGAACGCCGTAGAGCAGCGCCTCGGCGGTCGGCGGACAGCCGGGGACGTAGACGTCGACCGGGACGATCCGGTCGCAGCCGCGCACCACGGAGTAGCTGTAGTGGTAGTAGCCGCCGCCGTTCGCGCACGAGCCCATCGAGATGACCCAGCGCGGCTCGGCCATCTGGTCGTAGACCTTGCGCAGCGCCGGCGCCATCTTGTTGCAGAGCGTGCCGGCGACGATCATGAGGTCGCTCTGGCGCGGGCTCGGCCTGAACAGCATGCCGAAGCGGTCCATGTCGTAGCGCGCCGCGCCGGCGTGCATCATCTCGACAGCGCAGCAGGCGAGCCCGAAGGTCATCGGCCACAGCGAGCCGGTCTTCGACCAGTTGATGACCTTGTCGACGGTGGTCGTGACGAAGCCCTCGTTGAGGACGCCTTCCAAGCTCATGGCGGGCTCCGTGGCGGTTTCATCATTCCCAATCGAGGGCGCCCTTCTTCCACTCGTAGGCGAAGCCGACGACCAGGATCGCGAGGAAGATCATCATCGCCCAGAAGCCGGTCGGGCCGATCTCGCGCAACGCCACCGCCCACGGGAAGAGAAAGGCGATCTCGAGGTCGAACAGGATGAAGAGGATCGCCACCAGGTAGTAGCGAACGTCGAACTTCATGCGCGCGTCCTCGAAGGCCTCGAAGCCGCATTCATAGGGCGAGTTCTTCGCCTGATCGGGCCGCCGCGGGCCGAGCAGAAAGCCCAGGACCTGAGGTGCAATGCCGACCGCCACCCCGACCAGGATGAAGAGGATGACGGGAAGGTAGGGGTCGAGTTGCATTGAGATGGTGCCGACGGCGAGACTCGAACTCGCACAGCTTTCGCGACTACCCCCTCAAGATAGCGTGTCTACCAATTTCACCACGTCGGCGGCTCTCGGATTCTGTGGCCGGCTGGCGTGAGGAATGGCTCGCCGGGCAATCTCGAATTCTAATGCCGAGTCGTTTACTTCGGCGGGATCGCGCCTGCTCCCGACGCCGTGATCGGCACGCTCGGTGCCGCGCTCGGGATCGCCGCCGCCGCGCTCGAAGGACCGGGAATCGCGGCCGCGCCCGAGGCACCCGAGAGCGGCGCGGATGCGGTCGCACCAGGCCGGTCGAGCACGCTGCCCGTGCTGATCTTGGGCCGATCGTTCGCGTTGTAGGCGAGATAGAGCGTGCAGACGAAGAAGACGGCGGCGCACACCGCGGTCGAACGCGAAAGGAAGTTCGCGCTCCCGGTGGCGCCGAACAGACTGCCGGACGCGCCGCTGCCGAAGGACGCCCCCATGTCGGCGCCCTTGCCGTGCTGGATCAGGACCAGGCCGATCATGACCAGCGCGGTCACGATCTGCAGCGCCAGCACGAGGTTCATGACGATGTTCATGCGATGCGACTTTCTGGTCTCGTGGTTCAGCCGGCAGCGCGGCAGATGGCGATGAAATCGGCCGCCTTCAGCGATGCGCCGCCGATCAGGCCCCCGTCGATGTCGGCTTGGGCGAAGAGCTCGGCCGCGTTGTCGGGCTTGACGCTGCCGCCGTAGAGGATTCGCACGGCCCGGTTCGCCGCGCCGGCGTCGGCGAGCAGTCGGCGAAGGAACGCGTGCACCGCCTGCGCTTGGCCGGGGCTGGCGGTCTTGCCGGTGCCGATCGCCCAGACCGGCTCGTAGGCGAGGACGATGCCGCCTGTGCGCGCACCGAGCAGATCGGTCACGGCGCGAAGCTGGCGCGCGACCACGATCTCGGTCGTGCCGGCCTCGCGCTCGGCGAGCGTCTCGCCGACGCAGACGATCGGCATCAGACCGTGGGCGAGCGCCGCCTGCGCTTTCTCCGCGACCAGGCGGTCGCCCTCGCCGTGCAGGGCGCGGCGCTCGGAATGGCCGACGATGACGTGGCGACAGCCGAGCTCGGCGAGCATCGCCGCGGACACTTCGCCGGTGAAGGCGCCTGCTTCATGGCTCGAGCAATCCTGGCCGCCCCAGGCGATCGCGCAGCCTTCGAGGTGCGTGGCGACGTCCCGCAGATACGGCGCCGGAGGACACACCGACACCTCGACGCCGCCGAGCGGCGCCGCCTTCAACGCGTCGAGAAGCGCAGCGTTGGCCGCGACGCTGCCATTCATCTTCCAGTTGCCGACGACGAGCTTGGGCCGTGCCGCCGTCGCCGCCTCCGCTACCACGTCAGCACCAGCTTGCCGATGTGCCGGTTCGACTCCATCAGCTCGTGCGCCCGCGCCGCTTCCGCAGCGGGGAAGACCTGGTGGATGACCGGCTTGACGACGCCCGTTTCGAGCCACGGCCAGACGGTCCGTCGCAACGACGCGGCGATCTGCGCCTTGAACTCGACCGGCCGCGGGCGCAGCGTCGAGCCGGTGATCGTCAAGCGCCGCCGCAGCACCAGGCCGGCGTCGACATTCGCCTTCGTCCCGCCCTGCACCGCGATGATGACGATGCGGCCGTCCTCGGCGAGGCATTGCACGTCGCGAGCGATGTAGTCGCCGGCGACCATGTCGAGGACGACGTTGGCACCGGCGCCGCCGGTCAGACGCATCACCTCGACGACGAAGTCCTGCGCCTTGTAGTCGATCGCATGGTCGGCGCCGAGCGCGCGGCACGCCGCCGCCTTCTCGGCCGAACCGACGGTCACGATCACCGCCGCACCCCAAGCCTTGGCGAGCTGGATCGCGGTGACGCCGATGCCGCTCGAGCCGCCGTGGACGACGAGCGTCTCGCCGCGTTGCAGACGCGCGCGGTCGAAGACGTTCGACCAGACGGTGAAGAAAGTCTCGGGCAGGCTCGCCGCCTCGACGTCGCTGAGCTTCGCCGGGCTCGGCAGGCACTGCGCGACCGGCGCGACGCAGAGCTCGGCATAGCCGCCTCCCGCGACCAGCGCGCAGACCCGATCGCCGACCGCCAATCCGGCGGCGGCGAGCGCGGCGCGATCGCCGTCGGCGACCGTTCCCGCGACCTCGAGCCCGGGAATGTCGGACGCACCCGGCGGCACCGGATAGAGCCCCTTTCTCTGCAGCACGTCAGGACGGTTCACGCCCGACGCGGCGACCCGGATCAGCGCCTCGCCGCTGGCGAACGAGGGCGCCGGCCGTTCGACGGGCCGCAGGACGTCGGCCGGCCCGGGCGCCGAGATCTCGATCGCTCTCACGTTTCGACCGTGCGCGTCACTCGTGCACCGCGGGCTCGCGCGGCGGCGTGTCGCGGTCGAGCAAGGCCTTCATCGACAGCTTGACGCGGCCCTTGTCGTCGGTCTCGAGCACCTTGACGCGCACGACCTGGCCTTCCTGCAGATAGTCGGTCACCTTCTCGACGCGCTGGTGCGCGATCTGGCTGATGTGCAGCAGCCCGTCCTTGCCGGGCAGCAGGTTGACGAGCGCACCGAAATCGAGGATCTTGGTGATCGGGCCCTCGTAGATCTTGCCGACCTCGACCTCGGCCGTGATCTCCTCGATGCGCTTCCTCGCGTGCTCTGCCTTCTCGGCGTCGGTCGAGGCGATCGTGATCGTGCCGTCCTCGCCGATGTCGATGGTGCAGCCGGTCTCCTCGGTCAGGGCGCGGATCGTCGAGCCGCCCTTGCCGATGACGTCGCGGATCTTCTCCGGGTTGATCTTCATCGTGTAGAGGCGCGGCGCGAACTGCGAGACCTCGGTCTTGGCGCCGCCCATCGCCTCCTGCATCTTGGCCAGGATGTGCAGGCGCGCTTCCTTCGCCTGCGCGAGGGCGACCTGCATGATCTCCTTCGTGATGCCCTGGATCTTGATGTCCATCTGCAGCGCGGTCACGCCGGTCGTCGTGCCCGCGACCTTGAAGTCCATGTCGCCGAGGTGGTCCTCGTCGCCGAGGATGTCGGTCAGCACCGCAAACCGGTTGCCTTGCTTGATCAGGCCCATGGCGATGCCCGCGACGTGCGCCTTCAGCGGGACGCCGGCGTCCATCAGCGCGAGACAGCCGCCGCACACCGATGCCATCGACGACGAGCCGTTCGACTCGGTGATCTCCGAGACGACGCGCATCGAATACGGGAACTCGCCGCGGTCGGGCAGCACGGCGACGAGCGCGCGCTTGGCGAGGCGGCCGTGGCCGATCTCGCGCCGCTTCGGCGAGCCGACGCGGCCGGTCTCGCCGGTCGCGAACGGCGGCATGTTGTAGTGGAGCATGAAGTGCTCGCTGTACTCGCCGGCGAGCGCGTCGATGCGCTGCGAGTCGCGGTCGGTGCCGAGCGTCGCGGCGACGAGCGCCTGCGTCTCGCCGCGCGTGAAGAGCGCCGAGCCGTGGACGCGCGGCAGGAGGCCGGTGCGGATCTCGATCGGCCGCACGGTGCGGGTGTCGCGGCCGTCGATGCGCGGCTCGCCCGACAGGATCTGGCTACGCACCACCTTGGCCTCGATGTCGAACAGCAGGTTGTCGACCTTGATCGGGTCGAACTCCGTGCCGGCGGCGCTGAGCGCGGTCTTCGCCGCCGCGTAGGCATCGCGAGTCGCCTGCGTGCGCGCCTGCTTGGAACGGATCTGGTAGGCGGCGCGGATCGATTCCTCGGCGTGCCGCGAGACCTGGGCGATGAACGCTTCGTCCTTCGCCGGCGCTTGCCACTCCCACATCGGCTTGCCGGCATCGCGGACGAGCTCGTTGATCGCCGCGATGGCGACGTTGCCCTGCTCGTGGCCGAAGACGACGCCGCCGAGCATGATCTCCTCGCTCAGCTGCTTGGCTTCCGACTCGACCATCAGCACCGCCGCCTGGGTGCCGGCGACGATCAGGTCCATCTGCGACTCGGCAAGCTGCGCCTTGGTCGGATTGAGCACGTAACGACCGCCGACGTAGCCGACGCGGGCGGCGCCGATCGGGCCGTTGAAGGGAATGCCGGAGATCGCCAGCGCCGCGCTCGCCCCGATCATCGCCGGGACGTCGGCTGCGACCTCGGGATTGAGCGACAGCACGTGGATGACGACCTGGACCTCGTTGTAGAAGCCGTCCGGGAAGAGCGGCCGGAGCGGCCGGTCGATCAGCCGCGACGTCAGCGTCTCGAGCTCGCTCGGACGGCCCTCACGCTTGAAGAAGCTGCCAGGGATCTTGCCCGCCGCGTACGTCTTCTCGATGTAGTCGACGGTGAGCGGGAAGAAGTCCTGGCCCGGCTTGGCGTCCTTCCTGGCGACGACGGTGGCGAGAACGACCGTGTCCTCGATGCTGACCACCACGGCGCCACCCGATTGGCGGGCGATTTCGCCGGTCTCGAGGGTCACCGTCTGCTGGCCCCACTGGAACGTCTTGGTGACCTTGTTGAAAATGCTCATGTTCTCTACTCCGATTCGTGACGGGCGCCATTCGGGCGGCGCCGACACCCGGAATCAGGGTTCGGCGCAATGCCATTCCAAGGCTGCTCGCGAGCCACGGGCGAACAACGGTGGAATGACACGACGACGCCGAAGGTCGCTGGTTCCTGCGCGCCCGCATGCCGGCGGTCGAACCGGACCGGTTGCGGGCGCTGGGCGGCCATCGCCTACTTGCGAAGGCCGAGCTTGTGGATCAACGCCGTGTAACGGTCGGCGTCGGTCTCTTTCAGGTACGCGAGCAGGCTCTTCCTG
>Ga0307416_100001656_pt1 | contig 12290 bp, 7 predicted proteins | sample DK1Cmetagenome_2_FD_203821 | JGI IMG/M metagenome (GOLD analysis project Ga0307416, IMG submission 203821) | Maize rhizosphere microbial communities from greenhouse at UC Davis, California, United States - DK15-C-3 | ecosystem: Host-associated > Plants > Roots > Rhizosphere > Soil | place: USA...
GTTGCTGTTCTTAAGGTCCGGCATGACTCCGATATCGAAAAACGCGCTACCTCCTCTTAGTACGTCCTGCTCGAGATACTCTTGTATATCCTTTTTTTCTTCTATAGCATCAATCTGCTCCAGATAGGGTTTCAAAACAGAAGCGCCGGCGCGCTCGGCCATTAAAGAATCCATTCCTACCGTATAAAAATCGGCGGCTTTCCGTTGATCAGAGCCTTGCTTGTATTGCTCGTTTTCGCCTGCCTTTCTAAGGATCTCCAGCAACACTTTCTGATTCTCCTCGCGTAGCTCGTGAAAACTGCCATAAGCCCCCATGTCGGCCGGGATTTTGTTTTTGGCGATCCAGCCGCCGTTCACGAATCGAAAGAAATCTTCAGATGGCTTAATGGTTGTGTCCATGTTGGAAAGTCTAAGGCCGACACCCTCAGGAAGGGCGGTTTCTTTTTTTCCTGAACAAGAACATAAGATGGCAGCGGCGACTACCGCTGTAACGACGGATAAAATTTTCATAAGTGATTTTTTGTCTGGATCGGGATCTAAAATTATACAAAAAACAGAAGGGAAAGGCCGTTTTGTCAACGCATTATGGCCATGACCACCGAAATGCCTTAACATGGGTGATAACGCCCCATGCAGCCAGACGCGCTTTGCTCGGCACTACTTTCTTTTCACATTTGTTTACGTTGAACGTCCGCCTACATAAACAAATGAATTTGAAACTTAGCATCCTTGATCAAACACCGATACGCAGGGGAAGTTCGGCCATTGAAGCCCTTCAGGAAAGCGTAGAGCTCATAAAGCTTGCGGATACCTCAGGGTATACCCGCTTTTGGGTCTCGGAACATCATAACATTTCAACGCTTGCATGCGCGGCTCCGGAAGTTCTTCTGGCAAGGTTGGGAGCGTCGTCCAACCGGATCCGCCTCGGCTCAGGAGGGATCATGCTGCCCAATCACAGCGCCCTCAAGGTGGCAGAAAATTTCCGGCTGTTGGAGGCATTGTTTCCCGGCAGAATCGACCTTGGCATGGGACGAGCGCCCGGTGGTGATCGTTTGACAGCATCCCTGCTCAACCCTGCGAACACCTTCGACCCCGAGGACTATGTTGCACAGATCACGGCACTCAAATCATTTCTCGCTGAAGACGCAGTTCCCGGCGAGGTCTACGAAAAAGTCAAGGCGATCCCCCGGATCAAGCATACACCGGAGCTATGGATGTTGACTTCCAGTGGTGAGAGCGCTTATCTGGCCGCCCATTTTGGGATGTTTTTATCATTCGCTCAGTTCATAAATCCTGTGGGCGGGCCGGAAGCAATGTATCAGTACCGCAAGCGGTTCAAGCCTTCGGGAACGACGATGCACCCGCAAGGAAGTGTCGGTATCTTTGCGTTCTGCGGAGACACGGAAGAAAAGGCCGCACGTGTGCAGGCTGTCATGGACTATCGCCTGCTAAATCTTGCCAAGGGTCACACTGATGAAGCTCCGTCATTCGAGTCGGTAAAGAATTACAAATACTCAAGTGATGAATTGAGATTTGTTCAGTACAATCGACAGCGGATGATTATCGGCACGCCGGATAAGGTCAGGGAGGAGATGAGCTCCCTGGCGCGCGACTTCGAGGTAGATGAAATTGTGATCGCCACCTTCGCTGATTCTGCCGAAGACCGGCTGCGATCATATCAACTGCTCGCAGACATCTTTGCGTTGAAAGAGCAAAAATCAGGTATGGAGGCAGGTTTAAAGGCAGGTTAAATAACCCGGTCAAGTCGGTTATGGCACCAACCCTCGAGCGGTGAGTTATTTTCAAGGCATGTTGCAACCTGAACACGCTCGCATTACAGCTCCATTTCTACCTTTATTTAACTTGCATTTCAACCTGGTCTTAAACCTGCATTTCAACCTGACATTAAACCTGCATTTAAACCTGGCATTTTCCCTATTGGCCTATTTGCTTAACTTTACCCGCTGGTAAACTGATCTCTTTATGGCCCTTGTCGAACTGGTTATGCCCAAAATGGGTGAAAGCATCACCGAAGCCACGATACTTCACTGGCTCAAGAATCCCGGTGATAAGGTCGAGCAGGACGAATCGCTCCTTGAAGTCGCCACCGATAAGGTTGACACCGAGGTGCCATCAACGCATGGGGGGATTCTGAAAGAAATCCTGGCCAAAGAAGGGGAAGTGGTGAAGGTAGGAAAGGCAATTGCCGTCATCACCACTGGCGACGAAGAGACATCCACTCCGGCCGCTCCTTTGACGGAGGCACGAGTGCCAGCATCAAAGCGTGCTGAAGTTGATGCCGAACCTGTTCTGTCGAACGGCGCTAACGGACACCCGGAAAAAACGAACCTGAAATCACAGGGAAGGTTTTATTCTCCCCTTGTAAAGAACATCGCGCGGGAAGAAAAGATCGATGTCGCCGAGCTGGAAAGTATTACCGGCTCCGGCGCCGAAGGACGCGTTACAAAGAAAGATATCATCGCGTATGTGCAAAATAGAAAGTTAGGCGTTACCCTCGCTGCCCCTGCGATGCGTTCGATGACGGGAGAGCCAGCGCAACAAATACCGGTATCCATCAATGGTGGCGATGAGATTATTCAGATGGACCGCATGCGCAAAATGATTGCCGAGCGCATGGTGGACTCAAAACGTATTGCGCCGCACGTTACATCCTTCGTCGAAGCAGATGTTACCGCCATCGTCTATTGGAGAAACAAATGGAAGAATGACTTTCAGAAGAAAGAAGGTGATGCGCTGACATTTACACCGATATTCATTGAGGCTGTCATGCTTGCGATCAAGGATTTTCCGATGATCAACGTGCAGGTAGATGGCGATCGGATCATCAAGAAAAAGGATATCAACATTGGCATGGCGGTGGCCCTGCCCACGGGAAATCTCATCGTGCCAGTCATCAAGAATGCCGACCAATACAGCCTCCGCGGCCTGGCCAAGGCAGTCAACGATCTGGCTAGGCGCGCTCGGGAAAATAAACTGAAAGCGGATGACCTCGCCGGAGGAACGTTCACGGTGTCTAACGTTGGATCTTTTGGAAACGTTATGGGGACTCCAATCATCGTGCAGCCGCAGGTCGCGATCCTGGCCCTGGGCGCTGTGGTGAAGAAACCTGCCGTTATCGAAACACCTTACGGTGATACCATCGGCATCCGCCATAAAATGTTCCTGTCGCATTCCTACGACCACCGTGTAGTAGATGGCGCCCTCGGAGGAAGCTTCGTCCGCCGCGTTGCAGACTACCTCGAAAGATTCGACTCGAACCGCTCCTTGTAGCCCAACGGAAAATGTTCTATCCTCGCCACCAACCAGCGAGCAAATCTCCATGTCCAGAAATTTGCCGCAGTGCGTTTACAACTCACCCAAAGCGTTCCCCAACACAGCTTAAGAAGGCGGCACGCCAAAGACACGTGTCAAAGCCCCAACCGCCAGCAGCCAGTCGCCAGTTGCCAGTGGCCCAAGCCCATCCTCCGCAATTAAACCATCCCGGGTGCTCCGGCCTATGCAATTACCCTTATTTTAGCGCCGTAAATCACAACAAATGAAATTCGGAACCAAAGCTGTTCACGCGGGTGTCGTCGCTGACCCTACGACCGGAGCTATTATGACTCCCATTTATCAAACCTCAACTTATGTCCAGGAATCACCTGCTAAACATAAAGGATATGCGTACGCCCGCGGAGCCAATCCGACGCGGAACGCGTTACAGGCCAGCCTCGCAGCCCTGGAGAATGGAAAGTTCGCCCTCTGTTTTTCGTCAGGGATGGGAGCAACAGATGCTGTCATCAAGTTGTTGAATCCCGGTGACGAAGTCATCACAAGCAACGACCTCTACGGCGGATCTTACCGCATGTTCAAGAAAGTGTTCGAAAAATATGGAATCAAATTTCATTTCATCGATCTCACAAGCGCGTCTAACATAGAACCGCTGATCAATAACAAGACGAAACTGTTCTGGCTGGAAACGCCCACCAACCCACTGATGAACATTGTCGACATCGCGGCCTGCTGCAGCATCGCGAAAAAACACAACATCACGGTAGCTGTCGATAACACATTCGCTTCACCATATCTTCAGAATCCGCTTGATCTCGGAGCCGATATTGTAATGCATTCTGTTACGAAATATCTCGGAGGACACTCTGACGTGATCATGGGAGCGCTTGTGATGAACAGCGAAAAGTTGTATCAGGAGCTGGCGTTTATAATGAACTCCTGCGGCGCAGTTCCAGGTCCTCAGGATTCTTTCCTTGTGCTTCGCGGAATTAAGACGCTGCACCTGCGCATGGAAAGACACTGCATAAATGGAAGGAAGATCGCCGAGTTTCTGAAAACGCATCCGCGCGTAGGAAGGGTGTATTGGCCAGGCTTCACTGATCATCCCAATCACGACATTGCCAAAAAGCAGATGCGCGACTTTGGCGGGATGTTGTCATTTACCCTCAAGGACGACAGCGTCGAGAAGGCGGTCAAGATCATGGAAAACGTTCGGCTCTTTGCCCTGGCTGAGTCACTGGGCGGCGTTGAATCACTGATCAACAATCCAGCATCGATGACCCATGCGAGCATCCCAAAGGAAGAGCGGATGAAGAGCGGCCTCCTTGACTCGCTGATGCGTCTCAGCATTGGAGTCGAAGACGCCGAAGACCTCATTGCCGACCTCGATCAGGCGCTGGGACAAAGCAATTGACAGTTTACAACAGTGGGCAGTTTACAATCGTCGAGACTCAGATGGTCTATTGTGGGTAACACGTGGAGAAAAGCAAGGGGTCAGGAGACAGTTACAATCCGTTGGTAACTTTGTGGTCCGCGGTTTACAACGTGTGAGCTGTTCGGCGGGACATGCTGATCGAGGAGTGGCAGCTACGTCTGCCACCTTAGCTCACCCTGACGCTCAACCGACTCACGATTCACGATTGACGACTCACTACTCACGATTCACGACTCACTACTCACGATTCACGACCCACTACTCACGATTGACGACTCACCACTCACGATTCAGACTCACCACTTACGAAATTCACTTCTCCTCAAAATTCAGCTCCCTGCCAAACGTCTCATCAATCGCTCGTAGCGCCGCAAATGCAACCACGATTGTGAACACACCTACAATCAGCGCGCCGTAAATGATACCCATGCTTTGAGCTTTGTCAGGACCATGCACACCTGCATATTGTTCGCTGATTGTATCGCGAAGGAATTTAAACATGAACGTTAATGGGACGACCGTGCCGCGAATGAAATTCGGAACGGTAGTGGCAACCGTCGAGCGCAAATTTGTACCAAACTGTTCGGCTGCGATGGTCACGAAAAGCGCCCAGTAGCCAATGGCAATCCCAAGCAAGAAACAGACAACATAAAAGAAGTTCTGAGTCCTGACGGGCATGTACAGAAAAAATATCACCGTAAGAAGGGTCAGGACCAGATAGGCCGCGACCACCTTCTTTCGGGATCCGACTTTCTGCGAAATAAACCCGCTCGAAAAATCACCGATGGCAAGACCCATATAACAATACATCACCGCGTCCCCCGCGAGTATCGTCCCGGTTATTGAAATGGCATCCGCGAATTCCGGAGAGAATGTTACCAATATGCCTGCGACATACCAGATAGGTAGTCCGATGAGGATACAGCCCATGTACCTGACAAACGTGCTTCTTGTTTGAAATAGCTGAAAGAAGTTTCCACGTTGGACATTCGAACCTTTCAGTTTGAGGAACATCCCTGATTCAAATACACTTATTCTGGCAAGAAGAAGTAACAATCCCAGGCCGCCGCCAATGAAGTAAGCTACCTGCCAGTCAAAGACACGCGCCACGAAGTTGGCGAGGATGGCTCCTGTAATTCCTACGGACGCGATGAGAGTAGTTGCATAACCGCGAATGCGGGTCGGAAGGATTTCGGATACGAGGGTGATGCCCGCACCCAACTCGCCCGCGAGTCCGATGCCTGCAATGAACCGCAGCAGTGCGTACTGCCCTACCGTGGCAGCAAATCCATTTGCAATATTGGCGAGGGAATAGAGCAGTATCGATCCAAATAACACGGAGAGTCTTCCACGTTTGTCGCCCATCACTCCCCAGATGATTCCTCCGATCAATAATCCGCTCATCTGGGCCTGCAAAAGAAATTCGCCCTCAATCAAGAGGCGATCTTGGGGAACACCAAGTGAGATGAGACTCGGCCGACGCACAATACTGAATAACAACAGATCGTAGATATCGACAAAGTAACCCAAAGCTGCGACCACAACGGGGAGGCTAAACAAAAGCTTAAGGTCCTTCTTATCCATCAACAAAAGTTGAGGGAAAAATAATGAATCTGTGTAAAAGTTATTGCCTTGGGTTGAAATTACTTGATGATGAAACAGGGGCAGATCGATCATATCGCCCCTCTTGCAGCCCAAAAGTATGATTTTCTGCAGGAAATTCGCTGATCAAAATTATTGACAGATAAGCTGTTACATTTTGCCGCTCAATTGTATTATTAGCTAAGCCGTGAGAGGCCAAAAAGATTAAAATCCTAACCTATACCTAATATTTAACCCCATGAGAAAGCTTCTGTTGGCAGGATTGTGCCTTATTGTCAATTGTACTGTGGTATTCGCACAAAATAAGACCTTGGGAGTTGGCGTCAGCGCCCCCAATCCTAACGCCGCGTTGCATGTTGAATCTCCAACAGGCAATCAGGGATTCATTATGCCGCGTCTCACCACGGCGCAGCGCAACGCGATGGTTTCTTTACTGACACAGGGCGACAAAGGATTGATTTTATACGACACTGACTTGAACAGCATCTTCATTTGGGATGGTTTAGCGTGGAAAAGTAGCGGACAATTTACTAACGACAACCCAGCAAGCACTCAAGACGGAATCAGTGTTGTAACGAAGGGATTGGGCAGCGCGGGGCGATTTACAACGGATAACACCAAATCCAAGATGCCGACACTATGGGCACAAACCAATAGTGATAGTGCTTTATCCGCTCCAATCTATGGTTTAAATACCGGTAAGGGTGACGTAGCCGGCTCATTCCGGATAAGCAATGCAGCAAGCACCTTTGGGGCTCTTTACGGCGAAACGAATGGGACAGGTTCCGCTGTTTTCGGAAACCAGCTCGGCCTGGGCCGTGCGGCACAATTCCAGATCCAGAATGCATCCAACGACAATGCAGCTATTCGTGGTTTCACTAACGGTACAGGATACGCTGGCTTTTACACGATCAGCAACGCTGCCAATGCAAGCGCAGGTATCTTCTCAACAACCAATGGAACAGGCGCGGCGATCTTCGGCGAAAGCACCGGAACAGGCTCTGCCGGAAAGTTTGTTGTAAATAATGTTTCCAATAATTCGGTTACGCTCTGGGCTGAAACGAATAGCAATCAACCTTTATCTGCAGCGATCTACGGCAGGAACACTGGCACAGGTGATGCAGCGGCATCTTTCAGAATTCAAAATGCTGCCAATAGCTTTTCGGCCGCATATGCAGAAACGAATGGAACCGGTCCTGCACTTTTTGGCAATCAGCTAGGTACCGGTGTCGCAGGTCAATTTCAAATCCAGAACGGATCGAACAGCAACGCTGCAGTACGCGGCTTTACGAATGGTACAGGGTATGCAGGTTTTTACACCATCAACAATCTACTCAATACCAGCGCAGGTATCTTTTCTCAAACCAATGGAAAAGGTGCCGCCATCCTTGGTGAAAGCACAGGAACAGGTTCTGCCGGAAAATTCGTAGTCAACAATACAAGCAGTGCGAGCCCTGCACTTTGGGCGGAGACAAACAGTAATAATTCGCTGTCCGCACCCATCTATGGTTTGCATACCGGTCTCGGGGACAATGCAGCGGTGTTCCGCCTTAGCAATCCATCCAACGCTTACGCCGCAGTTTACGCTACAACCAGTGGGCCAGGCGCCGGCTTACGTGCCGAGAATACCGGTTCAGGGAACGGTTTTGCCGCGACCTTCGATGTAACGAACACGACAAACCAATTCCCTGCTGTGCAGGTATCGAACGCGGGGCCTGCAGCGGCTGTCCGTGTCATGCAACCAAAAGGTACTGGCTCAGGATTGGATATCTATATGCAGAATGCAAGTTCGCCCGGCTTTGGGGTTTATGTGGACCAGGGAGGTGTAGGACATGCAGGCTCCTTTAATATCAGCAATGGCTCGAACAGTTCCAATGCTGTGCAAGCGATCACGAAGGGAGTCGGGAGTGCCGGCCAGTTCGAAACCGCTAATCCGGCAAACACAGCACCCACGATCTCCGCCTCACATCAAGGCGATGGAATTGCCTTTGCTATTTGGAGAGGAGGTATGATGATCACAACCGAGGTGGTCAAAACCCTCTCAATTACGAAACGAGCCGCCGCATATCAGATCCTGCCAAGCGGAGGCACCACCTTTACCCTCGACTTCGGTCCAAAAGACGGGGAGGTTTTTATGGTGTATAATGAAACCAACGAGGTTATCACAGTTGCAGGAGTGCCCTTTAACATGGGAGAAGGCAAAGTGCTTATCGTATTTCCTGGCGGCGCAGTTCGAGGTTTATAATCACGCACCATGAAAAGATCTATAGCAATAGCCATCATGTGCCTTGTAATTCAAGGCGGCTTCGCACAGTTTATCACCAACAACGGAATCGCCATATCGAACTCCGCGTTGTTGGTAACAAACGGCGAATGGACCAATGCATCCGGTGCAAACTTGTTGAACAACGGTGTCATCCGCACAAGCAACTCTTTTGTGAATAATGGCACGCTCGACCGGGCAAGCCTCGGCGGATTCGTGCTTGATTATGCCACGGACCTTAACTTCAAATTGGGAGGATCAAGCATCGGCTTTGTCAGAAAGAATGGGTCTGGTAAAGCACTGATCACAGGTTCTGTGAATGTAAAGGACAGCCTCGTGCTCGCGGGGGGCATTTTAAGCATGTTAAATGCGATAGATACGATCGCCCTGGGATCGGCCGCCCAACTTATTTCCGCTGACACTTTCTTTATCGAAGGAGGATTCATCGCGCGTGCCGGCAAAGGTGACCTGGTTTTCCCCTTCGGGAAGAATGGTTTCTATCTCCCATTTAAAATGTACAAGGTGAATGCGGAAAGGGTCACCGCTGCAATAGTTGACGCTCCGACCGGACACACAGCAGGACCTGGCGTCGACGCGCTCATTGGGTTTCCATATGCATGGAAAGTCATGGAAAAAGTCTCATCCGATACCGCAGCCTACGTGGAGCTGAACTATCCGAATCATTTGCCCACAGTTAGCAATCCGATTGTCGTCCGTCAGATTCCCGGTTCGCAATACGCGAGCATGGGCGCACGTTACATTGAAAATAGTGGTACTCGTACCATTGTCAGAAGTTACTCTCGCCGGCTGAATGGACTCTTCATGGTTGGTCAGGGATTTCCTTCGGATCCTGTTACTGACTCGCTGGCATTGGTTGCATTGTATCAGTCAACGGGCGGCGACGTGTGGACCAACGACGCCAACTGGCTTAGCGGAAACGTTGAGACCTGGTTTGGCGTTACCGTCAACGGGCAGAGCATCACGGCCGTCGAATTACCGGCAAACAACCTTAGAGGATCGGTAGCCGATCCGTTGGTAGATATACTGTCACTTCAGACGGTGAACCTTTCGGCAAACAAACTGACCGGGATTCCCGATTTCAGTCTCAATACAGAGATCAGCTCTCTCAACGTTTCAAATAACAATCTCGACTTCGTTTCCCTCGAGCCAAACTCCTCTGTCCCCGGCGTCAACTACCTGGTGCAGGGCAACATAGGCATGGCCGCAGACACGACGATCGCTGTGGGTTCCTCTTACACTTTCAGCATTCCTCAACAGACTACAAACACGCAGTATCTTTGGAAACATGACGGCGTTGTAGTGCCTGGCGCGACCGCAGCCAGCCTCACGCTTCCGTCGATTAACCGCGAAAGTATGGGTAGCTACGTTGCTGAAGTGAGCAACCCTGCGTTGCCTGGCCTTGTTCTCAAATCGAATGTTCAAAGAGCGCTCGCATATGCAGGAGTTTCCGGAATGCTATTCGCCGACAGCAATCTGCCTGCACAGGCGGGTGAGGTTGGACTATACCGTGTGCAGCCTGGCGCGTTCCAACTTGTAAAGACTCTCCCTGTTGCCGCGGATGGCAGTTATGCGTTCGAGAAAGTCGTTCTTGACGACTACCAGATCCGTGGTTTTGCAGATACGCTTGTCCATGAACGCGCACTGCCAACGTATTATCAGAACACAATCCTGTGGGAAGAAGCCGATACGCTTATCCTCGAGGACAATGTCACTAACCTTGACATTGTTTCGCAACTCGAGCCTGGTCCCCCGTCTGGTCGTGGATCAATTAGCGGGTATTTGCAAGAGGATGATGGTACAGGACGCCTTCAGGAAACCGAAAGGAACAAGAGAGTTGCGCGCGCCGGAGTAAGCGCCCGTCGTGTAGAGAATACCGGAAGAACCAAGGGTGAGATACTTACACTTGTAGCATATGTCTTTACCGACGAGAATGGAGAATTCACCTTGCCCAACCTTCCGCAGGGAAACTACCGCATAAACTTTCAATATCCAGGTTATCCCATGGACGAAAGCTCTTATACTACCGTGACGATAGGCAGTGCGTTGGAATCTCAGGTTATGGTTGAAGCCAGTGTTGTCGATGGCAAGATCAACGTACGTAAGCTAGTCGTCACTGGTACGTATGAAGCCGAAAATTATCATGCTGAAGTGTTTCCCAACCCTGCGGTGGAATCACTGCACCTCAAGTTCGCCGGCGAAGTTCAATCACGCGCTGTTACTTTGACCAGTCTTCAAGGGAAAGTGCTTTACAGCGCAAACGCTTCGGACAAAGATGTCGCACTTAATGTAAGCCATCTGCAGACCGGCATCTACCTCCTGCAGATCACAGAGGGAGGAAGAAAAGTTAAAACCGTAAAAGTCAGCATTGAATAAACCTGCTTACTTGTTGCCCGCAAATGGGCGACAGGAAAATAGAAAAACCATGAACAAGATATTATCGCGTACCTCGCATACAAAGATCAAAATAATCGCGCTTGCCATCGCTCTAACTGTATCCGCATGCAGAGGAGATGACCCGGCACCACTTCCCGAAACAAAGAAGGTATCGCAGATGCTCACATCCAGCGGGGCCGTGTGGACGCCGGAGTCCATCACCGTCGATGGCGTTGATGTTACAGATGACCTTTTTCCGGGCTTTTCGATCACCTTTATGGATGAAACATATAGCACAACCGGTACCAGTCCTGTGTGGTCTTCCGAGGACACCTGGTCCTTTAAGGATGAGACGGCAACTGTCATCATTCGCGGTTCAGATCAGAAAGAAGTAACTATTGCCGAGATATCAGCTACCAGGCTGAAGCTTACACTCGACTGGCCAGAGACTACCTATGGCGGGCGCAAAAGTTCACTCAACGGCAAACATGAATTTATCCTGAGCAAATAATGGAAAGTGCATCTTCGGATGCACTTTTTTTGACGTCAAATTCTATTCTCATTCACATGAAATATCCAGCTGCCTTCGTCATCATCCTAGTTTCCCATCTGCCCTCGTTTTCACAACAACCGGGGGTCTATGCGCAGCTGGAAAAGCAGTATAACACGGAAAACTATGACGCTTGTGTGCAAATGACAAAGCAGGTGGAGGCGTTTACAAAAAATCGACTCGATACCCTCGTAGCAAACAGCTTTTTTTACCTCGCAGATGCGTATAACCAAACAGGCGACCTCAAGAAAGCATTGCATTATTTCGAACTGGAAAAACAAACCCTGCAGGCACTCGGACTCAGCCGCACAACAGATTTCAGTAACTCACTTAATAACCTGGCTTACCTGTATCTTCAGGATGGCAATTACCGGAAGGCGGGAGCGATTGCGGACGAGTTGCTCGCAAATGATCGCCTGCTATTTGGTCCGACTGATCAAGAATATGTCACGTCCGTTCTCGACGTTGCTGACATTTACATTCAGCTCGATCGTATCAAGGACGCGGAGGCGCTTCTCGGAGGCACGCTGAGACAACAACCTAAAAATACTATCAATCGAGGGTTGCTCCTCAACAAGATCGGAGATCTATACTCGTACAACGGGCAGTATAGCCGTGCCTTGCGTTCTCTCATGGAAGCGCTGGATGTGCAAGGCGAGCTTGTGGGTGAAGAGTCGCCGGAATACATCAACGCCGCCATCAACCTGGGTATTCTTTTCATGAACCAGGGCAAGTATCCCGAAGCAGAAGAGATC
>Ga0307416_100001658_pt1 | contig 12289 bp, 9 predicted proteins | sample DK1Cmetagenome_2_FD_203821 | JGI IMG/M metagenome (GOLD analysis project Ga0307416, IMG submission 203821) | Maize rhizosphere microbial communities from greenhouse at UC Davis, California, United States - DK15-C-3 | ecosystem: Host-associated > Plants > Roots > Rhizosphere > Soil | place: USA...
TTTCTCGATCATCGCCCACATCGACCACGGCAAATCGACCCTCGCCGATCGACTGATCCAGCGGTGCGGGGGCCTCACGGACCGCGAGATGGAGGCGCAGGTGCTCGACTCGATGGAGATCGAGCGCGAGCGCGGCATCACGATCAAGGCGCAGACCGCGGCGCTCGAGTACGCCGCACGCGACGGCCGCACCTACCAGCTCAACCTGATCGACACGCCGGGCCATGTCGACTTCTCGTACGAGGTGAGCCGGTCGCTGTCCGCCTGCGAGGGCGCGCTGCTCGTCGTCGACGCCAGCCAGGGCGTCGAGGCGCAGACGGTCGCCAACTGCTACACCGCGCTCGACCTCGGCGTCGAGGTCGTCCCGGTCCTCAACAAGATGGATCTGCCGCAGGCCGACCCCGAGCGAGCGCGTGCCGAGATCGAGGACGTGATCGGCATCGACGCCGACGACGCGATCCCGTGCAGCGCCAAGACCGGCGAGGGCATCGACGAGATCCTGGAGGCGATCGTCGGGCGCATGCCGGCGCCGCGCGGCAAGCCCGACGCGCCGCTCCGGGCGATGATCGTCGACTCGTGGTTCGACAACTACGTCGGCGTCGTCATGCTGGTGCGGGTCGTTGACGGCCAGCTCGCCCGCGGCGACCGGATCCGGATGATGGCGAGCGACGCCGTCTACGGTGCCGACCAGCTCGGCGTCTTCACTCCCAAGGCGGTCGCGCGCGAGAAGCTGGCGGCCGGCGAGGTCGGCTTTCTCATCGCCGGCGTGAAGGAGCTTCAGGCGGCCCGGGTCGGCGACACGATCACGCTCGAGAAAAAGCTGCCGAACAACGCCGGCGTCGCCAGCGAGCCGCTACCGGGCTTCAAGGAGATCCAGCCGCAGGTCTTCGCCGGGCTCTATCCGACCGAGGCGAGCGAATACGACCAGCTTCGCGACGCACTCGAGAAGCTGAAGCTCAACGACTCGTCGCTGCGCTACGAGCCCGAGGTCAGCCAGGCGCTCGGCTTCGGCTTTCGCTGCGGCTTCCTCGGCCTGCTCCACCTGGAGATCGTCCAGGAGCGGCTCGAGCGCGAGTTCGACCAGGACCTGATCACGACCGCGCCTTCGGTCGTCTACGAGGTCCAGCTCAACAACGGCGAGGTGCTCAAGATCGAGAACCCGTCGCGCATGCCGGATCTCGGCCGCATCGCCGAGATCCGCGAGCCGATCGTCACGGTCCAGCTCTACATGCCGCAGGAGTACGTCGGGCCGGTGATGACGCTCGCGAACCAGAAGCGCGGCAGCCAGGTGAACATGGCCTACCACGGCCGCCAGGTGCTGCTCACCTACGAGATGCCGCTCGCCGAGATCGTGCTCGACTTCTTCGACAAGCTGAAGAGCGTCTCGCGCGGCTACGCATCGATGGACTACGCGTTCAAGGAATACCGTCCGGCCGACGTCGTCAAGGTCGACATCCTGCTGAATGGCGACAAGGTCGATGCGCTGGCGATCATCGTCCATCGCAGCCAGAGCCAGTATCGTGCGCGCGCCGTCGTCGCCAAGATGCGCGAGCTCATCGCACGGCAGATGTACGACGTCGCGGTGCAGGCGGCGATCGGCTCGAACATCATCGCGCGTGAGACAATCAAGGCGCTGCGCAAGAACGTGATCGCCAAGTGCTACGGCGGCGACATCACCCGCAAGAAGAAGCTGCTTGAAAAACAAAAGGCCGGCAAGAAGCGCATGAAGCAGATCGGCTCCGTCGAGGTGCCGCAGGAGGCGTTCCTGGCGATTCTCCAAGTGGACGACTGATGGGCCTGCTCACTGCCGCGCTCTACGCCTGCCTGGCCGTGTTCGGGCTCGGCTGGTACTTCAACCGGTGGTCGGGCAACTTCTCGCTCCTGCTCTTCGTCCTCACGGTCGTCACCTTCCTTTACTGGCTCGCCGAGCGCTTCTACTTCGCGCCGCGCCGGCTCGCCGCGGTCGCGGCATTCGAGCAGCAGGACGCGGCGCGGCGCGAGCAGCTGGCCCGCCAGGGGATCACGCGCGTCGACGACAACGTCGCTGCGACTCGCCAGGCGCTGCTGCTGCAGCCCTGGTGGCTCGACTGGACGGCGGGTCTCTTTCCGGTGATCCTCGTCGTCTTCCTGCTCCGCTCGTTCCTGTTCGAGCCGTTCAAGATCCCGTCCGGATCGATGATGCCCACGCTGCTCGTCGGCGACCTGATCCTGGTGAACAAGTTCCACTACGGCGTTCGCCTGCCCGTCGTCAACCAGAAGATCGTCGACAACCACGACCCGCAACGCGGCGACGTGATCGTCTTTCGCTTCCCCAAGGACCCGAGCACCGATTACATCAAGCGCGTCGTCGGCCTGCCCGGCGACGAGATCGTCTTTCGCAACCAGCAGCTGTTCATCAACGGCCAGCAGGTGCTGGCGCAGCCGCTGCCGCCACCCGGTTTCTACGACGAGGAATCACGTCGTTACGTGCCGGAGTTCAAGGAGAAGCTCGGCGACATCGAGCACGGTATCCTTATTAATCCTCAATCCACGCAATTTTGGAAAAGCCACGAGGAGAATCAGTTTCCGTTCCGCGAGAACTGCCGCTACAGTGCCGAGGGCGTCGCCTGCAAGGTGCCGCCGGGCAACTATTTCATGATGGGCGACAACCGCGACAACTCGCTCGACTCGCGCTACTGGGGCTTCGTGCCCGACCGCAACATCGTCGGCAAGGCATTCTTCATCTGGATGAACTTCGGCGACCTGAAGCGGATCGGGTCGTTTCGGTAGGCAGCGACCGGGCAACGAGAAGGGACAGGAAGGCGGATGATCGGCGAGGTCGACAAAGCGGGCCGCCAGCGCGGCGTCACCCTGTTCGGACTGCTGTTCTGGGCGGTCATCGTCGGCTTCGCAGCGCTCATCGGCATGCGAGTGCTGCCAGCGCTGAACGAGTACTTCACGATCAAGCGCACCGTCAACAAGATCGCCTCCGAGGGGTCGACCGTCGCCGAGATCCGCTCCGCCTTCGAGAAGCAGAAGGACATCGAGTACTCGATCGTCTCGATCACGGGCAAGGACCTCATCATCACCAAGGAAAACGAAAAGGTGGTCGTATCCTTCGCCTATGACAAGGAAGTGGAACTTGTGAAGCCCGTTTTCCTTCTCATCAAGTTCGAGGGCCGGTCCAACTAGTCTGGCGGCCCGCTTTCTCGATCGGAGCCGTTCCCCACGCATGGATCCCCGCCTCGTCGCATTGCAGCAGCGCATCGGCCACCGGTTCAACGACCCGGAGCTCCTGGAACGGGCCCTCACCCACCGCAGCTATGGCGCCGACCACAACGAGCGCCTTGAATTCCTCGGCGACGCCGTTCTCAGCCTGGTCGTCTCGAGCCTCCTGTTCGATCGCCTCGGCGACTCCGACGAGGGCGACCTGACCCGGGTGCGCGCCCACCTCGTCCGCGAGGACAGTCTGTACCGGGCGGCGCTCCAGTTCGGCCTGCCGGAGGCGCTCCGCCTCGGCGAAGGCGAGGCGCGCGGCGGTGGGGCGATGCGCGCCTCGATCCTCGCCGACGCGCTCGAGGCGCTGATCGGCGCGACCTTCCTCGACGGCGGGTTGCAGGCAGCGCGCACGCTCGTGCACAGCCTGTTCGGAGAGGTCATCGAGACGACCGAGGTCGGCAGCTGGGCAAAAGACGCCAAGACCGAGCTGCAGGAGTGGCTGCAGGCGCGCCGCATCCCGGTGCCGAGCTACCGGATCCTCGCCACCCGCGGCCAAGCCCACGCCCAGATCTTCGAGGTCGAGTGCGCCGTTCCGGCGCTCAGCCTGCAGGAGACCGGCGAAGGCAAGTCGCGTCGCGCCGCCGAGCAGGAGGCAGCGCGCCGCATGCTCGACGCGCTGCGCGCGAGCGACGAGCCGGGAAGCCCGCTTCGCTCCTGAAATGGCCAGCGACGGCCCGGCCGCTCCGCAGCGTTGCGGCCTGGTCGCGATCGTCGGCCGGCCGAACGTCGGCAAGTCGACCCTGATCAACGCGCTCGTCGCGCAGAAGATCAGCATCACGTCGAGCAAGGCGCAGACGACACGGCACCGCATCACCGGCATCCGCACGGTCGGCACCAGTCAGTTCGTCTTCGTCGACACCCCCGGCTTCCAGACGCGCCACGCCGCCGCGCTGAACCGCTCGCTCAACCGCGCGGTCACCAGCACGCTCGCCGACGTCGATGTCGTCCTCCTGGTCGTCGAGGCCGGCAAGTTCGGCGCCGCTGACGGGGCGGTGCTCGCGCTTGTCGATCCGGGCAAGCCGGTGCTGCTCGTCGCCAACAAGCTCGACCTGGTCGCCCGTCGCGCCGACCTGGCGCCGTGGCTGCAGCAGATGCAGCAGCGCCATCCCTTCGCCGAGTTCGTGCCGATCAGCGCGACGAGACCTGCCGACGTCGAGCGCTTGCTCGCGATCGTCGCGCCCTACCTCCCCGAGCAGCCCTGGCTCTATCCGGAAGACGCGCTGACCGACCGCAGCGACCGCTTCCTCGCCGCCGAGGTGGTCCGCGAAAAGCTGTTCCGGCTGACCGGCGACGAGCTGCCCTACACGTCGACCGTCGTCATCGACCGCTACGAGGAGGAGGGCGGCCTGCGTCGGATCGCCGCCACGATCGTCGTCGAGCGCGACGCCCACAAGGGGATGATCATCGGCGCCGGCGGCGAGCGGCTGAAGCGGATCGGCGCGGAGGCTCGCCAGGAGCTCGAGCGCCTGCTCGACGCGCGCGTCTTCCTCGAGCTCTGGGTCAAGGTGAAAAGCGGCTGGGCCGACGACGACGCGCACTTGCGCTCCTACGGCTATGAATAGGCGGCCCCGCACGCGCTGCGACGCACCTGCGCGAGCCTTTCCCCTTCCATAGCGTGAACAGGCCCTAGCGATGGCCAGCCGCGCCGCCCGCCAGCCGGCGCTGGCGTCCTACGTCCTGCACCGCTACGACTGGAGCGAGTCGAGCGTCATCCTCGACCTCTTCACGCGCGAGCAGGGCCGGATCGCGGTCGCCGCCAAGGGAGCCAAGCGGCCGTTCTCGCAGCTGCGCAGCGTCCTCCTGCCGTTCCAGCGCCTGCAGGTCTCGCTCGGGCGCGACGCACCCGGCGACGAGTCGCGCGAGGTGCACTCGCTCCGCTCCGCCGACTGGGCCGGAGGACACGCGATGCTCACCGGGCCGGCGCTCTTCAGCGGCTTCTACGCCAACGAGCTGCTCATGAAGCTGCTCGCCCGCCACGACCCGCACCCGAGGCTCTTCGACGCCTACGCGGAGACGGTCGCCGCGCTCGGCAGCGCCGACGACGCACAAACGCAGGCGGCGCTGCGCGCGTTCGAGATCGTCCTGCTGCGCGAGATCGGACTGCTCCCCGATCTCGCGACCGAAACCGCCTCGCGCCGGCCGGTCGTCGCCAGCCGACGCTATCTCGTCCTCGCCGATGCCGGCGTCGTCGAGTCGGATCGCACGGGCGAGGCGACGGCAGGCGGCGCGACGCTGGCGGCCCTGCAGGCGGCGCTCGCCGTCGGCGACCTGCGGGCGCTGCAACGTGCCGCCGGCGAAGCGCTCGCCGAGCTGCGGCCGCTCTTGCGCGCGCAGCTTCACTATCATCTCGGCTCTTCGCAGTTGCGCACGCGTCAGGTCATGATCGAAGCGCAGGCGTTGTGATGGAAGCGCAAGCGCTGGAGCGATGAATCCTCTCGTCACGACCGGACACGACCCACGCCGCGCCGGCACCGCGCTCTCGGTCAACGTCAACAAGATCGCACTGCTGCGCAACCAGCGCCCGCTCGCGATCCCGAGCGTCGTCGGCCTGTCGCGGATCGCCCTCGAGGCCGGAGCGCACGGCATCACGGTGCACCCGCGGCCTGACGAGCGCCACGTCCGGGGCAGCGACGTCGAGGCGCTCGCCACGCTCCTCAAGGAGTGGCCCGGCGCCGAGTTCAACATCGAAGGCAATCCGTTCCACAACCTGATGCCGCTCGTGCGCGCGACGCGGCCGCAGCAGTGCACCTTCGTGCCCGACGACGCCGGGCAGGCGACGTCCGACCACGGCTGGGATCTCGGGCGCGACGGCGATCGTCTGGCGCCGCTCGTCGACGAAGCGCGCGCGCTCGGCGTTCGCGTCAGCCTGTTCATGGACCCGGTCCCGGAGACGATGGCGCGCGCGCGCGCGGTCGGCGCCGATCGCGTCGAGCTGTACACCGAGCCCTATGCGGCCGCCTTCGGCACGCCGGCGCAGGCGAGCGTCGTCGCCGTCTTCCGCGCCGCCGCCGACGCGGCGCAGCGCCTCGGCCTCGGCGTCAACGCCGGCCACGACCTCAACCGCGCCAACCTCGGGCCGTTTCTCGCGGCGGTGCCTGGCGTTCTCGAGGTCTCGATCGGCCACGCCTTGATCGCCGACGCGCTCGAGCTCGGGATGGCCGAAACCGTGCGCGCGTATCGCCGCGTCATGGAGGCAGTGCCGGGCGGACGCCGATGATCTTCGGCGTCGGCACCGACATCTGCGACGTGCGCCGGATCCGCGCCGTCCTCGCCCGGCGCGGCGACGCCTTCGCCGAGCGCGTCCTCGGCGCCCACGAGATCGAGGTGTTCCGCAGCCGGCGCGCCCAGCTCGAAGAGCGCGGCGTCCGCTATCTGGCGACCCGCTTTTCGGCCAAGGAGGCGTTCTCGAAGGCGATCGGCCTCGGCATGCGCACGCCGATGACCTGGCGCGGCTGCGAGATCGCGAAACGGCCGAGCGGCAAGCCCGAGATCCGCCTGCACGGCGCGCTCGCCGACTGGTTCGAGGCGCGCGGCCTGCGCGCGCACGTCAGCGTCAGCGACGAGGCCGACTACGCGGCGAGCTTCGTCGTCGTCGAACAGGAGAGGGCGCGATGAGCCATGGCCATGCACCCGTCGTTCTCGACGTCGCCGGGCTCGCCCTCGACGACGACGACCGGCGCCGGCTGGCGCACCCGTTGACCGGCGGCATCATCCTGTTCGCGCGCAACTGGCGCGACCGCCGCCAGCTCGTCGATCTGGTCGCCGAAGCGAAGGCGATCCGGCCCGACCTGCTGGTCTGCGTCGACCACGAGGGCGGTCGCGTCCAGCGCTTCCGCAGCGACGGCTTCACGCCGCTCGCGCCGATGCGCGCGCTCGGCGAGCTCTGGATGGACGACGGCGGCGCCGGCCCTGGCGCAGGCGCGATGCGTGCGCTCGAGGCGGCACGCGCGCTCGGCCACGTCCTCGGCGCCGAGCTGCGCGCGTGCGGCGTCGACCTCAGCTTCACGCCGGTGCTCGATCTCGATCACGCCGGCAGCAGCGTGATCGGCGATCGCGCGTTCCATCGCGATCCGCGCGTCGTCGCCGTGCTGGCGCAAAGCCTGATCCACGGGCTGCTGCAGGCCGGCATGCGCAACTGCGGCAAGCACTTCCCCGGCCACGGCTTCGTGCGCGCCGACAGCCACCACGAGATCCCGGTCGACGAGCGGCCGCTTGCGCGCATCCTCCGCGACGATGCACGGCCCTACGAGTGGCTGTCGGGAACGCTTGCCAGCGTGATGCCCGCGCACGTGATCTACGCCAAGGTCGACGAGCGGCCGGCCGGGTTCTCGCAGCGCTGGCTGCGCGAGATCCTGCGCGTCCAGCTCGGCTTCGAGGGCGCGGTCTTCAGCGACGACCTGAGCATGGCCGGCGCGCGCCGCGTCGGCGGCGTCGAAGTCGGCTACGCCGAAGCGGCGGCGCTCGCGCTCTCGGCCGGCTGCGACCTGGTCCTGCTCTGCAATCAGTCGATCGATGGCGGCGCCGCCGTCGACGCCTTGCTCGAGGACCTGCTCGCGGCCGAGACGAGCGGCCATTGGCAGGCCGATCCCGACAGCGAGTCGCGCCGCCTCGCGCTGCTGCCGCAGACGCCGCCGCTGGCGTGGGACGACCTGATGCAGGACGCCGCCTACCAGCGCTCGCTCGAGCGCCTGCCTTAGCGAAAAAAGGCGCCGCCGGGACCGGCCCGGGCGGCGCCTCTCAGCGGCGACGCTTCCCGTCTAGACGCCTTGCCTCTCCTGCGCCGTCGTCTCGAACGGCAGCTTGACCTGCGCGAGGTCCTTCTTCGTCTCGACCATCACGAGCGGACCTTCATCGACGGCGGGGGGGACGACGATCTCGCGCGGCACCCGCGGTGGCGCAGGAATCGCCGCCATCGCCGCTTGTGCCGCCTCGATCTTGCCGGCGTCCGAGTTCACCCATTGCAGGCCGGCCGACTCGGCGACCGCGGCGAGCGAATCGATCGGCAAGGCGTACGGCTCGGCTCGCGCCAACGCCATCGGCTCGGCCGGTGCTGTCGGCTCCCCGCGCGGCAACGCCGTGTCGCCGAACGCCGGACGGCCGACCGCGGGAGCGGGACGCCATTCGTCCGCGCTCGTGCCCGCGCTCGTCGCGACGTCGGCGTCGCGCGCGAAGAGCGGCGCCGCGGCGAGGTCGCGACCTTCGCGATCTCCGCGCGCTGCGCTGGCACCCGTGCTGTCGATCGGCGAGACGTCGCGGTCGGCGGCGAACGAGTCGCGATCGGCGGACGGCGCGTCGCGTGGCGCACGATCGCGATCGCGGCCGCGACCACGGCCGCCACGGCGGCGTCCGCCTTCGCCGCGCTGCTCGTCGAAGCCGCCGCCACCGGCGCTCGGCTCGCCGTCGGCGGCGCGCGTCGGGATGCGCTCGTCGTCGTTCGCGGCGCGCAGCCGCTCGTCGCTGGTCACCGCCTCGTCCGAGCCTGGGGCCATCGCGGCGGCGTGACCGTGGCTCCCGACCGCGCCTTGGTCGACGACGCTTTGCTCGACGCCCGGAGTGTCGTCGCGGTCACGGTCGCGACCACGCCCACCGCGGCGGTTGCGTCGCCGACCCTGGCGTTCGCCGGCCGCTTCGGCCGGTTCTTCGGGCTGAGCGTTCGGCAAGGTGTCGATGAAAGGTCGCTGCATCGGGTCCAGTTCCTCGACCGGCGCCGTGGTCGCTGCTTCGACACCGCGCTGCGCACCCGCGCGACCCTCCCGGCGGGCGTCGCCGCGAGCGCCTTCGCCGCGCGTGTCCGCGCGGCCGCGCTCGCCGCGTTCCATGCGCTCGCCGCGGCCGCCCCGGCCCTCGCGTCCTTCGCCGGCGGGGCGCGGCTCGCGTGCCTCGGTCCCGGCACCGTCGCGGCCCGGATCGCCGACGGGGCGATCGCGTCGTCCACGGCCCTGGTTGTCGCCGCTCGCTTGCGCACGCTCGCCCGAGCGCTCGCCGCGCCGGCCGTCGCGTCCGCCGCGACCGCCGCGTCCGCCACGCTCGCCACGTTCGCCTCGATCACGATCGCCGCGATCGGCGCGGTCACGGCGCTGCTCGCTCGGCGACGTGGTCGGCGCTGGCAAGGCCCGAGCAGTGGCCGGGGCTTCCTCGGCCGGTGCCGCGAAGATCGCCTTGACCCAGGCGAAGAAGCCCTTGCCCGCGCTCGCAGTCGAGGACGCCGGCGCAGCCTGCGCGGCGGGCTGGCGGGGCGGCGGGCTCACCGCTGCCGCCGGCGTCACGGGTTGCGGCCGCTCGACCCGCTGCGGGGCCGGCGTCTCGGGCAGGATTCCCTTGATCACCGGCTCCTGCTTGGCCTTGGCCTTCTCGCGCCGCGTGATGCCGACTTCCTCCTCGGCCTCGTCGACCATCGTGTAGCTCGCCTGCAGGTTCTCGAGGCGCGGGTCGTCGTGGCGCAGTCGCTCGAGACGGTAGTTCGGCGTCTCGAGGTTCTTGTTCGGGACGAGCAGGACCGTGACGCGCTGCTTCAGCTCGATCTTGGTGATCTCGGTGCGCTTCTCGTTGAGGAGGAACGACGTCACCTCGACCGGCACCTGGACGTGCACCGCCGCGGTGTTGTCCTTCATCGACTCTTCCTGGACCATGCGCAGGATCTGCAGCGCCGAGCTCTCGGTGTCGCGGATGTGGCCGGTGCCATTGCAGCGCGGGCAGGTGATGTGGCTGCCTTCGGAGAGCGCCGGGCGCAAGCGCTGGCGGCTCATCTCGAGCAGGCCGAACTTCGAGATCGACGAGAACTGGACGCGCGCCCGGTCGGAGCGCAGCGCATCGCGCAGCCGCGTCTCGACCTCGCGCCGGTTCTTCGATTCCTCCATGTCGATGAAGTCGACGACGATCAGGCCGCCCAGGTCGCGCAGGCGCATCTGGCGCGCGATCTCGTCGGCGGCCTCGAGGTTGGTGCGGGTCGCGGTTTCCTCGATGTCGCTGCCGCGCGTCGCCCGCGCCGAGTTGACATCGATCGAGACCAGCGCCTCGGTGTGGTCGATGACGATCGCGCCGCCCGATGGCAGGTTGACGGTGCGCGCGAACGCGGTCTCGATCTGGTGCTCGATCTGGAACCGGCTGAAGAGGGCGGCGTCGTCGCGGTAACGCTTGACCTTTTGCGCCATCTCCGGCATCACGTGGCTCATGAACTGCTGCGCCTGCTCGTAGATGTCGTCGGTGTCGATCAGGATCTCGCCGATGTCGGCGGTGAAGTAATCGCGGATCGCGCGGATGACGAGCGAGCTCTCCTGGTAGATCAGGAACGCGCCCTTGCCCGCCTTGGCGGCGCCGTCGATCGCGCTCCAGAGCTTGAGCAGGTAGTTGAGGTCCCACTGCAGCTCGGGCGCCGAGCGGCCGATGCCGGCGGTGCGTGCGATCAAGCTCATGCCCTTGGGGTACTCGAGCTGGTCGAGGTTCTCCTTCAGCTCCTCGCGGTCCTCGCCCTCGATCCGGCGCGAGACGCCGCCGCCGCGCGGGTTGTTGGGCATCAGCACGAGATAGCGGCCGGCGAGCGAAACGAAGGTCGTCAGCGCCGCGCCCTTGTTGCCGCGCTCTTCCTTCTCGACCTGCACCAGCAGCTGGTCGCCGTCCTTGATCGCGTCCTGGATGCGCGCCGTGCGCGCGTCGGCGCCGTCGCGGAAGTAGTTCTTCGAGATCTCCTTGAACGGCAGGAAGCCGTGACGGTCCTCGCCGTAGTCGACGAAGCACGCCTCCAGGGAAGGCTCGACGCGCGTGACGACCGCCTTGTAGATGTTCCCTTTCCGTTGCTCGCGACCTTCGATCTCGGTCTCGAAGTCCATCAGCTTCTGGCCGTCGACGATGGCCAGGCGCCGCTCTTCCGCCTGCGTGGCGTTGATCAGCATTCGTTTCATCTGCACTCCTTTCGGCGCCGCCCGCACGCGGGCCGCGCTCACACAGCGCCGCCGCGAGCCGGGCCCGCGACGGCCAAAGATGCACGAGAAACGAGAGGAACCGAAGGAATCGCCCTGGACTGGCGTCGGCCCTTGGCGGTCAGGCGACCGCGGGCCTCGCCAGCGTTGGCGCACGCGCGACAGTGGGTAAGCGGCCGAAAAGCGAGCTTTGGATCACTGGACGCAGGCCGCAGCGCGAGCACGACGGTGGCGAATCGCCTCGTCTTGCATGTGTCTGCGGCCGGAAACCTTGTCGTGGATTCGTTCTTGTTTGCTCTGCCGCCGCGTTTCGGGGCCGCAGCGTCGCTTGGGGAACGCTGCCTGCCCCGGCGACGCGACGTTGCATCACCGGATGGTCGAAACAGGATTCGACCGCTCCCTCCAGACCGCGTCTGTCGCCCGGATGAGCGACGTTAAACTCTGAAGAATCAACGACTTGCGGCCAGCGAGTGGAGCAGCGCATTATAGGGGGCAAGCGCGCGGCGGCCGCGACTGCCCGGGCGCGCGGGCCCGCACCGCCTGCCGCGGCGGCGCCGCGCGTGCGAAACGTCCGCATCGACGCCGGCTCGGCCGGGCAGCGCCTCGACAACTTCCTCGCCAAGATCCTGAAAGGGGTGCCGCGCGCGCACCTCCATCGCGTCATTCGCTCCGGCGAGGTGCGGGTGAACATGGGCCGCGCCGGCGCCGACACGCGCCTCGCGCTCGGCGACGAGGTCCGGATCCCGCCGGTCCGCGCCGCCGAGCGCGCCGATCGGCCGCTCGCGCCGGCACGCGAGTTCCGGGTCGTCCACGAGGACGACGTCATCGTCTGCATCGACAAGCCGGCCGGTGTCGCCGTGCACGGCGGCAGCGGCGAGAGCCACGGCGTGATCGAGCAGATGCGGCAGGCCCGACCGGGAGCGTTCCTCGAGCTCGTCCATCGCCTCGACAAGGAGACCTCGGGCCTGCTGCTCGTCGCCAAGACCCGGCCCGCCTTGGTCGCGCTGCAGAGCGACCTGCGCGCGCGCCAGCCGGGGCGGGCGATCGCCAAAGGCTACGCCGCGCTCGTCGTCGGCGACTGGCCGGCGTCGCTGAAGGTGATCGATGTCGCGCTG
>Ga0307416_100001665_pt1 | contig 12275 bp, 12 predicted proteins | sample DK1Cmetagenome_2_FD_203821 | JGI IMG/M metagenome (GOLD analysis project Ga0307416, IMG submission 203821) | Maize rhizosphere microbial communities from greenhouse at UC Davis, California, United States - DK15-C-3 | ecosystem: Host-associated > Plants > Roots > Rhizosphere > Soil | place...
GCCGCCGCGTCGTCATGGAGCCCTTCGACCACAGCCGCCTCATCCCTTTCCGGCCCTTCGAGTCCCGGATGTCGACCAGTTTGCGCCGACCGCGCGACACACCCTCCGTGACCTCCGGACCCGCCGCAACCTACATATCCACACCCCCATCCACAGGTGTGGAGAACCCGACCCCTGCGGACTCGGAGGCCCGACCGGGCCGGTACCGGGAGAGACGGCAGACCCTCGACGGAAGAGGGCAGATGGCCGTGACGGGGAAGCCGGGCCAGAACGTGTGGGCCGCCGACTGAAGGCGGGCCGGAGGATAGCATCGGGGGAGGCGGGCTCTCAAGGGCTCGTTTCGGGACTCAGCAGGCATAACGAGTCGCGTTGACGCCGTTCGCGGGAGGCCCGTACCATCATCTTTCGGCGCGTTCTCCGCGCCCCGTCTCTGCCTGCCCTCCGCCTCGACCGGGTTAGGAGCCGTCGTCGTGAAGCGTACATTTCAACCGAACAACCGTAAACGCGCCAAGACGCATGGCTTCCGGATCCGGATGCGTACGCGTGCCGGGCGCTCCATCATCGCCCGCCGCCGCGCCAAGGGCCGCGTCCGGCTCGGAGCCTGAGGAGCGTCGGTGATCGACCTCGCCGGAGGAGGAGCCGGGGGTTCGCGATGGCGGTGAACCGGCTGAGCTCGCCGTCGGCCTTCCGGTCGGTCTTCTCGACCGGCCGCTCCTACGCGCAGGGCGCGGTGGTGCTGTACGTGGCCAAGCGGTCGACGGGCGCCGGGCCGGCCAGGACCGGCCTGGTCGTGAGCCGCAAGGTCGGCGGCGCCGTGGCCCGGAACCGGGCCAAGCGGCTGCTGCGCGAGGCCGTGCGGCTGGAGGGCAAGGAACTGCCTGAGGGCCTCGACCTGGTCATCGTCGCCCGCCCGAGCGTCGCCGGCGCCTCCTACCGGGAGATCGCCGGTGACATCCGCGACGTGCTGAGCGCGGCCGGCCTGCGTGGAGGCGATGCCGGTTGAGCGCACGCCGGGCCAGGACGCCGGCGCCGAGCAGGCCGGCAGCCGCGCTGATAGGGCTCATCGGGGCCTACCAGCGCTGGATCAGCCCCTTCCTGGGGAACCGCTGCCGGTTCCACCCGTCCTGCTCCGCGTACGCCAAGACGGCGGTCGAGACCCACGGGGCCGTGCGGGGCTCGTGGCTGGCGGTCCGCCGTCTGGTGAAGTGCCAGCCGTTCCATCCGGGGGGCTTCGACTACGTGCCGCCCGCGTCCGGTCGCGTGAAGCCGGGCCGCAAGGGGTACGGTGAGATGGTGAGCGCCGGCCGGCCCGGCCCGCCCGAGAGAGGCTCCTCGTGATCGAACTGTTCAACTCCTTCCGCGACGCGCTGTACCACGTCCTGCTGTTCTTCCAGGACATGGTCGAGCCGATCCTGGGGAGCCAGAGCTACTGGTTCTCGATCGTCATGCTGACGGTCGCGGTGCGGATCCTGCTCATCCCGCTCACCGTCAAGCAGGTCAAGTCGACGCGGGTCATGCAGGAGCTCGCTCCCGAGATCAAGAAGCTCCAGGCCAAGCACAAGAACGACCGGGCGAAGCTGAACGAGGAGATGATGGCGCTCTACAAGGAGCGCGGCTTCAACCCCATGGCCGGGTGCTGGCCTCTCCTCGCCCAGATGCCGTTCTTCTTCGCCCTCTACCAGGTCATCTACGCCCAGCAGATCGCCGGCGGGCCCAACGTCCTGATCGGCAAGACCTTCTTCGGGGTGCCCCTGCAGCAGCACTGGCTGCAGCTGCCGGGCTGGGACAAGGTCTTCTCGGCGGCCGGCATCACGATCCTGGTGCTGACCACGACGATGGCGCTGACCACCTACATCTCCCAGCGCCAGCTGATGAGCAAGCAGACGGCGCAGGTGAACCCCCAGCAGCAGACGCTCATGCGGATCATGCCGCTGATGTTCTTCGTGTTCGCGGTCAACGTCCCGCTGGCGGTCATCATCTACTGGGTCACCACCAACTTCTGGAGCGTCGGCCAGCAGTACATGCTGCTGCGCAACTACCCGGTGCCGGCCGGCGCGGAGACGCAGGCGGCCGCCGCCGGGGCCCCGGCCCTGGTCGACAACGGCGAGGGCCGCAAGGGCCTCGGCCCGCTGAGCATGTTCCGTAGCTTGACCCAGCCGCGCGCCGAGGAGAGCTCGCCGGCCGGGAACAAGAACGGCAACCGAACCGCCAAGGCGGGCGATGGCAAGGCTCCACCCAAGCAGGGTGGGTCGGCGGCCAAGGGCGCCCAGGCGAGGCAGGGCCAGAGTGGCCAGAGTGGCCGGCAGGGCACCAGCGGCAACCGGAGGTCGGGCAGCCGCTCGTCCGGAAAGGGCAAGTCGAGTGGCCCACGCCGAGGCAAGCGCTAGGACGGTCGACGCGGCGGTCACCGCCGCGGCCGCCCGGCTCGGTCTCCGTTCAGACCAGGTCGACGTCGAGGTCCTCGAGGAGCCGATCCCCTCAACCTTCGGCTACATCGGCACCCCAGCGCGAGTTCGCGTCACCCCCCGCGCCGCCGCCACCGCCAGCGCGGGTCCCGCCTCCCCAGCGTCCGAATCGAGCCAGGGCTCGGGTTCGCCCGCCCCGACCGCCTCCCTTGACGTCAACGCCACGCCCAGCCCAGGTTCCGCCGGAGCCACCGCTTCTGGTCCCGCCGCCGCTGGCACAAGTCGTGACTCCGCTGGTGGCCCGGCCTCTGGCTCGGAACGTGGCTCCGCTGGTGATCCGGTGGCCTCGGGCTCGGGAGGCGGCTCTGTCGGTGACCCGGCCGCGGGCTCCGACGTCGTCCTGGGCCAGCCCGACGCCACCGCCCCTGACCTGGCGGCCGGCCCGACCGCCTCGGCGATCGCTGCCGCGACCCCGGCGGACCTGGCCGGATCCTCGGAGCGCGCCCCCGGGGGCTCGGCCGATGTCCCGAGCTCAGTGGAGCCGACGACCACCCAAGCTCCCGAAGGCACTATTGCCCCTTCCCCGCAAGACATCTCGGAGGCAACGAACGTCCCGAACGGCTCTGCTCCGACATCTGCTCCATCCTCAGGAGCCGAGCCGTCAGGAACGAGTCCCTCGGCGGCCTCCACGCCGGCCGGTGCAACTCCTGTCGCGGCCGCTGCCAGCACGACGGAAGCGCCGACTCCAGCGGCTGCATCAGGTGCAGAGAACGGTCAGGATGCGAGACCGACTACCGCCCCAGTCGAAGGAGCGACCGGAGGCGTCACCCGAGCCTCGCGCCGCACCTCTAGAGATAGAGACGAGCCCATCGCACCGGAGATGGTCGAGGAGGACACCGAGCGGGCGGGCGACTTCCTCGAAGGACTCCTCGACGCGCTGGATGTCGATGGCGATATCACGACATGGGTCGATGAGGTCGGAGGCCACATCGACCTCGAGGGCGCAGACCTGGAGCCGCTCGTCGGGCCCAACGGCGAGACGCTCGACTCTCTCCAAGAATTGACCCGCCTCGCCGTCCTTCGCCAATCCAAGCGACGCGTGCGACTGCTGCTCGACATCAATGGGTTCCGGGCTCGCCAGCGGGACCAACTCATCTCGATCGTGAGAACGACGGCCGAGCAGGTCATCAAGACCCGTGAGGACCACGAGTTCCAGCCGATGAGCCCTGCCGAGCGAAAGATCGTCCACGATGCGGTCGCCGCCATCGACGGCGTCCGGACCGAGAGTTGGGGCGAGGACCCGAACCGGCGTGTGGTCATCCGGCCCACATAACGTTTCACGTGAAACATTGGCCGACTCTGAACCGTCCTCGTGGCGCCCGCCCTTGGATGCTCGGGCGATCGAAGTTCTGGAGCAGGCGTACGCCGATGCAGCTCGGCTCGGATTCCTAGGCCCCAAGGAGCTGGACCGGCTCTGGGCGCGCCACCTTGACGACGCCTTCGGCTTGGCGGCCATCCGACAACCCAAGCCAGGGGAGCGTTGGGCCGACCTTGGATCGGGCGCCGGCTTGCCGGGCCTTCCGCTGGCGATCGCGCATCCAGCGACCTCATTCACGCTGGTCGACGCGCAGCGGCGGCGCTTGGATTGGGTTGCGGCGACCGCCGCCCAGTTGCGCCTCGCCAATGTCGCGGTGGTTCATGCGCGGCTCGAGGAATACGGCCATGGTCCCGCCCGGCAGTCGTTCGATGTGGCAACGGCCAGGGCGCTTGGGGCGCTTCCGGTGGTTGCCGAGTTGGGACTTCCCCTGCTCAGGACCGGCGGGCGATTGCTGGTGCCCCGAGGGCAGCCGAGTGCCGAGGAACTCCAGCAGACCGCGAGGGCCTGTGCGCAACTCGGGGGGCGGCTCGACGAAGTTGTCCCCAACCCGACGTCACCGATTGACCGGGTCGGGTTCGTCGCTATCATGGCTAAGATCGCTGCGACCTCCCCCCGCTTCCCCCGGCGATCGGGTGTGCCGGCGCGTACTCCGCTCGGCCAGCTGCGCGACGACAAGCGTTAGCGCACCGCGTCGACGGGAGCGCCGTCAGGGTGGTGTTGTAGGTTGCAGCGGGATCGAGGAGACAAGCAGGGGCGGTACCTGGTCGTTGATCGGCACCGTCAGGGCTTTCGGCATCTCGTGGCCGGAGCGGCGGTTGGACGACGAAACCGCCCGGGCAGGGCCTGGCGGCGGCAGTCGGGCTCTGGCATCGGGCGTGTTCGGCACCGCTCCGGGTCTCCACGCGCCGCCTGGTGGTTGTTATGAAGGGAGGCGGGAGCCATCAGTCGGCGACCCGATGAAGCACCGCAGGTCCAAGAACGAACGGGCGGTTTCCTGAGCAGGCTCCTTGCCGCCCTGGGGCTGCGACGACGCAGGACCGACGATCAGGCGGCAGGCGAATGCGAGCAAGGCACGTCGGTGAGGTCGGCATCGCCCCCGACGGCCACCACACAGAGGGCCGGGATCGCGGAAGGGCCACCCGCAGGCGTGAGGAGCGGGCGCGGTGCCGTCCCGGGACCAGCACAGGACGGTGAAACGTCGACGGTGGACCAGTCTCGGGAGTGGCCGTACCGAGGCACCGCACCCAGGCAGGACCCAGCCGAAGCTCGAGTCGACCCAATCTGGGGAGCCGACCCCCCGGACAGCGTCCAGTGGCACATGGACATGACCGCCGACCAGGCGACCTCGGGGTCGAGTTCGACTGCTGCCTCCAGCTCGCAGGGCTTGACCGCGAGTGAACCGGAGCCTCGCCCGGCCCAGGACCCGTCCGCGGGCCCGCCGGCAGCCGGAGTTGGCATCGCGCCGACGATCCGCCCGGCAGGTGGGTCGCCGTCCGAGCAGCAGGATCACTCCGCGGAGGAGCCGCGAGCAGGGAACGAGCAAGCTGTCGGTTCCGAGGGCGATCAAGCCAGCTCGCTGGTCGGCTCCCCCTCCGGGCCCGCAGAGGAAGGACCTTCGAGCCAGGACGCTGGTTCGTCGGTCGGATGGTTCTCGACCGACGCAACCTCCTTCACCGGATCGTTCACCGGGCAACTCAGCGCCCATCGGCCAGTCGATGCGCCAGCTCACACCCAGAGGAGCGAGGCTGACGCATCGCCACAGAACGCAGCTGCCGGAGCCGAGCCGAGGCCTGGCGCCGACGAAGCTGTCGGGCCAGTCGAGTCACGGGGGCCGGGCGGCGCGGATGAGCCTGGTCCTTCAGAAGAGTCAGCGAACGCCATCACGGCTTCCCACGCCACAGACCTCGAGCCTGGTCAGCAGGGAATCCGAAGCCCGGAATTGATCGAGGCCGGGATGGTGCACGTCGACCCGGACCGGGAGATCGGTTCATCGCTCACCCCCGCCGAGCGACTCGAGGGATCGGACCAGGCGTCGATCGGCGCGGAGGGGGCGCCGAGCGGTGCGGAGGATGCCGCGATGGCGATACCCAGCACCAGCACGGACCCCGGACAGGCTCCAAGCGTCAGCGGACCCGCCCCTGTCGCTGGAGAACCGGAAATCGCTACGGCCGCTGCCGCGGAGCCGAGCGCCGCTCCCACCGAGCCGGACGCCTCCCTCGCCGCTATCTCCGCCGAACCGGCTGCCGCCCCGTGGACGGAGCCGGCCTTGCCGGGCTTGCCGGCGGGCGTGCCGCCATCGGCGGGTCAGGGTGCCCCATGGGACGATGAGGAATCGCCTGACGATGTGCTCATCCCACACCCGGATCCAACCCGGCCGCTTCTGTTCGGTCAGCGGGCAGGGGAGCAGGCGTCCAGCGGCTCAGGCGAAGTCTCGGATCTCGAGGACCAAGCTGCGGAGGCGGCGCGAAACGCCGACCCGCCGGCACGGAGCGGGCATCCCACCGAGCAGGGAGAGGCTCAGCCGGACGGGGCAACGCTCGCACCCGGTCATGGAGAGGCGGGGTCGCCGCCACACGAGGACCTGGAGTCGGGCGCCAGCCCATCAGCCGATGTGGGCGCGACCCATAGCACGGGGCCACGAGACGGATCAGCCGTGGATCGCCTCCTGGGCCCAACGGCGACCGAAGGCGGCGGCCCTTCCGGCCTGGTCGGTGAACCGTCGGTCCAGCTCGCGAATGGGGAGCAGGTGGCCGCGCAGGGCGATCACGTTCCAATCGTGGACATCACGACCGGCGATCCGGAGGCCGACCGCGATCCCGAAGTACTGCGGGCCCCTCCGGGAGAGGTCGTGGCGGCGCAGCCGACGTCAGGTGCTCCTGCCGTCCATGGTGGTGCCGAGACCATGGAGCAGGCGAACATATCGACCGTTGCTCGAACGGCAGAGGCTGGAGAGGTGGACGTCCGGGAGGCATCACCCGGTCCAAGTGGTGATGTTTCACGTGAAACATCCGCAGGCGGTGGTGAGGAGATGGAGTCTCACAAGGAAGCGGTTGTCGAGGACGAGGCAGCCGTAGCAGTCCGTGAAGCCGTGTCAAGGGCGGCAGCCGAGGCTGGGGTCGATGTTTCACGTGAAACAGCAATCCCGGAGCAGGAGCCGCCGGTTGACGGACTGGGTGGCGAGCCCAGGGTGGACAGCGAGACAGCCGCGAAGAATGCCAGGGTCACCTTCCGGATTCATCGCGAGGCGCTGAACGGAACTCGTCGCGTGATGGCGGTCGCCAATCAGAAGGGCGGAGTCGGCAAGTCGACGACGGCAGTGAACATCGGCGCCTACCTCGCCCTCGCCGGAGCGCGTGTCCTCGTGGTGGACCTCGACCCACAAGGCAACGCATCAACCGGCCTCGGTCTGGATCATCGGGAGGTCGAGCCGTCGATCTACGACGTGCTCACAGGAGAGGCGCCGGCGACCGCAGCCATCCGCGGCACGAGCGTGGCGAACCTCCATGTCCTGCCGAGCACGATCGACTTGGCGGGTGCGGAAGTCGAGTTGGTGAGCGCGATGTCACGCGAGACCCGGCTTCGCCGTGCGCTCGAATCGATCGATCACCAGTACGACACGGTCCTCATTGATTGTCCGCCTTCGCTCGGGCTGCTCACCGTGAACGCCCTCGCCGCGGCCAACGAGCTCCTGATCCCGATCCAGTGCGAGTACTACGCGCTCGAAGGCCTGGGACAGCTGCTTCGCAACGTCGAGCTGGTCCGAGCCAACCTGAACCCGGAGCTCCGAATCGGTGGGATCGTCCTGACCATGTACGACGGCCGAACGCGCCTGGCCTTGCAGGTCGTCGAGGAGGTCCGCAAGCACTTCACGGACATCGTCTACCAGACGGTGGTCCCTCGAAGCGTTCGACTCTCGGAAGCGCCGGGATATGGGGTTCCGATCGCGCTCTACGACCCACTCTCTCGTGGTGGTATCGCCTACCGCGACCTGACCTTTGAACTCGCGGAGCGAACTGGATTGCTCGCGCCGACCGGAGAAGGAGCCAGTTGATGCGACGCCGTGGCGGCCTTGGCCGCGGACTGGAAGCGCTGATCCCAAGCACTCCGCAGGACGACCGCGAGCCGGTGGCTCAGGCAACCGACCAGCAGCCAGAATCTGGGGAGGAGGCTGCGGAGTCGTCGGGCCCGTCCTTCGAGCAGCTTCCACTCCACCGCATCGATCCCAATCCGCGCCAGCCCCGTGGGTCGTTCGACGAGGAGCAGATGCACGACCTCACCGCCAGCATCGAGGCCGTCGGCGTGCTGCAGCCGATCGTTGTGCGCCCAAGCGGTGAGCGCTACCAGATCGTCATGGGAGAGCGGCGGGTTCGCGCCGCCAGGGCGGCGGGGTTGGAGCGCATCCCGGCCATCGTCCGAACCACCGAGGACGATCAGCTGCTCCGGGATGCGCTCCTGGAGAACATCCACCGTGAGGACCTGAACCCGCTCGAGGAGGCCGCCGCCTACGAGCAACTCCTGCTCGACTTCGGGATCACACAGGAGGAGTTGGCGGCGCGTCTGGGACGCAGCCGACCCGTGATCGCGAACGCGATGCGGCTGCTCCGCCTACCGGGAAGTGTGCAGCGGCGAATCGCGGCGCGGACGCTGTCGGCCGGCCATGCGCGCGCTGTTGCTTCGCTGGAGGACCCGGTCCAGCAGGAGCGACTTGCGGATCGGATCGTGGCCGAGGGCCTGACTGTTCGGATGGCCGAGGAGTTGGCACAGCGAATCAAGAACGGCGAGCCGCTGCTCGGACCCGAGGAGCGCGCTCGGGTTCGCGTGCGACCGGCCATGCAGGCGCCCGGCATGGCGGACCTGGCGGAGCGGCTCTCGGACCGACTGGAGACCCGGGTTCGTGTGCAACTCGGCAAACGCAAGGGCAAGGTCCTCATCGAGTTCGCCACCCTGGATGATCTCCAGCGGATCTGCGATGCGATCGGCCTCGAGCAGCGGGCCATCCAGTTGGCCGACGCGCCCGGGTCGGCCGACGACCCCCAGGTCGTGCGCGAGGGGCGCGAGACGACAACCGCCTCCGCCTGACCATCCTCGCTGCCGACCCCGCCGGTCGTCGTTGCGCTGCGGTGGATCGTCCTTGTGTGCGGACGGAGCGGATGGCGCAAGCCAGAGACCTTGACCAACTGCCGGGGCGTACGGCTAGCGGGGCCGGCGGGCTATGGCTCGGTCGGTGAGGTGGGTGGTGAGGTCGGAGAAGGTGAGACCGGCGGCGTCGGCGGCCATGGGGACGAGACTGGTGGAGGTGAGGCCGGGGCCGGTGTTGACCTCGAGGATCTGGCAGCTGCCTTCGGGGGTGAGGACGGCGTCGACTCGGGAGATGTCGCGGCAGCCGAGGGCGAGGTGGGCGGCGTGGGCGGACTCGAGGCAGCGGGTAGCGGTGGCTGGGTCGAGGTTGGCGGGGACCCGGAACTCGGCGGCGCCGTGGGTGTAGCGGGCGGAGAAGTCGTACCAGCCTTCCTTGGGGCGGATCTCGACCGCTGGGAGGGTGGCCAGGCCGTCGACCACCGAGAGGGCGAGCTCGGTGCCGAGCACCTGCTGCTCGAGGAGGACGGTGTCGTCGTAGCCGAAGGCGGCCATGAGGGCAGCGGGGAGCTGGTCGGGTCGCTCGATGAGGCGGATGCCGAGGGCTGAGCCGCCGCGGTTGGGCTTGACCACCAGGGGGAGGCCGAGCCCCTCCATGGCCCGGTCGAGCAGGGCGCCGACGCCGAGCTCGCGGAGTGCGCCCTCGGTCAAGGGGATGGCCGGGGGGACCGACAGGCCGGCGCGGCGGAGGGCGGACTTGGCGGCCAGCTTGTCGAAGGCGAGGCGGCTGGCGTCGAAGCTCGACCCGGTGTACGGAAGGCCGAGAAGCTCAAGAATCGAGGCGACCGTCCCATCCTCCCCGAACCTCCCATGTAGCGCGAGGAACGCGACGTCGAACTCACCGCTGGCCAGCGTCTCGACCAGCCGGTGGTCGGCATCCAGCTCGCCGACCCGGTAGCCGCGCTCGCGCAGGGCGTCGGCGACCCGCCGGCCCGAGCGGAGGGAGACCTCCCGCTCGAACGACAGGCCTCCCGCGATGACCGCGACCGAGCAGTCGAAGCTCACTGCACACCACCCCAGCCCGCCGGGCGACCCTGGTCGCTGTCGGGATCCTCGGCGGGGATGCCGCCGAGGGCCCGCGCCAGGGCCAGCTCCTCGTCGATCACCCCGGCCAGGCGGCGGACCCCCTCCCGGATGCGGTCCGGCGGCGGGAAGCAGTAGGACAGGCGCATGGAGGAGGACCCCTGGCCGTCCGCATAGAAGGCCCCGCCGGGCACGTAGGCGACCCGGGCGGTGATCGCCTTGGCCAGCATGGCCCGGGCGTCCAGGTGGTCGGGCAGCCGAGCCCACACATAGAAGCCGCCGGCGGGCCTGGTCCAGGTGACCCCGGCCGGCACGTCTTCGGCCAAGGAGTCGAGCATCACGTCGCGGCGCTCGCGATAGACCTCGCGCAGCCCCTTGAGTGTCTCCCGCCAGGGGTAGCTCGAGAACCAGCGGTAGGCGACCGCCTGGGTGAAGCTCGACGAGCAGAGGTCGGCCGCCTCCTTGACCAGGATCAGCCGCTCCCGCAGCGCCGGCGGCACCAGCGCCCAGCCGATCCGCAGACCCGGGCAGAAGACCTTGGACAAGCTCCCGAGGTAGACGACGTTGTCGGGATCGAGGGCCCGGAGGGCGTCCGGTGGGTCGCCCTCGAACCCGAGCAGCCCGTACGGGTTGTCCTCCAGGACGAGCACGTTGTGCCACCGGGCGATCTCCAGGACCCGCTCCCGCCGCCTGGCGGCGAGCGTCACCCCGGCCGGGTTGTGGAAGTTGGGCACTGTGTAGAGGAACTTCACCCGGCGCCCGTCCCGCTCGAGACGTTCGAGGGTTGCTGCCAGCGCATCCGGATCGAGGCCGTCGTCGTCCAGCGGCACGTGGCAGACCTCGACCTGGTACTGGGAGAACGCGGACAGGGCGCCGACATAGGACGGGCCCTCGGCCACGATCACGTCGCCCGGGTCGCAGAACATGCGCGAGAGCAGGTCGAGCGCCTGCTGAGAGCCCTCGGTGACCACCACGTCGCCGCCCGACCCCCGGATGCCCTCGAGCCGCATCAGCTCGGTGAGCACCTCCCGCAGCCGCGGGTCACCCTGGCCGCCGGCGTACTGGAGGGCGGCCGGGCCCTCGTCGGCCAGCACCTCGCCGAGCGCATCGCCGACGGCGTCGAAGGGCAGCGCCGCCGTGAACGGCATCCCGCCGGCGAGGCTGACGATCTCCGGGCGGGAGGCGACGGCGAACAGAGCTCGGATCTCGGAGGCGGTCATCGAGCGGGTGCCGCGGGCGTAGCGGTCACGAAAGGGGTCATCGGCGCGCATGAGCCTGAAGGATAGCGGCATCTGGCAACCCCGCTCGGCCGGCTGCTAGCATCGAACCCGAATCCGGCCTGCGAATCACCTGCTGTGCTACGAGCCTGGTTGCCATCGCTCCGCCGTGTTGGGGGGAGTTTCTTCGTGGGCCTGCTCCTCGGCCTGATCTGGGCATTGCTGATCATCCACAACCGGCGACCTCGATCCGCAGAGGTCTCGTGACGTTGGGCCGCAAGCTGGTCCCGCTGGGGACCGAGACCCTCGACCTGGTGCCGGAGCCGTGCCGTCACTGCGTCTTCTGGGAGCTGGGGGCGCGGGCGCGGCCCCGCGGATCGGAGGACGCGGGCCTGCAGAAGGAGGCCTGGCTGTCTTCGCTCGTGCTCGAGTGGGGGCCGGCCGGGCACGTGGTCACGGTCGACGGGGAGGTCGCCGGGTACTCGCTGTACGCCCCCACCCACGTGCTGGACCAGGTCGGCTTCCAGGCCGCCCGGCCGGTGAGCCGGGACGCCGTCCTGCTGGCCACCCTGGCCGTCCTGCCCGAGTTCGAGGGGCAGGGGCTCGGGCGGGTCCTCCTCCAGACGATGGCCCGCGACCTGACCAGGCGGAAGGTGCGGGCGGTGGAGACGTTCGCCGACCGGGCGCCGACCAGGCGCGACTGCCGGGTCCCGGCCGGGTTCCTCGAGGCCAGCGGGTTCCAGGTCGTGCGTGACCATCCCCGGTACCCGCTGATGCGCATGGACCTCCGCACCGCCCTCACCTGGAAGGATGCCCGTGAGGCGGCGCTGGAGGCCCTGCGGGTCCCGGCTCCGGCCCAACCGGCCCTGCGCCCGGTGCCGTCGGCGCCTCCGGACTCCTGAGCCGCAGCGGAGCCGTCCGGGGCCCCGGAGCCACCACGCTGAGCGACCCCCTCCGGAACGCAGCGAGCCCGACCCACGTGGGATCGGGCTCGGGCGCGGAACGCCGCTCGATCAGGCGAGGAACTCGGAGAGCTCGTTGACGATGTTGCGCTTGGGCATGGCGCCGATCAGCCGCTTCTTCTCGACGCCGCCGATGAACAGGGCGAGCGTCGGG
>Ga0307416_100001666_pt1 | contig 12262 bp, 8 predicted proteins | sample DK1Cmetagenome_2_FD_203821 | JGI IMG/M metagenome (GOLD analysis project Ga0307416, IMG submission 203821) | Maize rhizosphere microbial communities from greenhouse at UC Davis, California, United States - DK15-C-3 | ecosystem: Host-associated > Plants > Roots > Rhizosphere > Soil | place: USA...
AGCGATAAAGAGTGAATTCGTGTCAGCATATTGTTCGTTGTTGTTGTGGTTCGTTTCTGTTCCTTTGCAGTAGAGAACGAAGAGTTTTGCGTTGTAGACGGACGACAGCGCCACCGCATACCGCAAAGCCTCGTCCGACTCCGTCGTCAGGTCTGTGGGACAGAGAATTCTTTGAATAGCAATCATTGACAGCTCTCCTTCACAAATTGGTTCGCAACGCTTGTGCCGGGTGACGAGCTGGTTTTAGGCCGATTCTTGCAGACGATGGAGAAGGGCGGCCGACAGCTGTGTAAAGTTTCCTTTTTGCTGCGCGAAAGCTCGCAGCCAAACCAGTAAGTCCAATTCCTCTACGACTTATCGCCGTCAAATCTTCAATCGAATCAATTGATCAAGGCTGGTTGTCCCGGGCACACTCCAGTCGGCCCAGCCGCATTTCCTTCAAGGCGCCGGAACATTCATCAACGTCATCTCGTGAATGAACAGAGTAATTAATCCCGGCGAATTATTCGGCGGTGGGGAAACTCACGCAGACATTGTGTTAAAGCTCGCTGCTCTCGATAACCGCCGCTCCCAATCAATGTTTTCAGACCCTCTTACACCTATTTGCCTGCCGTTCGTTGGGATTAGAAGAAGGCACAGTCGTTGCCTAAAGTGTAGGTGAAGTTATTGCGAAGACGCGCACTGGAGACGAAGGAAAAATTGAACAATTGAACAATGGAGACCAAAGAAAACTAGGGCCAGATGCTTAATAAGAAGCGGCACATTCAAGCGCTCGGATTCGTGGAGTTGAGATCGCGGATCACGTTCTTCATTCTGTCTTCTCTGGTGTTTATCACATTCGCGGGTGAAGTGACTCAAGCCAGAAGCCTTTCAAAAAGAATTGTGGCGCCGGAAATCTCCTTCGAAGAAATTCTTGCAGCAGAAGGGCGCTTATCAGAACTTGGCTATTGGACTGGACCAGTCGATGGCACTCTTGACTCGGCATCCAGACACGCTTTGATTGCGTTTCAAAAGGTTGAAGGCCGAAAACGCACGGGGAAACTGACGCGTGCCGAACTTCAAGCCTTGCTGTCAGCACAACGACCGCTTCCAAAATACAGCGGCTACGCACACGTCGAGATCGATCTTAACCGGCAGGTTTTATTTATCGTCGATGCGACCGGCACAGTGGCACACATTCTTCCGGTCTGCACCGGCAATGAAAAAACCTATATAGACCACGGCGAGATCCATCGAGCACATACACCAAGAGGAACATTTAGAGTCTTGCGAAAGATTGCCGGATGGCGGCTAAGTTCGCTTGGTCTACTTTACTATCCCAATTACATACACAACGGCATCGCGATTCACGGCAGCCCGGCGATGGCGGTCTATCCTGCCAGCCACGGGTGTATTCGAATACCAATGTTCGCTTCGAAGAAACTCAGTGAACTCATACCCGTTGGAACCGAAGTGATCGTTTACGACTTAACTGCTGGAAATGGAGAGAAATAGTATGCGAAAGAATATTGAACGTTTGTCGTGGCAATCTGATTTAGCAGCCTTCGGCAAACGAAACAACATGCGTTCTACGAGACTTGAAGTTCTTGGCCCAGGAAGAGAGGTCGAAGCAGACTTCTGGCTCGAGGATGGATTGCGATTAGCGGGTATAGATCTTGACCCTGACGGCCAGCGTGGTACTTACGTTGAGATCATGCTCCAGGCGCCATCCACCTCAAATAAAAATCACATAACGCACACCGTGGCCGGCGTGAAGCGATTGGAATTGGAGACGACCGATGGCCGTGATAAGGCCCTGGAGATAGAGGACGAAGAAGGCAGAGTCACTATCATGCACTTCGAATCAGAAGGGTCTGCCTAACGTCCAGGAAAAGAGTGATGCAATGAGAGTAATACTGTTAGCGCTGCTTTTAATTATTCCGTTGAGCACTAATGCGGATGCTCAGACACAAACTTTCACACGGGAAGGTGTGGAGTATGTGTTGGATCTTCCTTCGCCTGCATGGCGAGCGGTCTCGCGAGTTGATGTTCATGAGCATCTTGAATTTGTCAACGGCGATGATTACAGCAATGGATATCTGCGTCTCCGCAAGAAGGTAGTAACAGCTGAGACCGCTTCGGAGGATCTATTTCGCGAAGCCGAGAAGTGGGAATTACAGAAGCTGCCCGGTTATGTGGTTTGTAGCGGAGGGAAGGGAACGGAGTTTAACGGACAACTCAAAGGCACAATGTTTTCTTACGAATTCATTAATCATGGGAGAAACATGGATGGCCGTATCTACTTTCTTCGGTTGGATAACCGTACCTTCTACGTCCTCTACTTTACTGTAGCCAGCGAAAAGCTCCCGGGCCTTCGAGACCAGATGGATTCGATTGCCAGGAGCTTCCGTTTGAAGTGAGCTCTCTTGCTGTCGCTTAACAGGAGTGTCAGAAGGATAAACATCGGATAAACTCCGTCACACATGCAGGACAATAGAGCAGCTTTTCAAAAGAGTGCGGACGTCCACCGTGACGGCGACGTTGTATTGCGCGATGGTTCAACCGTGCGGATTAGAGTAATGCAGCCGACGGACGAAGTCGGCCTCCGAGCGTTGCTAACATCGTTGTCGGAAGAATCACGTTGGTTGCGGTTTTACTGCCTTCAGAATAGCTCCGCCCTGGCTGCCGAAGCTCACCGAGAAGCGAACCTGGACCAGGCTTTTGGATTGGTTGCGTTCAGTGGCGACCAAAACCGTGTAGTGGGCCACGCGTTCTATGTCGCCATCGCGGAGGCACGGGCCGAGGTCGCCTTCACGATCGCAAACGATTTTCAGGGACGCGGCCTCGGCAGCATCTTGCTCTGCCAACTGGCGGACGTAGCCGCAACAAATGGGATCAAAATTTTTGCGGCTGAAGTGGTTGCTGCAAATCACGCGATGCTGCACGTGTTCCGCGCATCGGGATTTCCAATCGAGGTCCACGCCAGTGCTGGACAACTTCAGGTGGTTTTTCCTACGTCGTTTACCGAAGAAGCTCGCAAGCAGTTCGAACGCCGGGAGTCGATAGCTGCCGTAAACGCGTTGAAGCTTTTCTTCGAACCACGTGCAGTTGCCGTGATCGGAGCTTCGCGTCAGCGCGGAACCATCGGCGGTGAAATTTTCCATAATCTGCTGCACTTTGGATTCAAAGGTCCGGTTTACCCTGTCAATCCCGCCGCCGGCGTTGTTGAAAGTGTTGAGTCTTACCCCTCAATCGAGGCGATTTCGGATCCTGTCGATCTCGCGGTGATTGTTGTTCCTGCCGCAAGCGTGGTTGAAGTTGCTACCGCATGTGCTCGAAAAGGCGTCAAGGCGCTGGTCGTCATTTCAGCCGGCTTTTCGGAGACCGGCAAAGAAGGAAAAGCTCGACAAGCTGAACTTGTGAAGGTTTGTCGCGGCGCCGGCATGAGATTGATTGGTCCAAACTGCATGGGCATTGCCAACACTAATCCGGCGGTGCTGCTCGATGCGACGTTTGCTCCCGGCATTCCGCCGCGTGGGCGCGTTGGCTTCTCCTCGCAGAGTGGAGCGCTGGGCCTCGCGATTATGGAGTTTGCAAACTCGCTCGGTCTCGGTATCTCAACCTTTGTTTCCGTCGGCAATAAAGCTGACATTTCAGGAAACGATCTGCTGCGGTACTGGGAATCAGATGAGGATACGGACGTAATTCTTCTTTATCTCGAGTCGTTCGGAAACCCAAAGAAGTTCTCCGAGATCGCACGTCGCGTTGGACGAAAAAAACCGATCGCGGTGGTGAAGAGTGGACGCTCAGCGGCGGGCGCGCGTGCAACTTCATCTCACACCGGCGCCCTGATTGCAGCGTCAGATGTCACCGTGGATGCGTTATTTCGACAAGCCGGCGTCGTTCGCACAGACACGTTGGCGGAGCTATTTGACGTTGCTTCGTTGCTGGCGAATCAGCCGCTTCCGAATGGCGCGCGTGTTGGAATCATCACCAACGCGGGTGGACCGGCGATTCTGTGTGCTGATGCTTGTGAAGCACGCGAACTCGAAGTTCCGGTCCTATCGGATAATAGCCAGGCCAGATTACGAGCATTTCTGCCCGCCGGCGCAAGTGTCGCAAATCCTGTTGACATGATCGCGTCTGCACCGGCGGAACATTACCGGCAAGCAATCGAAATTGTCGGCACAGACGAGAACATCGATTCGCTGATCGTGATTTTCACGCCACCGCTGGTAACGCAAGCAGATGAGGTTGCTAAATCCATTATTGAGGCAGTGCAGCACATCGACACAAACAAACCTGTTCTGAGTGTTTTTCTCTCCGCTCACGAGGCGCCAAAGGAGTTGCGAACAACGAAAGTTTGTATACCTTCTTATTCATTTCCGGAAACTGCAGCGATCGCTTTGGCGCGCGCGACGCGCTATCGGCAGTGGCGTGATCGATGCGAGACTTATCCGGCCCAGTTTGACGATATTCGGATGGATGAAGCTGCGGCCGTAGTCGCTGCGGCCCTGGCGCGGGGCGAAGGTTGGTTGACGCCTGATGAGGTGGGTGAGATTTTCTCATGCTATGGCTTGCCGTTGATTGAACAAAGGATCGTCTCTGATGCTGAAGCAGCAGGTGCAGCCGCGGAACAAATGCGCGGATTGGTAGCTCTAAAAGCCATCGCTCCAGGAGTAGTTCACAAGACTGAAGCAGGCGCGGTGCGACTTCATCTGAATGGTGTGGAAGCGGTTCGCACGGCCGCACGAGAGATGAGTAACCGGCTTAGTTCGTTAGGACATCCTCCCACAGATTTTGTGGTCCAACGCATGGCTGAAAGCGGGGTCGAGATGTTGGTTGGCGTGGTTCACGACCCGCAGTTTGGTCCAGTGGTGGCGTGTGGCGCTGGTGGGATTCAGGTGGAGTTACTGCGAGACGTCTCCGTACGTCTCACGCCTCTTTCAAACGAAGATGCTTCAGAGATGATTCGCGAGTTAAAGACTTATCCGTTGCTCACGGGCTTTCGCGGCAGCGTTCCTGCTGACGTTACAGCGCTGGAAGAAGGACTGTTGCGCGTGAGTGCGATGGTTGAAGATCTGCCACAGATCGCGGAACTCGATTGCAATCCCTTTGTGGTGCACGAGACCGGCGCAACAATACTGGACGCTCGCATTCGCGTCACGGCAGTTGAGCCGCGACCACTGGTTGGTGTCCGTCTATGATTTACCCTTCATAAGCGAGGTCGTCGTACTCCTCGCTGCATACCTCGCAGCGGAAAGGATTGTCCAGGCCGGAAATTAACGCCTCGCTGTAAAAGTGATAGGCGTCTTCGTCAACGTAGAGTTCTCGAGCACACATGCCACAGCGCACCTCATGCTGCTTGTTATCAGTCATAATTGACGTCGCCGGGATGAGCGTCTGTTGATTTTGATCTATAGCCGAGCGAAGTGTTGTCATAATTCCTCCTTCAAGACCACTGGTCCTACTGAGCAAGGTTTATGCCTTTGGGAATTGACGCTCTGACCGGGGATTTTCCTCAGAGTTTGGGGAAAACGACTTTTGCTCGTGCGAAGTTTTCCTCAGTCATGCTATGACTGTCCCGCGCCGACTGCGGGCGCAACCCAAACAAAGTAAAGACCACCTGGAGCATTTGCGGCTGATCGCCCGCCAACACCAGGTCTGTTATGAAATCTGGCCTGTTGCGAATTAACAACGCCCTTGACCCTTCAATGTTACCTGGCCGACAATCAAGCAGTTCAAAACATCTCTGCGCGTACTCTTTAGACTAATTGAGAAGATCACTTCTGCCAGGAATCCTGTTGTTGGTTTTTAGTGCGTTGATCTGCGTGGGCCAGATGCAGCCGCCCGCGCAACTTCAGGATGGCAGCGGTCTGCCCGACTTCTCGGGATTCAATTTAGTCGATAGCTTTGCGAAGTTGCCCCGCGAACGAACCAAACTCGAAACCCTCTGCGAAATTCGAAGCCTTTCTCTTGAACAAGCCACCTCGGCCATTGAAGCAGCATTGCAAGCCTCCAGCGAATCAGCCGATCCGGCAAAGGCGATTCGCCTGCACAATGCGTCTGCAACTGTTTATCTCTTCAAAGGCGATACAGCCAACGCGATTGCCCACTTCGAACAGGCTCTCCGCATCGCTGAGGCACATTTGACGGAGAACCCAAGGTTCCCAGCGATGAGAAACATCGACCTGGCTGCCCTCGGTATTGCCCACATGCGACGCGGGGAAGTTGATAACTGCGTTACGAATCGCAGTGCAGATCGTTGCATTTTCCCTTTAACCGTCGGTGCGCGCCACAGTTTGCGATCCGGTTCGGAACGCGCAATCGAATACTTTGAGCGTTATCTTGAACGCGAACCCTCGAGCCTGGAAGTGCGGTGGCTTCTCAATGTCGCTTACCAGACTCTGGGACAGTATCCTGACAAAGTTCCCAGGGCTTATCTCATACCTCCCGCAGCACTGGAATCGAAGGAGAACATCGGAAGATTTGTTGACGTCGCCCCATCGCTCGGCCTCGATACTATGGGCTCGGCCGGCGGATCAATCGTCGACGACTTCGATAACGACGGATTTCTCGATGTTGTAGAAACTAGTTTCGATCCGTGCCAGCCAATGCGAGCGTTCCGCAATAACGGAGATGGCACGTTCTCAGACGCCTCAACGCGCTCGCACCTGGCTGAACAACTCGGTGGCATAAACTCAGTGCAAACCGACTTCAACAATGACGGATTGCTCGACGTCTTTGTAATGCGAGGCGGCTGGCAATGGCCCATGCGGAACTCGCTGTTGCGCAATAACGGCAACGGAACCTTCTCGGATGTAACCTCTGAGTCCGGACTCTTAAGCGTGGACCATCCAACGCACTCTGCGGCGTGGGCCGACTTCGACAATGATGGTTGGTTAGACGTCTTTATTGGACACGAACATACCCCAAGCCAACTCTTCCGAAACAAAGGTGACGGCACGTTTGAGGATGTTTCTACCCGAGCGGGAGTAAACCGGGCGGCCTTTACCAAGGGTGTCGCCTGGGGAGATTACGACGACGACGGCTACCCTGACCTCTACGTCTCGAATTATGGCGAAGACAACTTCCTCTACCACAACAAACGTGACGGCTCATTCGAAGAGGTTGCCAGGCAAGTTGGTGTCGAACAACCAAAGTGGAGCTTTCCGACCTGGTTTTGGGACTACGACAACGACGGCAAACTTGATTTGCTGGTCGCCAGCTATTTCTTTGGCAACGGAGAGTGGGTAAGACCTTACCTCGGGCTTCCAAGACAAGGCGAATCAATGAAGCTCTATCGCAACGCGGGGAACGGTACTTTTATCGATGTGACAAAAGAGGTGGGTCTTGACCGGAGCATCGCAGCCATGGGCGCGAACTTCGGGGACCTCGACAACGATGGCTTTCTCGATTTTTATCTTGGTACTGGCGCCCCCACCTACACAGCTCTGATGCCAAACCTTCTTTTTCGTAACCAGAATGGGCGCTCGTTCGTCGAAATTAGTTCGTCAAGTGGAACAGGGCATCTTCAGAAAGGTCATGGAGTGTCGTTTGCCGATCTCGACAACGATGGTGACGAAGATATATTCGAAAACCTCGGCGGCGCTGTACCCGGCGACAAATACAACACGGTCCTGTTTGCAAACCCGGGTCACGGTAATAACTGGATCTCAATGAAACTCGTTGGAGTTAAGAGCAATCGCGCTGCAATCGGCGCGAAGATCAAATTAACACTCCAGGGACCTGGCTCGAATTTGGTAATCCGATATCGCGAAGTCTCGAGTGGAGGATCGTTTGGTGCGTCGCCGCTAATGCAACACATTGGTATCCGCAAGGCAACGCGAATTGCTTCCATAGAGGTCACGTGGCCCACGAGCCGCACGCGCCAGGAGTTTAAGAACGTCCTGCCAAATCAGTTTATCGAAATAAAAGAGTTTGAGAAGACTTACACAAAGCGGCGAATTCCAAGAATAACGTTCAAAGGCTCGAACACGCCCAACCGCCACATGCATCCTAAACCGTAGTCTTCTCCGCGACCTCTGCGTCTGTCTGCGTCCTCTGCGTTGAATACTACCGACGGCTTACTTTAACGCCGAGGACGCAGAGACGCAGAGGTCGCGGAGAAATCCTTCTGCTCCACTAACCCTTTGCCCTCTTTAACAATCACAATCCTGTTTGCAGGAATGTTGGTTAAGGTATCGACGACACCGCTTGGCCAGCGCACTTGAATCAGATCTACTTTCGTTCGTTTCTCTAAACCAAAGTGCAGCCTCAGATCATTTTGCGAAATATAACTACCGCCGCTGCGAACTTCTTCCACCTGCACCAGATCTCCCGAGACAACCTTCAGCTTTGCTCCGATGCCGTTGCGATTGGTCTTTGTTCCGACGGTCTTTACCAGGATTGAGTTATTCGTGTTTCCGCCGTCGTTACGCAATAACTGCGGTACGCCATCAAGGTTGTTGACGACGATGTCGACATCACCATCATTATCGATGTCACCAAATGCCGTTCCCCGGCTCGCGAGTTCTTCCATCATTCCACTACCAAGCTGGGCGGCAACCTCGGAAAAGGTTCCATCTCGATTGTTTCTGTGCACCAGCTTGCGTTGCCGGTAACGATCTCGCTGCGGGTAAGCATGACCATTAGCGATGAAGAGATCGAGCCAGCCATCATTGTCGTAATCGAAGAACTTTGTTCCCCATCCAACATACGGAAGACTCACCGCGGCCAGTTGCGCTTCGTACGAGACATCAGTGAAGGAGTTTTTACCCACGTTGCGATACAGCACATTGTATTCATCGTCAAAGTTGGTGATGAACATATCGAGCAGTCCGTCGTGGTCGTAGTCGCCTAGCGTGACTCCCATACACCCCTGCTCACTGCCGTTTTTGTTGAGGGCGGCGCCTGACTCGAATCCTATTTCGCTGAACGTGCCGTTGCCGTTGTTGTGATAGAGAAAATTAGGGGTTGAATCATTCGCTACGAAAACATCGACCCATCCATCACCGTCAAAGTCACTGCTAACAACGTCGAGTCCGTAGTACCCCCTGGAGTCTGCGACACCCGCGTTCTTCGAAGTGTCGGTGAAAGTTCCATCGCCATTGTTGCGGAAGAGGGAATCGCCGGCGCCAGGCAGGCCACGTGGTCCACACTGAACGGGGACACCTTTGAACTGACATGCGGGCCCTTCACCAAACGTAGGTAAATGATTCACGTCAAAGCCGACGTAGTTTGTGACGAAGAGATCGAGATCACCATCGTTATCGTAATCGAGGAAAGCCGCTCCAGTAGAAAATCGCGGATCGCTTACGCCGGCTTTCTGCGTGACGTCTATGAACGTACCATTTCCGTTGTTCTTGAATAGATGATCGGGACCGATACTTGTCACATAGAGATCATCAAAGCCGTCGTTATTGAAGTCGCCGGCGGCACAGCCCATGCCCCAACCGACGTCACCCACTTTCGCTTTAACGGTTACATCGGAGAATGTTCCATCGTGGTTATTGCGGTACAGGGCGCTCTGCGATTTTTGGTTCGCCCTCGCCATTTCAACGGTCAGTGAATTTACAAAAAAGATATCGAGGAACCCATCGTTGTCATAATCGAAAAGCGCGACGCCGCCACTCATCGATTCCGCGATGTACTTCTTCTCCGGCGATAGTACGTGTTTGAAGGTGATGCCTGATGATTGTGTTATGTCTTTGAATTGAACAGAGACAGGAGTTCTTTGTAGAGGAACTGTAAGCAGCGTTGCCAGTATCGTAAGGTGCAGGATGCTTGCGATCGACAAGTCTGATTACCTCGGTTCACGTGACATTAGTGAGGCGCCTTTTGCTTCTTGAGTGTGTTGGACGTCTGGTTCTCGCGTTTAGCTTCTTCGTGGCGACCCGCCGCAGTATACGCACGTCCCAGTTCATAATGAAAATCTGCATTTTCGGGATCGAGCTTCGCGGCTGTCTCTAAGTTAGTCACCGCACGCGCAACGTCGCCCTGTAGAAGTAACGCTTTGCCCAGTTCGAAACGCGCTAAAACATGAAGACGGGACGACGCGCCGGATAACGCCGACACTCGCTCAATTGCCTGTTCAGCCTGCGCCAGCTTTCCTAGCTTGATTAGCGACGAGGCCAGTGCGTAACACAGTTCTACGTTCGTTGACGCGGAGGAGATAACGTCGTCCAACAGTGCCGCAGCTTTGGAGTATTCTCGAGTGTTGAAGTAGCTGAGCCCCAGTAGCCATCTTGCCTGGGTATTTTTCGGATTCGAGTTTATTTCACTTTCGAGTGGTGCGATTGCCTCCCGGTACAACTCTGCGCGAAAGTACGCCAGCCCCGCGTTGTAATCCAAACCCACCTGCTCGGGATTCCATTTTTTTGCGAGCCGAAATTCAACTGCGGCGGCGGCAAAATTCTGCTGTGCTGCCTGGGCCAAGCCGACACTGTTATGAAGTGCGGAAAGAACTTTTGCTAAATCCGCTTTGTTCCTCTCGAGAAGTGATCGGGTGCTTTGGTCCAGGGTATTTGGTGGGCCAGTCGCAGCCCGTGTATTGGACTTCGCGCTGGTTTCCTCCGGCACTCTTGACTCACCCATCGTCGACGCACCAGCGCTCAGGCTTTGTGCCATTTCGAAAGCCTTGCCCTTCAGTTCAGACGCAATCCCTAACTCTTTTCGTCCTGCCTCGGTCTGTCCAGTTTTAAGAAGCGACTGTGCGAGCCGGTAGTGTGCCGTAGTTACCTGAAATTTGTTGTGGGCCAAATCAGGATTCAGTTCGATGGCTTTTTTCAGAGCGTCTATCGCCTGGTCGTGCCTGGCCAACTCCTGATAAGCCTGGCCCAGTTGAAAATAAGGATCGGGATTGTTCGGCTGAATTCGGGACGCGGTTGTGAAGACTGCAATCGCTGGTTCCCATTTTCTCTGAAAGATGTAGGCAATTCCCAGATAGTAGTTCGCGAAGAAGTTGTTTGGATTCGATGCCAACTCGATCTTAAATTCTTCCTCGGCGTTGGCGACCGCGGACGCTCCCTCGTTCAAGAGATATGCGTAACCCAAATTGTAGTGAGCTTCAGGAAGTTTGGAATTCAAAGAGATCGCTTTTTTGAATTCCTCGATTGCGTCGGGTAAACGGCCAGCCTCACGAAATGCTCTACCCATTGCGACACGCATTTCCGGATGCTCACCAAACTGAGCAATCATCCGATCAAAAACACGTCGTGCGGAAGGAAACTGACGTTGCTGGAGGTAGGCGATCGCGAGTGTAAAAGTTGTGTTGAAGTCCTTTGGATCAATATCGATGGCGACTGCCAGCGCGGCGGCAGATTTTTCATAGTCACCAGCTGCGAAATAAGTTTTTCCTAAGAGCTTCTGCACCTCCGCGTTCTTAGGCTGGAGCCCGGCGGCTTTGGTGATTGGTACCAGCGCTTTATCAAACTGCGCCGCTTCCAAATAAGCGCTTGCCAATTCAATTAGCAGATCGCTGTTATTCGAGTGATAACTCGCAGCCGTTTCGGCCGCCTCGATCGCCCGTTCACGATCACTTAACGCCGTGTAGATCCTTCTCAGTTTGCGGTAGTGCTCTGCCAGAAGTGCCTTATATTCACGCTCCGCTTCAGGAAACTTCCCCGCGCGCACCAACTCCTGTACCGCCTCATAACGTTGAGTGAGCGTCGCATCCTGAGAAGGATTGAACGTGAAGGGCAGCAGCAATAAGGAGAGAATGATCGAACTCATGGCCATGGGTTTAGTTGCAGTGGCCACCAATATACTGTGACTCACGATCTTGATTCCAGGTGCTTTTCCGATTATCGCAAAAGAGCATCGAAGCTACATCGTGTGCAGTCGATTTCATTCGAAGAAGAAAAAATCTCCGCGAAGGTAAATAGCAACCATTGACACTGGTTATTGGTCTCATCGAGAACGCGCGACTCTAGTCTTTGGAGCCCTTTGAGCCTGAGTTATAAAGTGCTGCGCTAAGACTGTGGCAGAACTCCACGGAAGCGCCGGCAGGCCGTGCTTTGAAACAGAAGAAACACAACAAATGTGTTGACACTACGAGATCTCGTTGATTAAGATTCCATGCCCCCTCACGGGAGCTCACTAGAATGCCAAGTCCCAGAAGAAGTTTCCTTGGCGATGATAGTTTCCTTACACCCTATTCTCGAAGATCGATCCTCCATCGCTTCTGCAGTCTGGCGCGACGGGCAAAGACACTGGCTACTGGTGAAAAACACTGTGCTGGAGTCGTTCCGGAAAACGCCCTCGATATGTATAAGTATACTGG
>Ga0307416_100001667_pt1 | contig 12260 bp, 11 predicted proteins | sample DK1Cmetagenome_2_FD_203821 | JGI IMG/M metagenome (GOLD analysis project Ga0307416, IMG submission 203821) | Maize rhizosphere microbial communities from greenhouse at UC Davis, California, United States - DK15-C-3 | ecosystem: Host-associated > Plants > Roots > Rhizosphere > Soil | place...
GCGCGGGACTGGCTTCCTCAGCTGGCCAGCATGTCTCCGAGTTCTGGGACTGGCTGCGTGATCTCACCTTCATTGAGGATGATCATGACGGCATTCGCCCGCATGATCTGGCTCGCGATGTCTTGGTAGCCGACCTGCGCTGGCGCGATCCTGATGCGTACTCCGACATCCATCGTCGGTTGCGCGGCTACCTCGTCGACAAGATTCGTTCGCATGTGGGCAATCCGGCACGCCAGCAACACCACGCAGCGGAGCTGCTGTTCCTTCTTCATGATCATCCACTGGTTAGCCAGTACTGGGATTGGGACGCCCTTGACGACACCGTCGAAGACCGCGTAGCTGCCGAACAGGCCGACATGATCATCGCTCTGACTCGGGCGGCGCAAGGTGATCAAGGCGCCGAGCTGGCTGCTCACTGGTTGGTTGCCCAACCGGAGGCCTTTCGCGTATTTCGTACGCCCGAAGGAGAGGTATATGGCTATGCGGCCTGCTTGGCTCTGCACCGGGCCCAGCCAGAAGACATTGACACCGATCCCGCTGCGGCGGCGGTGTGGCGCTATGCGCAGCACCATCGGCCCCCGCGCCCGAGTGAGCAGGTACTGGCCTGGCGATTCCACGTCGACCGCGATGCCGATAACGACCGTCTGCGGCGTTCGGCAACCGTCCTCGCGGCCTGGCAGCTTGCCGACATCGTGACCCGGCCAGCTACGGCATGGGAATTCGTTACCAGCTATGACGACCTCAGCTACTGGCAGCCCTACTTCAACCATTGGGACTTCGTTCACTTGCTGGAGGCGGGTTACGAGCTCGATTCCCGCCGCAATATCACCTTCGGTCACGATTGGCGTCGGGTCGGGTTAGCTGAGTGGCTGGAGCGCACGGCGGCTCGGGAGCTAGGTGAACAAGTCACTTTGCAGCCGGCCGAGCAGGCGCCCTTGCTAACTCAGGAGGAGTTCGCCGCCTCGGTGAAGCAGGCGCTGCGCTCGTTCCACAAACCGCAGACGCTGATGCGTAATCCCTTGCTGGCATCCAGCTTGGTGCAGACCGAGCTGCGGCGCCATCCCGATGATCGGCCCGACATGATCTTGCGCAGTCTCATCAACGGTGCCGCCCAGCTGCTAAAAGCCGATCCCCGGTCAGAGAGTCACTACCGGGTGCTGGACCGCACCTATCTGCGGCCTGCGCCGAGTCAGGAGAAGGCCGCCGAGCTGCTCGATCTGCCGTTCAGCACGTACCGGCGCTACCGCGACCGCGGCATCGCGGCGATCACCCAGTGGCTCTGGGACCAAGACCTCGAAAGCGCCGCGCGGGTGGATCTGCCCACTCCGCGGTAGATACTCCTCGTGGATCGGTGGTTTGGGCTCTAGTCTCGTGGACAGCGTGAGCTGAGCGAACGCGCTCAGAAACCGCAAAGACGAAAGGCAGTGATGAAAGCGAGCGAGATCACCGAGGTCCTGAACCGTCCGATTAGCCAGGAGCTTCTGGCACGGGACATAACCCGCCTGGCCTACATCGCCAAAGACGGCACACCTCGGTCTATCCCGATCGGGTTCACCTGGAACGGCTCAGAGATCGTCATGAGCACCGCAAAGAACGCCGCGAAGGTCCATGCCCTGCGACACAATCCGACGGTCGCCTTGACCATCGACACCGAGGTCCATCCGCCAAAGATCCTGCTTATCCGCGGTCGGGCGGAGCTGGACTTCGTCGACGGCATCCCGGACGAGTACCTCCAGACCAACGGCGCCTACAAGATGACACCCGAGCAACGGGAAGAGTGGGAGGCAGAGGTCCGCTCGCTCTACCACGGCATGGTTCGGATCGTCGTGACCCCGAGTTGGGCGAAGCTGATCGATTTCGATACCACGCTCCCGAGTGCGGTCGAGGAGCTGTACCGGGAGCGGGACGAGAAGCGTCGTGGTGCATGATCATTCCGCAACTCACACCGCACCTGATCAACTAGCGGCCTGCTCGATCCGCTCCAGTGTCTGCGCAAGCGCTTGGCAGGCAGCGGAAATCGATGGCGTGGGAAGCGCTCCGAACCCGACAAGAAATCCCGGTGTCGGGTCGGTGAATCGGTAGGTGAGCCGCAAGGAGCCGATCAGAAATCCACGGCTCTCCAGAAGCGACCACACCGACTGGTCAGGAGGTAGATCCTGCCGCACGATCGTGATATGCAGCCCTGCTTCGGCGGGCAGCAGACGATATTCATCAGGAAGCAACTCACTAAGGGCATCCCACAGCAGCCGATGCCGCTCCCGGTACGCCGCCCGAGATCGCCGCAGATGACGGTCGAGGTGGCCGTCGGAGATGAAAGCGGCGAGGGCGACCTGGGTTGCCAGCGGCGGGCACCAATCGATTACCTGGCGTACGGCGCAAATCGACGGGATCAGATTCTTAGGTGCGACGAGAAACCCAAGTCGAACACCTGGCGACAACGTCTTGCTAAAGGTGCCGACATAGATCACCCGGCCATCGCGGTCCAGGCGCTGCAACGGTTCCAGCGGTCGGGCCGTGTGGCGAAACTCGCTGTCGTAGTCGTCCTCGATGATCGCAGCGCCCGCGCTGCCGGCCCAGTCAAGGAGTTCAAGGCGCCTACGTCTGGTCATCACCATGCCGAGCGGATATTGATGCGATGGAGTCACATAGACGAGTCGCGTCTTAGGCGGGATGGCGTCGACAACGATGCCCTGATTATCGACTGGAACGCCGACCACATTGAGTCCCTGAGCACGGAGCAGCTCGACGACAGGCGGATAGCCCGGCTCTTCGACGGCGACCACCACCCCGGGATCTAGCAGCACCCGGGCGATGAGGTCGACGGCATGTCCCGCACCCGAGGTGACGACGACGTCCTCTGCGGTGGCGGTTACGCCGCGGGAGCGGCTCGACCAGTTGGCCAGGCCGGCACGCAGCTCGGGGATGCCTGCCGGTTCCCCATAGTGCGACGGCGCTCGGTCCAGCGCATGCAGCATGCACCGGCGCCACTCGGCGACGGGAAAGAGTGCCGGATCCAAGGTTCCTGGTCGGAGATCAAAACGGGCCTGGAGGCCCGGCCGACCGTACGGCTTGATGCGAGCAGCTCTCGGCGTCGCGGTAAGGGTGCCTGGTGATCGGCGGGGGCGGGCCTGGGCCAGCGGGACGGGACTCACGACGCTGCCGCCCCCGGGCGCGGCCCTCGATGTAGCCTTCGGCGCTCAGCCGGCCGTACGCCTCGGTCACCGTTGACCGTGACACGCCAAGATCAGCCGCCACCATCCGTGTCGGCGCCAACCGGTCATGTGGACTCAGCCGGCCTTCCACAATGGCCTTCCGCAGCTGCTCATAGATCTGTACGGTCCGAGGTCTGCCATCGGAAGGGTCGAGGAACAGCTCCACTCGGCCACCCTACTTGGTCTGGTCAGATCGGGCGGATTTGGACCTACTCGTCAGTCCATTGCCGCCATAGTTTGGGGATTGATGACCTCAACGGCAGTACTTGATCTTGGCCAGCGGCTCCGGCATGAGCGGGCTCGGCGCTTCGTGGGCCGGGCAGCCGAACTCGAGCTGTTCGCGGCCCGACTGGAGGCAGCGGCAGCCGGTGAGACGGCGTGGGACCTCTTCAGTGTCTTGTGGGTCCACGGACCGGGCGGCATCGGCAAGTCGACTTTGCTGGGCGCGTACGCGGAAACGGCCCACGAGGCTGGTTTCACGGTGGTCCAGGTCGACGGTGGACGGATTCGGCCAACACCAGTAGGGATCCAAACCGCGGTCAACGAGTCGTTGGCTTTCCCAGAAGATGGTCTCGATCATCTTCCTGCCGTGGTGATCATGGATGCGGCGGAGCGGCTGGAGCCGGCGGAAGGCTGGCTGCGCGAGGAGTTCCTGCCATCACTGGCGGCTGACACGCTGGTGGTGATCGCCAGCCGGCGACCCCCCAGCGAGAGCTGGCGCTCGGATCCCGGTTGGCGCGAGCTGCTGCGCCTCGTGTCGCTGCGCAACCTGTCACGCGTGGCTGTCCAGACCTTGCTGGAGGTTGAGCGGATTCCCCGCGAGGTGCTCGATTCTGTCATGGCACTGACCCACGGCAATCCGCTCGCGGTCTCACTACTGATCGATTGCGATCCGACGCTCCGCCAGGCAGCACGACGTCCCGACAGCGCTCGATGAGATGCCGGACCTGGTTCGGGCATTGCTCAGCCGGCTCGTCGACCAGGCGCCGAGCAGCCGTCACCGGGCGGCGTTACAGATCAGCGCTCATGCGGCAGTGACCACCGAGCCCGTACTCCGGGCCGCGTTGCCGACGGCCGATTCCGAAGAGGTGTCGGACCTGTGGGATTGGCTCCGTGATCTCACATTCATGGAGGAAAGCCGCGCCGGCATCCACCCGCACGACGTCGTACGCGACTTGGTCGAAGCCGACGTGCGCTGGCGGGATCCTGACGCGTACGCCGATATCCATCGCCGGCTGCGCAGCTATCTGGTCGACAACATTCGGGCGCAGGCTGGCAACCCGGCCGCACTACAGCAAGCGGTGGCAGATCTGCTGTTTCTGGTACGCGATCATCCGGTAGCCGGCGCATCCTGGGACTGGGATGCGCTTGGCCAGCCGCCTGGCGAATGCGTCGATGCCGAATACACGGATTTGATCATCACCATGACGCGGACCGCGCAAGGTGATCAACAGGCGGAGTTGGCCGCACACTGGTTGCGTCGGCAACCTGAGGCATTCCGCCTGTTCCGCGACTCAGACGGTGAGGTTGCGGGCTATGCCGCGCGCTTGTCGCTTCATCTGGCGCGATCAGAAGACATCGAGGCCGATCCGGGAGCGGCCGCACTATGGCGTTACGCCCAGCGGCATCATCCGCCGCGACCGGGAGAGCAGGTGGTGGCGTGGCGGTTCCTAGTCGATCGGGATTCCCACCAGTCCCGTCCTCGGCTTTCGAGCACGCTGCAGGGCGTCTGGCACATCACTGACATCTTGCTGCGGCCGGTGACCGCCTGGGAGTTCATCGCCTTCGGCACCGACCTCGACCATTGGCAGCCGATGTTCAATCACTGGGACTTTGTCCACGTGCCCGAGTCCGACTACCAGATCGGCGGTAGCCGCTATGTGACATTTGCTCATGATTGGCGCCGGGTTGGGGTGGCCGAGTGGCTGGAACGGACCGCCGCTCGGGAACTGGGTGAGCAAGTCGGCCTGCAGGCAACGGAGCCCGCGACGGCGCTGTCGGAGGAGGAGTTTGCGGCCTGTGTGAAACAAGCTCTGCGTACCCTGCATCAGCCGCAGGAGCTGCTGCGTAATCCGCTGCTTGCCTCGAGCATGGTTCAAGATCAGCTGCGGCAGCATCCCGACAGCCGACCCGACGAGATCTTGCGGGGGCTCATCGTGGAGGCCGCCGGCGTACTTAAGTCCGATCCGCGAGCCGATCATCTGTACCGAGTGCTGGTGCGTACTTTCTTGCGGCCCGCGCCCACTCAGGAGAAGGCCGCCGAGCTGCTTGACCTACCGTTCAGCACTTACCGCCGTCATCGGGACCGCGCCATCGAGGCAATCACCAACTGGCTCTGGGATCGGGACATCGACAGCACGGCAGGCTAGGCGCCCAAGACCCATTCGCCGTCTACGATCGTGGCGGCGGCGCGAAAGTATCGCCGCGGCAGCTCGCTTGGCTGGCCGTTGTCGGCGTACAGATGCGGCTCACAGAGGAGCTGCGATAGCACGCTGGCTTCGAGGATGGCTACCTCGAAACCGCGGCCCACAAGTGGGTCGCAGCTGCAGAGACTGTCGCCGAGGGCGATGACGTTGGACGGCAGCCGCTCGGCTTGATCGAAATGGCGGCGAATCTGGGCCGACGCGGAGATGATCACTGGCCCTGCTGGTCGACTGGCGACAACGGCTGCCGCCACGTGCTGCGGAAGGAGGTCACGTAGGAGCTGATCGAACTGTTCGGCGTCGACTCGGGGACTGCTCGGGCCGGCGACGGTCACCACGTAGTGATCATTTTCGACTGCCGTAATCGCTGTCCGGTAGGGATGAGCCGGTCGAAGATCGATGATCCTGGAGGGCATCCGCGGATCGCCTCGCGGCTGGTACAGGCGACTGGCGTACTGGGTGATCACTTGCCGGTCACATGGAATATGGATGCGCCATAACTCCTCCATCCAGAGGCAGAGTCGCGATGCAGCGCCCATGGCGTCGACGACGAGCTCTGCTGGGATGGTTCGAGCGGCTGCGCTACGGCTGCGCTGCAAAATGTGCACGCCGACACACCGCTGCCGGTCGCTGATCAGTCCGAGGGCGTCGCAGGCGTTGAGCATGACCACGCCGTCGAGGGAGTTGATCCGCCGGTACAAGTAAGGCTGGATGAACCGCTCGGTGAACTGCAGTCGCGCGTCAGCGCGTTCGGCTCCGAAAGCGCTTGTCGGTCGGGCTCCGCTCGGCGGTACGGCGATTGCTGCGCCGTCGGCAACAAGCTCGGAGGAGAGACCTGGAAAGAGCCCATCCAGCTGATGCCGTGCCGCTTCCGACAGCGCCTGACCCTGCACCGGCCGGACGGCTGGCGAACTGTGACGTTCGATGACTATGACCTCTTCGAACGTATCTGCCAGCGCTCTGGCAGCAAGCAGACCTGACAGACCGCCGCCGAGAACCACGGCTCGTCCGCGAGGCACCGGGCCCAGTGCCGCTTCGTAGGCTGTCATCTGCGGAGCTTGCTCTTCATAGATGCCCATTCGCCAGGTCATCTCTCGCCCAACTGGTGACCAAGCAGCTCCGCCCACCTAAAATGTGATCATGAGCGTCCTGGTACGCGCAGAGGACGTTCCCGCCGCTTCCCGCCCGAATATTTCCACGAGACACTACGAGTCGCGGTAGGTCCGCTCGACATACGAGCCGGCGACGGTGAGGAGCTGCCCGATCAAATGCGCACCGGACGGCTTGGCGCCGTCCGAATCGGTGAATTGAGTGCCTCCAAACCAGGCGGTGCAGACCGGAAGCGACAGCACATTCGTCTCATGGATGCGGATATCTGCAAGGTCGACGTGGTCACCCAAGGCGAGATCCTCGTCGAACAACTCGGCCGGCAAGCACATCTCAAGGCCGGCGACTACGCGCTTGTCGACCTCTCGCATACCGCCCATTGGAGGAACACCAGGGCTAGCCGACTACTCTCCATCGCTTTCCCACGGCGGCTGCTCCCGTTCCACGCCGATGACGTTATGAGCCTGTTCGCTGTACCTTTCCGGGCCGACGATGCGCCAGGCGCTCTGTTCTCCTCGACGGCACGCCAGCTTGCGCGGGATTTCGGCAACTTCGATCCGGTCAGCGGAGTTCGCATCGGGACAGCCACGCTGGATCTGCTGACCGTTGCACTCGCGGGCCGACTCGACCGGGGCGCCGAGCTGCCGCCCGATGTCCCTCAGCACGCACTGATCTTGCGCATCCGCGCCTTCATCGAGGATCAGCTCGCGGATCCTGATCTCAAGCCAGAGACCGTCGCTCGCGCTCACCATGTCTCTCTCCGCTACCTTTACAAATTGTTCGAGGGCGAGCAGGTGAGTGTTACTGGACTGATCCGCCAGCGCCGGCTGGACCACTGCCGGCGCGACCTGCTTGATCCCGCACTACGACATGTGCCGGTGAGCGCCATAGCGGCCCGGTGGGGATTGCTCAACGCCGCGCATTTTGCGCGCGCCTTCCGGGCCGCGTACGGCGCCTCGCCGGTCGAATACCGTCGGCTCGCGACAGCAGCCGGCCGGGGTTAGACGAGTTCTCGCTCAAGGACTGCGGGCGACAGCGTCGTGTTGCCCCGGATCAAGTCAGCGGCGCGTTCGGCGATGGCGATTGTCGGGGCATTGGTATTGCCCCGAGGAGTGACGGGCATCACCGAAGCGTCTACGACACGGAGGCCTGCCACGCCGCATACCCGCAGCTCAGGATCGCAGACAGTGTTGGCATCGCCGCCCATCGCGCAGGTGCCGGTCGGATGTAACATGGTGCCCGACGTGGCGCGAATCCAGTCACGCAGCTGCTCATCGTCATTCACGTTCTCACCCGGCGTGATCTCACCATCAATGATCCGGGCCAGCGGCGCGTGCTCGGCGATCTTTCGGGCGATGCGAACTCCAGCCACCAAGACGTCGAGATCTGCCTCGTCAGCGAAGTAGCCGGGATCGACGATCGGCCTGTCTGCCGGATCGGCGGACGCGAGCGTGACACATCCGCGACTGCGTACCTCGACGGCGCCCACGAGTGTGCCGACCGCTCGCTCGGTTGGCGGCCCGAATCCGGGGAGCGGCGGAGGCCCAGGGATGGCGCCGAGCTGCAGATCGGGTGCGATGCGATCGCTGGAGCTGCGTCCGAAGCCACCGAAGTCGGCGCCGAAGGTCGCCATCGGTCCACGGTGCTCGCGCTGCCAGAGCTCCATGTTCGCAGGAGTGATCTCCTCCCACAGGTTGCGGGCTGTTGGCGTACGCCAGCCAGTCAGAACCATGGGGTGATCGTGCAGGCCCACACCCACCGCAGGTGAGTCCACGAGGACAGGGATGTCATGGGCGCGCAGCTGGTCGGCCGGGCCGATCCCCGACAGCATCAGCAGCTGCGGCGTCTTGGCTGCTCCGCACGCGACGATGATCTCTTGGGAGGTACGTGCTTCCCGCATCGCTCCGTCGCGCAGATAACGCACCCCTGATGCCCTGTCGCCGTCCAAGATCAATTGAGTGACGTATGACGTCGTTTCCACCGTGACGTTGGGCCGCTGCAGGGCAGGCCGCAGATAGGCATCCGCGCTCGACCAGCGGCGGCCCTCTCGTTGCGTCATTTGATACGGGCCTACGCCGTCCTGACGACCACCATTGAAGTCTGCGTTGTAAGGCAGGCCCGATGCGATGGCCGCTTCCAACCACGCCCTGCTCAGCGGGTGTTCATGTCGCTGATCTTCCACCCGCAACGGCCCGCCGGCGCCGTGGTAATCAGAAGCGCCCCGCTGTTGATCTTCGGCTCGCAGAAAGTACGGCAGAATCTCCAGATAGCTCCACCCGTTGCAGCCGTACGCATCACGCCAGTTGTCGTAGTCGACTCGGTTTCCGCGCATGTAGATCATTCCGTTGATCGAGGAACTGCCGCCGAGCGTGCGGCCACTCGGCCAGGGGATGATGCGATTCGCAGCGTGTGGCTGCGGCACGGTTGCGTTGTCCCAGGTCAGCGGACCGCTCCACAGTGTGGGGGTGGCTGCTGGCATCGCGATCTCTGGGACGTCGTCGGGCGGTCCAGCCTCGAGCACCAATACATTGCTGGTCGGGTCCTCGCTGAGGCGAGCTGCGACGACACTTCCTGCGCTGCCGCCACCGATGATGATGTAGTCGTACATGGAAGCCAGTGTTTGCGTTGCAGACCTGGCGACGGTTGTCATCTCGTGCACACCTCTTGCGCATCTGTGCACGGTCGAGGCGAAGCGCTCGACCTTATTCAAGCGTCGAAGGCATACGCCTGATCAAACGCAGACTCTCTCAGCTCGTACGTTCCAGCGACTCCGGATAAGTGATCTCGATCTCCACAATGGAGCGGGGAAAGTCCTTCCGATTATTTGTGAGGAACCGATCGGCACCAACGTTCACGGCAGTGGCCAGATGTATCGCATCTGCTGCGCGGAGGGGATAGCGGCCAGCTAGCGCCGTTGCAAGATCAGCCGTCGTCCGGTCCACCGGGCGAAGCTCGAGCCTGGCCAGCAGCACTGCGAGTGCGCTGACATCGCCGCTGGCGCCCTCCCGCAAAGGCTTACCGAGCACTTCTGGCAGCAGTAAAACCGAACCGATGCCTGCGCTCGCAGCAGGCTTGAGATTCGCGAACAGTGCCGCAATCGGTCGCCCTAAAGGATGGTTGGGAACGGCCGCATAGATCAATACATCAGCGTCGAACGCATCCATCAAGCCTCTCGTCCCGCCCGTATCTCGGCGATCAAGGCCTCTGCTGATTCGATGGTCATGCCGGGAGACTCAGTGATTGACGTTTCCCTGGCCCCGTCAACTAGCGTGCGGATTCGGTCTGCCTCACCGAATACTTTTGTAGCCCGCCGCGTCCGCAGCACATCAGGACGTACGAGCACCGCGACCGGCCGGCCGTGGCGGGTGATTGTTACTTCTTCGCCACTTTCAACGCGGGCTAGCAGGGCGGGTAACTGTGCCCGAGCAACTGATACGGAAAGGGATGTCATGGCACAAATTGTACGTTGGTGTACGCCGTTGTACAAAAAGGCAGGATCTTGTGTCGCTGCCCAGGGCATTCCCGCGGGCACCGTCCCAACTAGACAGCAAGTGACCGGCAAGTGACCTGGCCCGTGGCCAGATGATGGTGCCTTACTAGCCGAAGGAGGATTGCATGATGTCTCAAGCACCTGGCCCGCTAGTCGTTTTTGGCAACAACCCTCGGTACTTCGCGGCTGCGGGGGATCCTGGAACGGCGATCTATCTCACAGGCTCACACGTCAACAACAATTTCCACGATGGGCTAGGTCTAGGACGCGATTGTCCCGAAGAACCGGAACGGTTCGACTTTGACGCGTACCTAAAGCTCCTCACGGAGCGCGGCCACAACTTCATTCGGCTCTGGCGCTGGGAGCAGTTTCGCGGCTACCTCTTCCCAGCTGATGTCCATTTTTGCATGACGCCGCAGCCTTGGCCGAGAACCGGACCTGGAACGGCCAAGGATGGCAAGCCCAAGTTCGATCTATCGGCTTTTGATCAGAACTACTTTGATCGACTGCGGGAACGCGTGGTTTCCGCCGGAAGCGCCGGCATCTATGCCTCCGTCATGCTCTTCGAAGGTTTCAGCCTTCACCTGACAACTACCCCGGACAACGTCGAGGGGCACCCCTTCCATGCGGCCAACAACATCAACGACATCGGCATCACCTCGATCGTGGATTATCAGGTGCTGCCCCTTGATGACCGTGTCGAAGCGCTGCAGCTGGCCTACCTCCGCAAGGTGATCGACACCGTTCATGATCTTCCCAACGTCTTGTACGAGGTCGCGAACGAGTCCTCAGGCCAGACCGCGGACGCCGTTGTGTTCCCCGACGGTATGACGGTCGATACCCGGATCGGCGATTCCACGCAGTGGCAGTACTGGGTGATCAACTCGATTAAGGCTTACGAGCGGCAGATGGGCTACGAGTCGCATCCGGTGGGCATGACGTACCTTTTCCCGGTTCCCGAACTGAGCAAGTCGAACGAGCCACTGTGGAATAGTCCTGCCGATTGGATCTCGCCTGGCTTCGACGACACCCTCGGCGAAGGCCGTTGGTCTCTGGATCCACCCGCCAATGATGGAAGCAAGGTCGTGCTGCTGGACACTGATCACTTTTCGCCCATGTCGAGCGACGCCTTGTGGGTATGGAAGGCGTTCCTGCGCGGCCACAATCCGATCTTGTACGACCTGGGCATTCTTGGTGGCGGCATGCCTCCCGACCCCACCGCCGGGACCCCATCATTCGACTCATTGGAACCCGCGCGGCGCGCCATGGGAGACACTCGCGATCTTGCCGACCAGATCAACCTGACCGCGATGCAGCCGCGGGGTGACCTAAGCTCGACCGGTTTCGCTCTGGCGGATCCCGGCAATGAGTACCTGATCTTGCAGCCCAGCGAAACGGCTGACCCGTTTGCAGTCGACCTGCTGCCCGGTCAGTACACGGCGGAATGGCACGGGTTGTCCAGCCGCGAGTCCATCGGGGGCGCCACGGTCACTGGTTCCGATCAAACCAAAATCGACTTGAGTGCTCCATCGGGAGTTGCCGGCCCGGCCGTGCTGCACCTGCGCCGCATCTCGAGCTGAGGATATGCGGAGGGCCGGTCGGCCCAGATGAGGCAGCATGAGCACTCGAACGGGGTCATCACATTGTTACGTCTGAGCTGGAGGGACGCCGAGAGCGATGATCTCTGGGCGCGGGCACATCGCGAGTGGCTGGGGCCTGGGCAACACGGCCCGGGCCGCGGGGTGCGGATTCTGGCTGGCGTTTCTCCTGCTGCTCAGGGGTGAAACGATTGCCGCGCCATCGCGGGTTCAAAGACCTGGCCAGCGTGCCATTGCCGCCCCCAAGATCGAGAATGGCATCGACAGTGATCTTGGCAAGCCGATCAGCAACCCGATCATGCATATCTCCGATCATGGAGTACCTCTGGGTGGCCTGCTTGTTGGCAGCGAACCGTTCCGGATCATGATCGAAATCAGCAGCGAGAGCCCTGGTTGAATCGTCCTCGTCCACCAGATCAGCCTCACACAT
>Ga0307416_100001668_pt1 | contig 12259 bp, 14 predicted proteins | sample DK1Cmetagenome_2_FD_203821 | JGI IMG/M metagenome (GOLD analysis project Ga0307416, IMG submission 203821) | Maize rhizosphere microbial communities from greenhouse at UC Davis, California, United States - DK15-C-3 | ecosystem: Host-associated > Plants > Roots > Rhizosphere > Soil | place...
GCGTAGTCGGGTTCAGGGTCGTCAGGATCATCTCGGTGACCCGGTTCTCCTTCTCCTCCAGAGTTGAGTTGAGCATCTGGTTGGACAACAAAATCATGGCCACGTAGAACAAAATCAGGAACAGCATCGGCGGAATGACAGAGCCGAAACCTCCGGAGACCTTGCCGTCCCGGTACGTCTCGGATTCGAAGTCCACTCCCCCGCTCAGGGCCGCCGTCAACTGCGGGTTGCCGACCTGGGCCTGTGCTGCGGCGTTGAGCACCTGCTTGGCGACAGCTTCGTACTTGCCGTTCTCGAAGACCCCTTTGTCGGCGCCGTAAACCTTCACTGGCTGGCTGGCTGGCTCCGCAGGGTAGGCGAAGTACGCCTCGGAGCTGCCGTCCTTCACCGCGGCCAGCGCCGCGTCCGGATCGGAGGCCGACTTCCCGCCGGCGGCCTGGGCCATCTGAGGCGGGATGACGCCGGAGGCGTCCGTGTAGGTGAAGGCAATCGCGGAGTTCTTCTGCGCGTCGGCGCTGGCCTCGGTGCTGGAGTTGGACGCGAAGATCAGGGCGAAGACGACCACCAGGACAACGGGGATCGCGAGGGTGGCGACCACGAAGCCCTTCTTCTTGATGGTGCGCATGAATTCGAACGCGATGACGGTGCCCAGGTTGTGCTGTGAAAATGCCATTACTGGACCTCTGCCATCTGCTGTTCGCCGTACACCTGGATGAAGATCTCCTCCAGGGAGACCCGCGCGGTGGTGAAGGACCGGACCGCGACGCCGGCCTCCACAAGCTCGCGGAGTACCCCCGCCTCGGTGGCACCGGCCCTGGGAGCCAGCTCGGCCCGTCCGCCAGTATCCGTGACGACGTCGTACAACGCCGAGGCGGGCAGGATGCCCTCGTAGGTGACCCGGTAGACGGTCCCGCCGAACTCCTCCTGGACCTCAGAGACGGTCCCGTAGGCGCGTGCGGTGCCGTCCTTGAGCAGGATGACCCGGTCGCACAGCCGTTCCACTTCCTCCATCTGGTGGGTGACCATGATGACGGTCGCGCCGGCCAGCTTCTGCTCCTCGATGATGTCCATCAGCAGGCGCTGGTTCACCGGGTCGAAGCCCTTGGTGGGTTCGTCGAGGATGAGCAGCTCGGGGTCGTTCATGATGGTGGCGCCCAGCTGAACCTTCTGCTGTTGGCCGCCGGAGAGCTTGTCCAGCCGTGCCGTGGCCTTGTCGGCCAGGCCGACCCGCTCCAGGTAGTCCTGGGACCAGGACCGCGCGCCGGCCTTGGACAGTCCTTTGAGCCGGCCGAAGTAGACCATCACATCCAGGACGGCTTCCTTCTTATACAGGCCCCGCTCCTCGGGCAGGTAGCCGAGGCGTGCACCGTCACGGGGCTCGAAGGCCTTCCCGCCGATGTGCAGGGTTCCGGCGGTGGGCTGGTAGATGCCCAGCAGGGCCCGCAGTGTGGTGGTCTTCCCGGAGCCGTTACTGCCCAGGAACCCGAAGGTCTCCCCGGCCCGGACATCGAAGGACAGGTCCTTGATGACCGTCTTGTCCCCGAAGTTCATTCGAAAGTCTTGAATATGCACAAGTGGCTCCGCCGCGTCCCCCAACGTCATGGGGCTTAGCCTATCGGTCAACGGGAGGTGCATCCGGAAGTGCGCCTGTGTTCAGGAATCAGCCCCACTCCAAGTCATTGACCGGGCGCGGATCCCGCGCTATATATGCAGCTAGGTCAAACAGTAGGCTTCCCTTAGCGGCTGGAGGGGCTCGCCGTGACCTCCACTTCTCCCAGCAACCCTTCCCAGGTACCGCATGGCTCCGGTGACCAGCTGCGGCCGCCCATCGACTTCTCGGAACCCAGTACTGTCCAGGACGTGCCCCCGCGGTGGCCATCCGTGCCCACCAGTAAGCTTGTTCGCATCCGAGTCGCGCTCGTGGAGATCAAGCACTCAGGGCGCAGGGGGTTCGGCCCTTCAACAGACGTTAAACGTCGAGCAGCTTCCGGTCTTCGATCTGCTGGAAGGTGAGTCCGGAGGCGTTCTTCCAGGTGACGCGGCCGTTGACGCTGGCACCGATCATGACACCGGCGGCGGTGCTGGGGCTACCGAACAGGTGGTCTTTCAGGAGGACGTACCGGTCACCCTCGATGGCGGCAATGCCCTGGTCAATGAGCCGTTGCCGGTAGTTGCGAATGGGCTCTGGTGCTGACGGTGCTGCCTCAGCCCGTCCGTAAGACCCAGCAAGGACGACGACCCCCTCAGATGTGGCGTAGCCCCGGAGCTCGGCGCCACGGACGTTGACGAAGATCATCTCCGGGGCCTCCTCTCCCCCGCTGGCCGCGGCCCGTACGAGCGGCTCCATGACCGGGTGCCCAAGCGTGGTGATCAGGACGGAGATGGTCTCGAGGTATTCCTGGCAGTCGGCCTCCAGCGGCGCCGGCGTGTGCGGGTTCGAGGCGTCATTCTGGTTGTTCAGGGCGTAACGGCCGGCTTCTTTCGCCCGGCGGACGGACTGCCACTCCATGTAGCTGACGTGGGTGCTGGTCCAGGAGTTGGTCAGGGAGACAGCGATCAGCGCTTTGTCCCACCACTCCTTCTTCATGTCGTGGTCTAGGATCCGGCCGCCGACGCTGCCGGACTGCCCGATGTAGGCCATGGGGCGGCCCTCGGGCGATGACCCGAACAGGAAGTAGACGCCGACCTGCTTGGATTCGGGCATCACACGGAAGTCGCTCAGCAGCGTCCTGGGCACCTCGAAGAGCCGGACCGTCCTGGTCGTGATCTCAGCCATCCGGATGCCTGCTGGGTCGCCCTGGGGCAGGTAAATCTGGATTGTCTGGGGAATCGCCTTGCGAGGGTGCATGTTCAGAATCCTATGTGCGGTCAGCCTCAGTACGCCTCGCCGAGCGGGAGCGACCGGTCGTGGTTTTCGTCCTGTCCCGTGGTTTGGGGCGTTGATGTCCGGGCCCATGTGTGCGGCAGGAGAAGGCCCGTTCCGCACACATGGGAGGTACAGAAACCACACTGTCCACTGATCTTCAGGAGCACCCAATGGGCTACACGCATTACTTCCACGGACTGACCGCCACCCCCGCCGTCATTGCTGATGCCAGGAAGATCATCGACGCTAGCCGAGCCACGGTCTGCGGACCGCTGGGCCAAGGCCTGCCGGTCTTGGGTGAGGCTGACGGCATCTGGCTGAACGGTTTTGAGGCCGCCGATGAGGATTTCGAGACGTTTCACCTCCGCGGTACCGATGAGCCGGAACACCCGGACCTGTCAGCCTTCTGCAAGACCGCCCATAAGCCCTACGACGTGGTTGTCACCGCCATCCTGATCTCGGCCGCCGTCCGGTCCATGGAGGACTCACAGGTCGATGACATCCAGGGAAGTGTCCGCAGCGACGGGAAGTGGGACAACTGGGTCGCCGGCGTTGAGCTGTTCGAGCAGGCCGTACGCCCGTTGACGATGGACGAAAAGATCGCCTTGGAGCTGGACGTTGAGAACATGCGCGCGCTGCAGCGGGAGACCCCAGGCGTTCGCTGAGTCAAATCAGCTTTCGGGTGGGGTGGGGTCAAGGCCCTGCCCCGGATCTCCGTGAAGGGCGAACGAGAGAGCTGCTAGCGAAGACACCTCCGGGCCGAGACGTCCGTCCTCGTATCGACGGCTGACTTTCAGTCTGCAGATGTCCAAGCCGTGAAGATGCGCTTGACCGTTGAATCGCAAACCGTCTATGGAGAAATCCAACATGAAGCTGCAACCCTGAGGGGTGTGGACAGTTTCTCTGGCGTAGGAGGACTCCCTGACCGTGAATTCGGGAACGGTGGTGACGCCCATTTGCCTGCACCACTCCTGGAGTCTCTCATCGATCAATGGTGATCGCCGGGCAGCAGATACGAACCTGTCCTTGGCTTCCTGCGCCTCACGCCTCTGCTCATCAAACAGACGTCGTGCGTCATCCTGTAACCCCATAACCTCACCCCGCCCTGGATGTTGTTAATGGGATGGCTGTTGCCGGCTCGAGTCAAGCTACTGTGCCCGCCAATACTGTTCAGGTACGTCCCCGGAGTTCGGACCCGCCGCACACATTCATGCCATGAGAAGCACGATATGGAGCGTTGCGCCGGCACGGTTGGGACCAGTGCCGCTGGACCCCCATCCGGTGAAGAACCCCAACTCCCCCGGCTTCCCGACGACGGCCGAGGAGGCCATCGCTTTCGCCCGGTGCATTCACGCTGCCCGATCCGAGCGGACGCCCTGGCGGAAAATTGCCGAGCAGTTGGCCATTTCCCGGATCGAAGCGATCCGGCTGGCGCACAGCCTCGATGAGGTCCTTCAGGAGATCAATGACGCCGCCACGGCTGCCCCGCCGCACTGGCCCGGGGTCGCTTCCCAGACCAGTGCCAATGAGCCTATCGCCAGCTAGCGAACAGCTCAGCCTCAAACGTCGGGGCGGCTTTCACGGCAAAGTCCATGCCCACGGTCTGAAGGGTCTTGTTCACGCCTTCATGGCCATGGAAGAACGACACTGTCCGTGTCCGTTGCTCGCGGACCACGTAGCTGCCCTGCCGTACCTCGGCGGACAATTCTTCCCAAGGGGCTCCCCGCTCGGCGAGTATCGCTTTACGCCGCGGGACGGAGACACCGGTCAGTTCCTTATGGCTGAAGTGGTGGGAGGCGAGCATCCCGACGCTGTTCCGAACTGCGTCGGCCTGGCGCCACTGGAGGTATTCGAGCACGCCGTCCCGACCGTCCAGATGGTGGGTGCGCCCATCGAAGACAGCCAGCTGCTCGACCTCCGGGCGGAGCCGATTGAACTTCGTCGTTGCCAGGGCGGCCGACGTCGAGACAATCTTCTGGATCTGTCCGCCGAACCAGCGCTGGGTCCGCTGGCCGGTGAGGTCTGAGATGATCACCGAGATCTCATCTGACTGGGTGTAGGCCGCCTGGGCCCCTTCGATCTCCTCGCACAGGAACAAGGCCGTCTCCTGCATGTCCCGGGTGAACTTGGCATCGAACGGTCGTTCCAGGCCCTTTGTGTACTTGGAGAAGCCCTTGCCGTCGACCCGGATCACAGCGTAGGAGCGGTCAGGCAATACGGTGCGGTACTGCTTCTCGAGGTCCTTGAGGGTGGCGGCAGATTCCCGTGCGGGGGTAAGCGTTGCAGTCATGGGCTGCATGTGTGCGGAGAAGGTGGCGGCAGTACCCAAGGTAAGGGTTCTCCTGCTCCCCTCTTTTTGACTTGCGGTGACGGGGGCCGTGGGTAGCATGGCGTTTTTGTCCGCACACATGGAGGCCCATGAGCATCTTCAACTTTCTCCGTCGACCAGCCGCCCGCTCCCCTGCCACCCAGACTCAGTCCGCTCAGCCCGCTCAGCCCGCTCCCGTGGGTGAGCCTGCAGCGCCCGTGGTGGCGCCGGGCCTGACCGTGGAGCTGAAGCTGCGGGGCCGGAGGGGCGGCGGTGAGCAGGAGCCTGGCCTGGAGGCTGCCGAGAACCGATTGGCAGAACTCCAGACGATGTATCGGCTTGGAGAGTACAGCGGCCACCCCGAGGAAATGCTCGAAGACATCGAATTCGCCGAGAAGGCCGTCCAGCGGCTCCGAGGTGAAACCACCGTCTTACCCCCTTCAGCAGAACACCCCCGCACAAATCCCTGTGCGGGGGTGTTCTCTACGCTCTAGGGTTTCCGCCAGGGCAAACCTGCAAAGAGCCCTGCCAGCGCAAGCGGGAAGGCAGCAATGGCTGCCAGCTGCCGGAGCAGGGTATTGGGAGCGATCAGCGCCGCCCCGCCGACCAGAACCGCTGGAGCGGCAACGAACGCGGTTATCCAGGGCCGGTCCCCTCTCCTGGCTGACCATACTGCGGCGGCCACTGATGCCACAGATCCGGCGAGGATGAGCAGTCCGCCAACGCGGGCATCTTCGACGAAGACTGGATCCGGGGTGTAGCCGAAAAACAGCGCCCTCATGAGCCCCATGGTCATAAGGACAATGGAGGTGACGACCAGCAATGCCCAGATCACTGTCGCAACCCACGGCTCTTGGCGACGATGAGACTGTTCCTGGCTCATTGCACCCCTCCTGATCGTCATCGGACGAACCTGAATGTGGCCTGGTGTGAACTGCCATCATCCAGGGTCATGTCGAACGTCCTGCAGGTTCCGGCCCAGCTGGATTCAGTCTTCCACACGTAGTTGTACGTTCCTGAGGCCGGGTCGTAAGTGAGTGAACCGGCACCTGCGGTGGCGGTCGCTTCCATCGGACTGGCAGCAATATTCGCGGGGCACTCAACAAGGAACGATGTGGGAGAACCTGGTGCGATCACATTGATCCCGAAATCGCCGCCGAGCCTGAACTTCATTGGTATTGCGCGTCCAGCTTTTACCTCGCTGATTTCAGGCGCGGCAGCAACCGGCTGAAGGAAGCCCTCGAAGTTGTATTCCGACACCGTGACCACATGGTCGGCCGCATCAAAATCCTCCCCGTCGGCGTTGTCCCGGACTGCAAGGGTGGTGAGGTACCGCCCGGCCTTCGCGTAGGTGTGAGTGGCGGTGGGGCCGGTGGCTGTTGTCCCATCACCGAACTCCCACAGGTACTCAACTATCGTCCCATCGGCGTCCGAGCTCGATCCGGCATCGACAGTGACCGTCCGACCGTCCGCGCTGAGGGTGAAGTTGGCGGAAGGCCTTTGGTTGACGGGCGGAACATGCCAAACAGAGAGCCTGGTCGGTTCTCCCTGCGGTGCGACCTGTGCCCCGAAGAGTCGTACGGTCCACGTACCTGCCTCGCTCGCGCTTAGGTGGTAGCTCTCAAACGTTGGCCCAACCTCATGCTGGACGTCAGCAGCGATGGTGCTGCGATCGATGACCCGCCCTGAGGGTGACGTCAGGCTCATGACCACGTCACTACCCGGCCACTGGGTTGACAGGCTGACCGGTTCCCCGGAGGACTGGAAGGTCGTGGTGATGGTCTGGTCTGGGAGGACGTTGAAAACAGTGCCTGGATCCGCGCTTTTCAGTCCGGCGGAGATCTCGTTGCTGATGAGCCCATGGGCAAAGGCGGTTGGGTGGAAGGACTCCGAATCACCGAGGTTCACCAAGTTGTTCAGGAAGGGCTCGGGTGTTCCCGTGCAGAGTTCATGCCCCTCGGGCGTGCCGTAAATGTCTACGAGCTGCATGCCGAGGCTTCCGGCCTGATTGCTGATGAGATCGTTCAGCTCCCGGATCTTTGAGTTGATCCACCGCTGGTCGGCCATTCGCAGGCCTCCGCAGTAACCGGACGTGGGGTCACCCTTACCGCCTTCGACGAAGAAACGTGGGTAGCCAAGGACAACGACCCTGGCGAAGGGAGCGCGCTGCCGAATTTCCCTGTACGTGTTACCGAGCGCATTGCTCGACACGATGGCGTCGTAGTTTCGCTGCAGCTTAGGGCCTAGGTCCTTTTCACAGCTTGATTCAGCGAAAGGGTTGAAGAAGTCACCGAGAGCCTGGAAGATGCATTCCCGAAGGATCGGAGCGAACTGAAAGTCGTTTCCACCGATACCTATGGTGACTAGTTTCGTGCTGCTGTCCAGACGGTCATATTGGGAAATGCCATCATCAAAAGGTGGCGTGACCAAAGCTGATGACACGGACAGTTGGGTTGTGAGAGTGCCAGAGCAGGCACCAAAGTCCAGATCCAGGGCCACTACACCATCCTTGACCAGTCGCATCGGGTACGCGTTTTCGGATCGGTGGCACTTATTGTTCAGTCCGTCGGTTCCCTCGATGTAGTCATAAGCCCCCTCGCCGGATTGGTAGGAATCACCCAGGGCCACGTAGCGGGTCAGCGGTGCGTGGCCGCCCCGGACCTTGAACACGTGCCGGCCTTGGACCGCGCTGTCGGTTCTGGTCTTGGAGAGCCCGGTCGGGCTCGAATCGAGGAAAGATCCGTTGATCAGGGATCCAACAATTTGGTAGAACGTGCCCTCGTCCCCGGTGCCGTTGGAGAAGCCGGCCGCTGCTGACGTTCCGCCCAACCCGCCTGACCCACCACTGAAGTCACCGGACTCCCACTGGATCTTGTCGTAGTTGAAGACTATGTCAAAGTCTCCTGGGCTGGACGAGTCTTCCCGCTTGACCAGGAGCAGCTGGAAGCTGTTGAGCTTGTCGGTATGGCCAGCGAAATAGCCGACGTTCACCCAGTTGACGCAGAACGCGCTGTGGCCCTCGTAGGTGGTGTTGCCCCAACCGTAGCTCACCGGCTGAGAGCCGGCGCCGCGGGTGTCGACGTCTGCGAAGAACGGCGCGATGATTTTACTGCTGGTTCCCGCCAGGCCGAAGGGTGTGAAAGTCGACATGGGTCCGTCGAAGGTGACGTTGCCATTGTTGTTGACCCAGAGACTCTCAAAGTTCGCGCCGTAGAAGTTGACGCCAAAAGGGAGCTGGACAGCGGACGATGAAGAATCGTCGTTGGCGCTGAGAACGTTCTGGTTGCATTCCGCGGCGTTGATGATTGCCCCTCCGGGTGGGTCATCCACCGCCTGCGCTACAACCGGTTGACTGGCCAATGCTGCGGCCAGAAGGATGACAGAAATTTTTGCCGAAAGGCGACCGAGCATGACATTCTCCCCCAGTGCAGAACGATGATGGGCGCAAACCTAACACCCGCACTTTAGACATGTCTACGGGTTTATCAAGTCATTTGAAATTATACGGTTGCCCTGGGAGCCTACCTCTGGGCGGGGTCTTGTTGCCGGGGGCTTGGACGTGTACGGCAGCACGACCGTCGGGCGTCCATTGACGACAAACCTTCACGCCCGCATCCTTGAGCCAATTGCTAGAACACACGAGTGGCGGTGCCAAATGGATGAGTTCTGGACGGCAGTAATTGGTGGCCTTGTTGGCGGTTCGCTCACGGCCGCTTTAGTTACCGCCCTCACGACCAGACAGGTCACCAAAGCAAAGTCAGAGGTAGAAGACTCATTCAGGCGCATCGTAGAAGTTCGCTATTCCAGGCGCGCCCTACTTGAGGAAGTTCTGGGGCCGGTCTGCGCGCACCTGAAGCGCACAGGGATCGCCTTCAGCCGCTGGAACAAGAGGAACCTGGCGCTGGAAGCGGGGATAATTCTGGAGAGCAACCGGCAGATTCGTGACACCCTGCTTTCCAAATACCACCTCTTGACACCCGAACTCCGCAAGTCAGCCAACAGTCTTATCGAGCACTATGACATGTGGCTGGAAGAGTACGAACGAGTTCGTGGAGCCAACTCGTCCAGCGACCAGGAATTCGTTTTTGTGGGACCCGGCGGGTACCCCTTCCCTCATGAACAGAAAAGGCATTCCTTGACGCACTGGAAGAAACTTATAAAGACCTGACAGCCACGGGCACCTCAACCCGCCAGCACTCCCGACCTTCCCTGCCCAGCGAAAAGCCCCGCGCCAATGGGGGTAGACGCGGAGCCCGGTGCTTTCGCACACATGGATTTGAGCGCGTCGAGCCCTGCTTCCACTTCGCTCTGCTCGCCGAGATCATCCAGGGAGGCGAAGTGGGCCAGGGATGAGGCGGCAGTTCCTATGGCCCCGAACAGTAGCCTCCTGGCGGCGGATGTTCACCTCGTACCGGCCGATCGCCGGACCTGGGACTGCGCGCTGCGGCACGGCGGTTGACGAGCGGGTTGTGCTTGCTGTCAGTTCCCCGAGCTGGCCCTTCATCTCGTCCAGGCCGCGCTTGAGCTGGTCGACGACCTCGTTCTGCGCGGCAAGGCCAGGTTCCTGGGCCTTCACGGTGGACTCCGCGCTCATCTGCCGCCGAAGAGCGAGCCTGGCGAGGGCGTCAAACTTGTCTGCGTCCGGGCTGCGATGCGCATAATCTCGCGACAGCGTGGTGCTCAGCCCTTACGCTGCCGAGTGGCGCGCGCCTCCAATATCGCCTCCCCAATTTGCGCCGAGTGATCGCCGTGGCGGTCGCGATCACGGTGCCTACGCCGCCGTATGCAGCCCCGAGGCTGGCCGGCACTGTGAGGTCCCCGTGCACTACCTCCGCACCGATGCCGCGCAGCCCAGCGTCGTCTGTGCTGGTCCTTACCAGGCAGCGGACGGATTGTCCCTCGAGACGAAGCCGGCTGGTAACACGGCTGCCGAGATCACCGGTGGCGCCGACAACGAGAATCATGACCGCTCCACTTCTAGTGGGTGGAGGTGCTGTAGTGAGTAGAGCGTAGGACCGGGCGCCGCAGGCGTCAACGCCCCGGCACTGACTGCGAGGGGGCGGTACTCCTAAAACTTCCCGAACCGGGCACGGGCCATTGAGTACACGCCGTAGCAGATCAGTCCTGCCGCGATGCCGGCCAGGAGGAACACTCCGTACGGCTGTGAACCCAGAGTTTTCAGCCCGCCGTCCAAGCCTGAGGATTTCGAGGGGTCCGCGGTTGCCGCAGCAATTATAATGAGGACACCCACCACGGTGAGAACAACGCCTTTTGCGGCGTAGCCGATGGTCCCGATCCATTTGACGGCCGCCCGGCTGTTGCCGGGGTTCTGCAGGTCCTTCATGAACTTCCGTGAGACACCGCGATAGGCATAGTAGGCGCCGGCTCCGATGATTGCCAGACCCACCGCGATCAGCAGCACCACACCCCCAGGTGCCCCCATCAGCTTGGCCGTAAAGTCGCTCGCGGACTGGCTGCTGTTTTTGCTTCCGCCAGAGGCGAAGACCGCAAAGGTGAAGGCCAGGAAAGCAAACACCACGGCTTTCCCAACGGCGGCGCTGGCCTTCTTCAGTTTCTCCTTCGAATCGGTTTCGGCGCGGGCCTTGAAGAACGCCTCGCTGAGCATCCAGAGCGCCAACGCCGCGCACGCCACGAGCCCCGCCCAGAGCAGCGCGGGGCCACCAGGTTTCGAAGCGATTGATGCTATCGCGCCGGATTGGTCGGCCTGGCCGCCCTGTCCCCGGTCAACCTGCAGGGCGATGACGCCGATCAGGATGTGGACCAGTCCGATGAAGACGAATCCGGCTCGAGCCAGGGCGCGCAGGGCCGGGCTTCGGCTCGCTGATGCAGCTTCGGATGCCGCCCGATTAGCTTTCCCCGAGGCACTGACCACGACCGGCCCTTCCCGATATGTACCTTTTATTGAGTCGTGCACCCAGCCGGCCCAGCCCGCACCATTACGGAATAGTCCAGTGTAGATCCGTAGGCCCGGTCACAACAGATCGGCACCGCGCAACAATGGGGCCGTTCCTCCGCCGGAATGCACAGCAGATTCACAGCCCTGTCTAAGGAACCGATGGAACCGGACGCGCGCATCATAAAGGGATCCCCTTCAAGCGAAGGGACCGATCCGAAGTAAGGAGATGTGACATGGAGACCAGCAAAAAGTCAGCTTTCGCCGGTCTTGCCCTTGCAACTGTCGTGGGAGGCGGGGCCATCGCTGCCAACGGCGCCACAGCACCGCCCTCCCCGGACTCCAGCCAGTCCTCCACCGCCCAGGCGCGGGATGAGTCCAAGGGCGGACACCAGGCCAACGGAATCACCGAAAGCCTCCTGACAGGCGGGACGGCCACCAAGGTGAGGGACGCAGCCCTGGCCGCCAATCCTGGTGCCACCATTCAGCGGGTAGAGACGGACGCCGAGGGGGCAGCCTACGAGGCCCACCTCGTAAAGTCGGACGGAACCCGTGCAACCGTCCACTTCGATGAGAACTTCAACATCACGTCCACGGAGACAGGAGGACAGGGCCCGGGACACGGGCGCTGAAAACAAAACCTGTGGAGACTCCGGCGGAGACACTTCGCCGGACTCTTCTGCGTGACGCCGGGAAGTCGTCGTAGCCCCTGGCGTGATCGCTCGTGGAAGCCCGCGCGAACGTGACCGGAACACACGGCCTGCCGGGTTCCGTCGTAGGCTGAACCTTGCAGGCGGCGGAGAGGAGCCAAGGTGGCCGGGGCAGCATTAGATAAGACAGCGTTGGCCGGGGCGGATGCGGCCGCGGTGATGGCCGAGCTCGCTGGCCTTGAGGAACCGCGTGCGCGCGAGGTGAACGAAAAGCATGGTGACGATCACGGGGTAAACCTCAGCAAGCTCCGCGCTATCGCCAAGCGGCTCAAGGCGCAACACGAACTCGCCAATGAGCTCTGGGCAACTGGTGACACGGCGGCGAGGCTGCTGGCGCTCCTCCTCTGCCGCCCGAAGACATACGGGCGCGACGAACTGGACGCCATGATGCGGGAGGCCCGCACCCCTAAAGTGCACGACTGGTTCGTGAACTACGTGGTGAAGAAAAGCCCGCACTCAGA
>Ga0307416_100001671_pt1 | contig 12256 bp, 9 predicted proteins | sample DK1Cmetagenome_2_FD_203821 | JGI IMG/M metagenome (GOLD analysis project Ga0307416, IMG submission 203821) | Maize rhizosphere microbial communities from greenhouse at UC Davis, California, United States - DK15-C-3 | ecosystem: Host-associated > Plants > Roots > Rhizosphere > Soil | place: USA...
GCAGGCCGAGCGCGAGGGGCACCTCATCATCCGCGAGGCGAAGGCCGACGGCGAGCGCGTGGTGGACGAGATGCGCAACGAGGCGCGCCGGATGACCGGCGAGATCGAGGCGCTGGACCGCGCCCGGCGCGCCTACGTGAGCCAGCTGCGCACGCTGGTGGAGCGGCAGCTCGCCGAGCTGGACACGCTGGCGGCGGTGCCGCCGCCGGCCGTGCTCCAGGCCGCGCACGCGCTCAACGGCACGGGCGACACGCCGGCGGCGCAGCCGGCGGTGCCCCCCGCTCCCCCGGCAGCCCCGGCGCGAGGCAGCCGCCCGGCGAGCGAGACGCCCGCCTGGCTCAACTCGGTCGTGAAGGAATGAGCAACCCGCTCCAGCTCCAGGCCACGCAGGAGCACCTCGCGGTCCGCCCCGGGCCGCTCCCCAGCCTCCACTCCACGGAGCGGATCGGTGCCGCGGTGCAGGCCATCCGCGAGCGCTTCGACGAGCGCCCGTCCGTCGCGCTGGTGCTCGGGACGGGGCTCGGCGCGCTCGCGCGGCAGGTCGAGACGCAGGCGGTCATCGACTACGCGGACGTCCCGGGCTTTCCGCTCTCCACGGTGGAGAGCCACGCCGGGCGGCTGCTCTGCGGCACGCTCGGCGGCAAGACCGTGGTGGCCATGGAGGGGCGGTTCCACCGGTACGAGGGGTACTCGCTCCAGGAGGTCACCTTCCCGGTGCGCGTGCTGCGCGCGCTCGGCGCGGAGACGCTCGTGGTCTCGAACGCGTGCGGCGGGATGAACCCCCTGTGGGCCGCGGGCGACCTGATGCTGATCGCCGACCACATCAACATGCTCGGCGACAACCCGCTCATCGGCCCGAACGACGACTCGCTCGGCCCGCGCTTCCCGGACATGTCGGACCCGTACGACGCGCGGCTCCGCGAGCTCGCCCGCGCCGTGGCGCTCGAGCAGCGCATCGTGCTCCGCGAGGGCGTCTACGTCGCCGTGCCCGGGCCCAACCTCGAGACGCGCGCGGAGTACCGCTTCCTGCGCGCCGTGGGTGCGGACGTCGTCGGCATGTCCACCGTGCCCGAGGTGATCGTCGCCGTGCACGGCGGCATGCGCGTGCTCGGCGTCTCCATCATCACCGACCTCTGTCTCCCCGACGCGCTCGAGCCGGCGACGCTGGGAAAGATCATCGCCGTCGCCAACCGCGCCGAGCCGCAGCTCACCGCGCTGGTCCGCGGGGTCCTGGAGCGCCTGTGACGTCGAGCGAGGTGGAAGCACGCTTCCGGCCCCTCCCGCCGGAGCGCCGCGCGTTCGAGCTCGAGGAGGAGCTCCTCGCGCAGTGGACCGAGGAGCGGCTCTTCGAGCAGGTGCAGGGCGCGGCCGCCGGCGCGCCGGAGTTCGTCTTCTTCGAGGGGCCGCCGACGGCGAACGGGCGCCCCGGCATCCACCACGTCTTCGCGCGCACGGTCAAGGACCTGTTCTGCCGGCACCGCGCGATGCGCGGCTACCACGTCACGCGCAAGGCGGGGTGGGACACGCACGGCCTGCCGGTGGAGATCGAGGTCGAGAAGCAGCTCGGCATCAGCGGCAAGCAGCAGATCGAGGCGCTCGGCGTCGAGCGCTTCAACCAGCTGTGCCGCGAGAGCGTGTGGAAGTACCGCGGCGAGTGGGAGAAGCTCAGCGCGCGGATCGGCTTCTGGCTCGACTACGACGACCCGTACGTCACGTACAGCAACGACTACGTGGAGAGCGTCTGGTGGGCGCTCAAGACGCTCCACGAGCGCGACCTGCTGTACCGCGGGCACAAGATCCTCCCGTACTGCCCGCGCTGCGGCACCGCCCTCTCCAGCCACGAGGTGGCGCAGGGCTACAAGGACGTGGAGGACCCGAGCGTCTACGTGGCCCTCGACCTGCTCGGCGACGAGGCGCGCGCCGCCGCGAGCGAGCAGCGGAAGCGGCGCGGCCACGCCGCCGGCGTCGCGCGCCGGCGCATCCTCGTCTGGACGACCACGCCCTGGACGCTGCCGTCGAACACGGCGCTGGCGGTCAACCCGACGCTCGAGTACGTGGAGCTGCGCAAGAAGAGCGGCACCGACTGGACGGTGCTGCTCGCCGAGGCGCGCGTGCCGGAGCTGTTCGGGGCCGACTGGGAGTCGCGCTGGGACGTGGTGGAGCGCGTGTGGGGGAGCGACCTGGTGGGGGCGCGCTACCGCCGCCCGCTCGACTGGGTGCCGTTCCCCGACGGCGACCACGAGGTGATCGTCGGCGAGGACTTCGTCTCCGCCTCCGACGGCACGGGGGTGGTGCACATGGCGCCCGCCTTCGGCGCCGACGACTACGCCGCCGGGCAGCGCAACGGGCTCGCCTTCATCCAGCCGGTGAACGGCCGCGGCGAGTTCGACGCGGGCATCCCCGTGATCGGGGGGCACTTCGTGAAGGCGGCGGACCCGCTGATCGTCGAGGAGCTGCGGCGCCGCGACGTGCTCTGGAAGGCCGAGACCAAGCCGCACTCGTACCCGCACTGCTGGCGGTGCGGGACGCCGCTCCTCCAGTACGCGCGCACCTCCTGGTTCGTGCGCACGTCCTCGTACAAGGACGACATGCTCGCGCGCAACGCCCGGGTGGCGTGGAGCCCGCCCGAGGTGGGGGAGGGGCGCTTCGGCGAGTGGCTCAAGAACAACATCGACTGGGCGATCTCGCGCGACCGCTACTGGGGCACGCCCCTCCCCGTCTGGGTGAACGACGAGGACGCGTCGGAGGTCGAGGTGGTGGGGAGCTACGCCGAGCTCGCGCGGAAGGTGGGGCGCGCGCTGCCGGCCGACTTCGACCCGCACAAGCCGTTCATCGACCAGTACGCCTGGCCCGCGCCGAGCGGGCGCGGGACGATGCGGCGCGTGCCGGAGGTGATCGACACCTGGTTCGACTCCGGCTCGATGCCCTTCGCGCAGTGGCACTACCCGTTCGAGAACGGGGACCGGCTCGCGCGCCACTACCCGGCGGACTTCATCGCCGAGGGGCTCGACCAGACGCGCGGCTGGTTCTACTCGCTGCTCGCCATCGCCGCGGGGCTGGGGGAGGCGCTGCCCAACAACGAGGCACGAGGAACGAGGGAGGAGGAGCGAGGTAGCCGAGAGCCGAGAGCCGAGGGCCGAGCGCCGTCCGCCGCCGCTCCCTACCGCGCCGTCGTCGTCAACAACCTCGTGCTCGACGCGCAGGGCGCGAAGATGTCGAAGAGCCGCGGCAACGCGGTGGACCCGTGGGCGGTGATCGAGCGCTACGGGGTGGACGCGGTCCGCCTCTTCCTGATCGCCACGTCGCAGGTGTGGATCGAGCGCCGGTTCGACGAGGCGGTGATCAGCGAGACGTCGGTGCGCTTCCTTCTCACGCTCAAGAACACGTACAGCGGGATGTTCGCGCAGTACGCGAACTTCGGCTGGGCGCCGTCGGCCGCCGACCCGCGCCCCGAGGACCGGCCGCCGCTCGACCGCTGGGTGCTCTCGCGCCTGGCGACGGTGGAGCGCGAGGCGGACGGCTTCCTCGAGCGCTACGACGCGACCAACGCGGTGCGCCTCGTGATGGAGTTCGTGGACGAGGACGTCTCCAAGTGGTACGTGCGCCTGAGCCGCGCCCGCTTCTACGACGTGGACGGCGCGGACAACCGCGCGGCGTTCGCGACGCTGCACGAGGTGCTGGTCGTGGTCTGCCGCCTGCTCGCGCCCTTCGCCCCCTTTCTGACCGACTGGATCCACCGGGAGCTCAGCGGAACTTCCGTGCACCTCGCGCCGTACGTCCGGGACCGCGCCCCCGCCCCCGACCCGGGGCTCGAGCGGGCGATGGCCGACGTGCGGCTGCTCGCGACGCTCGGGCGCGCGGCCCGCGACGAGGCGGCGGTGCGCGTCCGGCAGCCGCTGTCGCGGATGGTATGCGTCGTGCCTCGGGGGGGCGAGGCCTCGGTCGGCGAGCTCGTGCCGCTGCTGGCCGCCGAGCTGAACGTCAAGTCGGTCGAGTTCGCCGGGTCGGCGGACACGCTCGTCCGGCTCGAGGCGAAACCGAATTTCCGTTCGCTGGGTAAGAAGTTCGGCAAGGCGACGCCGCTGGCCGCCCAGGCGGTGGCGGCGTTCACCAGCGAGCACCTGCGCGCGTTCGAGGCGGGCGAGGCCCTCACCGTGTCCGTCGAGGGGCAGACGCACGCCCTGGCCGCCGAGGACCTGACCGTCCTCCGGCACGCCTCGGGCGACCTCGTCGTGAAGGGGGAGGGTGGTTACTTTGCGGCGATCGATGCCGTCGTAACGCCGGCGCTGCGGCGCGAGGGGTTGGCGCGCGAGGTCGTGAGCCGGGTGCAGCGGCTGCGGCGCGACGCCGGCCTGGCGGTGAGCGACCGGATCACGCTGTGGGTGTGTGGGAGCGCGGAGGTGGAGGAGGCGGTGCGGGAGTTCGGCGAGTGGATCGCCGGGGAAGTGCTGGCGCGCGAGCTGACCGTAGGTCGGGAGGCTCCGACAGATGCCCACGCGGCTCAGACCCTGGACCTCGATGGTCTCGCGGTCGACGTCGCCCTGAGAAGAGAATCGTAGCGATGCCAAGTTCCGCGAGCCCCGCGGGCTCGACCAAGAAGTTCAAGCCGCTCACGAAGAAGCAGCTCGCGCACTTCGAGAAGCGCCTCCAGGAGGAGCGCCGCCGCGTGCTCAAGGAGCTCGGTCACCACGACGAGACCTTCGGGTCCACGCCGCAGGGCGCGGCCGGTGAGCTGAGCAGCTACTCCTTCCACATGGCCGACCAGGGCACGGACGCGATGGAGCGGGAGAAGGCGTTCCTCTTCGCGAGCCAGGAGGGGCGCTTCCTCTGGCACATCGACGAGGCGCTGCGCCGGCTGTACCGCTCCCCCGAGACCTTCGGCCGCTGCCACAGCTGCGGCGAGGAGATCGCCTTCGAGCGGCTCGACGCGCTGCCGCACGCTCGCTACTGCATTGCGTGCAAGCAGCGCGAGGAAGATGGAAAGAAGTAGCAGGAGCAACGCGGCGCTCTTCTGGCCGGTCCTCGCAATCATCGTCGTCGCCGACTACGTCACCAAGCGGATGGCCGTCGAGGCGCTCGTGCCTCAGCGGCTGCCGCACGAGGTGTTCGGCGACGCGGTGCGGCTGACGCTCGTCTACAACCCGGGCGCGGCGTTCGGGCTGCACCTCGGGCAGTACTCGCGGTGGATCTTCACCGTGTTGACGGTGGCCGCGCTCGTCATCCTCTGGCGGCTCTACCGGGCGACGCGCGCGGGGGACGCCGTGCGCACGCTGGCCCTCTCGCTCGTCTGCGGCGGCGCCATCGGCAACCTGATCGACCGCCTGCGGTCGTCGCTCGGCGTCGTGGACTTCATCGACGTCGGGATCGGCGACATGCGCTGGCCCACGTTCAACGTGGCCGACATGGCGGTGTCGACCGGGGCCTTCCTCCTCGCCTACGTGCTGTGGGGCGAGGACCGCGAGGCGGCGCAGGCCGTCCGCACCCCGCCGGCCGGCGCGCCCGTCGCGCCGGACGCGCGCGAGCTCCCCTAGCCGCACCCTCCCACCACGGCGCCGGCCCGGCCCGCGCGGCGCGCTCGCGTGCGCCGGGGCGCGCCCGCGCCGGCCCCCGGAGTCCTTCATGGCCGCGTCCGGCACGCACCACCGCTTCACCGTCGAGGCGCCGGCGTCGGCGCGGCTCGACACCCTCGTCGCCGCGCGCCTCGACCTCTCGCGCACGCAGGCCGCCACGCTCATCGCCAACGGGCTCGTGACGGTCGCCGGGCGGCGCGAGAAGGCCAGCTACCGCCCGGTCGCGGGGGACGAGATCGCCGTCACCGTGCCGACGCCGGAGGTGCGCGAGGTGGTCGGGGAGCAGATCCCCCTGGACGTCGTCTACGAGGACGACGTCCTCCTCGTGGTGGACAAGCCGGCGGGGATGGTCGTCCACCCCGCCCCCGGCAACTGGACGGGGACGCTCGTCAACGCGCTCGTCGGGCGCGGCGGCGACCTGTCGGACGAGGCGGGGGACGAGCGCGCGGGGATCGTCCACCGGCTGGACAAGGACACCTCCGGGCTCCTCATCGTCGCCAAGGAGGAGCGCGCCCACCGCCTGCTGAGCGCGGCGATCGCCCAGCGGCGCGTGGTGCGCCGCTACGCGGCGCTCTGCTGGGGGCACCTCGACGCCGACCGCGTCACCGTCGAGAAGGCGCTCGCGCGCGACCCGCGAGACCGAAAGCGCATGGCGGTCGTCAGTAGCGGGAAGCCGGCCCGCACGGACTTCACGCGGCTGGCGCGCTTCGACTCCGTGGACCTCCTGCGTGCCCACCTGCACACCGGGCGCACGCACCAGATCCGCGTGCACCTCGCCTCGATCGGCCACCCGGTGGTGGGCGACGACACGTACGGTGGGGGCGGGGGGCGCCGGCTCGTGGCGCTGCCGCCCCGGCGCCACTTCCTGCACGCCGCCTGGCTTCGCTTCCGCCACCCGACGACGGGGGCGGAGATCGACCTCCGCTCGCCGCTCCCGCCCGACCTCACCCGGTCGCTGCTCGCGGCCGCCGGGGAGCACGCGCCAGCGGACCACGCGAACCCGCTCGAGACGTATGGCTTCTACGGTGACGCCGATTGAGCCGCCCCCGCTCGCCCGCCTGCCGGGGGAGGGGGGGAGCGGCGACGCGCCCGCCGGCGCCGCCGCGGGCGGGCGGCTGCTCCTCTTCGGCGTGCGCGAGCGCGTCTACGGCTGCGGCATCGGCGCGGTGCGCGAGATCGTCCCGATGCGGCGCGCCTCGCGCCTCCCCGGCGCGCCGCCCTACGTCGCCGGGCTCATCAACCTGCGCGGCACGGTGATCACCGTGCTCGACCTGGGCGTGCGGCTCGTGGGCGAGGCAGTTGACGCGAACGCGGGTTCGATAGTCATAGTCGAGCACGGGGCGAAGGTCGTCGGGCTGTGCGTGGACGACGTACGCGACGTGCAGGCGCTCGACGGCGCGCAGCTCGACCCGGTCGCCACCGGCGACGCGGGCGCCGGCCTGGTACTCGGCGTCGGCCGGGCCGGGGGGAACGTGGTCATCGTGCTCGATGTGCAGGCGTTGGTCGGCCAAGTCTTGCTCTAATTGGGGGGAACGTTGAGTCACTCGGTACTGATCTGCGACGACGCGATCTTCATGCGCACCATGGTGGGCGACATCCTGCAGCAGGCGGGATTCGAGATCGTCGGCGAAGCGGAGACCGGCGTGCAGGCCGTGGAGAAGTACAAGCAGCTCCGCCCCGATCTGGTGACGATGGACATCGTCATGCCGGACATGGGCGGCATCGACGCGGTGCGGGAGATCACGAAGTTCGACCCGGCGGCGAAGGTGCTGATGTGCAGCGCGATGGGGCAGCAGGCGCTCGTCGTCGAGGCGATCCAGGCGGGCGCCAAGGACTTCGTGGTCAAGCCCTTCCAGCCGAGCCGCGTGCTGGAGGCGGTGCAGCGGGTGTTGGGCTGAGGGCGGGGGGACGAGGACGGCGGCACGAGGTGCCCGCCTGACGTGACGGTTCCGAATCCGCTCGCCCCGCTCCGATTCGCGCTCGTACCTCCCCTCTCGCACCGCGTCCCTCGCCGTTCGTGGATTCCTCCCGCTACGCCGACCTCTTCCTCACGGAGAGCCGAGATCACCTCTCGGCCGTGAACCACTGGCTGCTCGTGCTCGAGCGCGAGGGCGCCTCGGGCGCCGGCGCGGCGGGCGGCGGGGAGGCGGTGGGCGCGCTCTTCCGCGCCGTGCACACGGTGAAGGGGATGAGCGCGACGATGGGCTACGCGGCGGTGGCGGAGCTCACGCACGAGATGGAGACGCTGCTCGACCGCGTGCGGCGCGGCGAGGTGGCGGTCACGCAGGCGCTGATGGACGTGCTCTTCCACGCGGCCGACGTGTTGGAGGAGGCGATCGGCCTCGCCGTGGGCGGGCGCGCCGGCGACGCGGACGTGCGGGCGGCGGTGGACCGCCTGCACGAGTACGCCGAGGGCCCCGCGAACCGCGCGGAGGCCGCGCCCGCGGCCGGCGCGGCGCCGGCGGCACCCGCGCCGGCGGGCGGCGAGGCGCGGTGGACGGCGCAGGCGCCCGACGGGCCGGGGCTGCTCGTGCGCGTGCGGCTCCTGGAGGGTACGCCGCTCAAGGGCGTCCGCGCGTTCATGGTCGCGGAGCGGGTCCGCGGCGTGACCGCCGTGCTCGCGAGCTCGCCGCCGCTCGAGCGGCTGCAGGCCGACGACTTCGAGCTCGACTTCGCGCTGCGCGTGGACGCGGCGGCCGACCACGCCGCGGTGGAGGCGGCGGCGCGCGCCGCGGGCTTCGTGGACGAGGTGCGCGTGGGCGAGGCGGCCGGCGTCGTCAGCGCGGCGCCGCCCGCTGCCGCGCCGCGCCCGGCCCCCATCGGTGCCGGCACGGCGGCCGAGGGCGCCGCCGCGCCGCGCGCGCGCAACGTGCGCATCGACCTCGAGCGGCTCGACGCGCTGATGAACCTGATCGGCGAGCTGGTGATCACGCGCGGCCGCCTCGCCCAGCTCGCCGCCGGCATCGGCGACCCGGCGCTCGACGAGACGGTGACGCAGGCGAGCCGCCTGATCTCGGAGCTGCAGGGGCAGATCATGACCAGCCGCATGGTGACCGTGTGGCAGGTGTTCGACCGCTTCCCGCGCCTCGTGCGCGACGCCGCGCGGTCGCTGGGGAAGGACGTCGAGTTCGAGGTGGTGGGGAAGGACATCGAGCTCGATCGGTCGATGCTCGACGAGATCGGCGACCCGGTGGTGCACCTGCTGCGCAACGCCGTGGACCACGGGATCGAGACGCCCGAGGAGCGGCGGGCGGCGGGGAAGCCGCCGGCCGGCCGCGTGACGCTCAGCACGACGCGCGACCGCTCGGCCGTCGTCATCCGCGTGACGGACGACGGCCGCGGCATCGACCGGGCGCGCGTGCTCGAGCGCGCGAAGGCGCAGGCACTCGTGGAGGCGACGCGGCAGGAGCTCACCGACGACGAGCTCTTTCGCATCGTGTCGCGGCCGGGCTTCTCCACCGCCGCGGCGGTGACCGACCTGTCGGGGCGCGGCGTGGGCGTGGACGCGGTCCACACGCGGGTGCGCGCGCTCGGCGGCTCGGTGGAGATGCGCTCCGTGGTCGGCGCGGGCACCATCGTCACCGTGCGCCTGCCGCTCACGCTGGCCATCGTGCGCGCCCTGCTCGCGCGCGTGGGGGACGAGCGCTACGCGGTGCCGCTGACGCACGTGAGCGAGACGGTGGAGCTGGACCGGCGCGCGCTGCGCACCGTGCGCGGGCGCGAGGTGCTCGTGCTGCGCGACGAGGTGATGCCGCTGCTGCGGCTGCGCGACGTCGTGCGCCTGCCGGAGTCCGGCGGCGCGCACGAGCAGGTGGTGCTGCTGGAGTCCGGGGAGCGGCGGGCCGCGCTCGTGGTGGACGAGCTCACCGGGCAGCAGGAGATCGTGGTGAAGCAGTACGACGCCGTCCGCGGAGGGCTCGCGTCGTTCAGCGGGGCGACCATTCTTGGCGACGGGCAGCCGGCGCTGATCCTCGACGTGAGCAACCTTCTCTAATATGAGCGCCACCATGGAAGACATCCGGTCGCTGAAGCCGAACCAGCTCGACGCGCTGCGCGAGGTCGCCAACATCGGCGCGGCGCACGCCGCGACGGCGCTCTCGACCATGACCGGCGCGACGATCATGATCAGCGTGCCGACGATCAACATCGCGCGCCTCGAGGAGGTCCCGCCGCAGATCGCCGGGCCGGAGGAGCCCGTGGCGGCGGTGCTCATGAACATGCTCGGCGACCTCACCGGCCGGACGCTCCTCGTCTTCCCCAACCCGACCGCCGTGCGCCTCTCGGAGCTGATGCTGCGGCGGCCGAAGGGGAGCTCCAACGGCCTCGGGGAGCTGGAGCAGTCGGCCATCAAGGAGGCCGGCAACATCCTGAGCGGCGCGTACATGAACGCGCTCAGCGACTTCATGGGGATGATGCTCCTCCCGTCGCCGCCCAGCCTCGCCGTGGACATGTCCTCGGCGGTGCTCACCACGGCGTACCTGCAGTTCGGCTCCGACCGCGACTACGTCTTCTGCGTGGAGAGCGAGTTCTACATGAAGGACCTGGACGAGCACCTGCGCGGCTTCTTCCTCCTCCTCCCCGAGTTCGCCTCGCTGCAGGCGATCCTGCGCGCGGTGCGGGTGAGCTGATGCCGGCGGCGAGCGGCGGGCGGGCGGCGGTGGCGGGGCGGGGGGCGTCGGCGACGCCGCTCTCCTCCGCCACGCCCGTCGGCGAGCGCTCGTCGCTCACGTCCGCCCGCGACCGCAACGTCCTGCGGTCGTTCGCCAAGCGCATCGACCCCTCGGACGCGGGCGCGCACAACAACCTGGGCGTCCTCTACTACAACAAGGGGCTGCACGCGGAGGCGGTGGGCGCGTTCACGCGCGCCCTGGAGCTCGACCCGCGCATGCAGGTGGCGGCGCGGAACCTCGAGATCGCCTACTTCAGCACCGGCTTCTACGAGCGGCGCTCGGCGGTGCTGCGCGACCGGCTGCGCGTCAACCCGGCGGACCGCGAGGCGCGGTGGGAGCTCGGCCGCGCGCTGGCGCTCGTGGGCAGCGTGCGCGACGCGGTGCACGAGTTCACGCAGCTCCTGCAGTCGCACCCGGGCGACCAGGGCGCGCTCGTGCAGCTCGGGCTGGCCGAGAAGGCCGCCGGCGACCTGGAGCAGGCGCAGCGGTGGTTCGAGCGGGCGCTCGCGGGGGAGCCGGACAACGCGCTCGTCCACTTCTACGTGGGCGAGGTGCTCTACAACCGCGGGCTGAACGAGGAGGCGCTCGCCGCGCTCACGCGCAGCGTGGAGCTCAACCCCGAGAGCCCCGACGCGCACTACCTGGTCGGCTTCGTGCTCGGCGACATGGGACGGCACGAGGAGGCGCGCGCCGCCGCGAAGCGCGCCGTGACGCTCAACCCCGCGCTCTCGCGCGCCCAGGCGAACCTCTCGCTCGACCGCAAGTCGCCCGGCGCCCCGGCGGTCGCGGCGGCGGTGGAGCCGGGCCGCGCCATGGCCGTGAGCGAGGAGGGGCAGCTCGCGCACTACAACCTGGGGCTCGCGTTCCGGCAGAAGGGCTACCTGGCGGAGGCGCTGCGCGAGTACGAGACGGCGCTGGAGCGCGGCGAGGAGGCGGACCTCGTGCGGCAGGCGATGGCCGAGGTGCACCTGCTGCGGCGCGACGCGGCGGGCGCCCTGGCGCTCTACGACGCGCTCGTCGAGAGCCAGCCGGCGAGCCCGAAGCTCTGGAACGAGCGGGGCGTGGTGCTGCACCAGGACGGCCGCTTCGCGGAGGCGGCGGCGAGCTACCGCCGCGCGATCGCCGCCGACGCGGGCTACGCGCTCGCCCACAACAACCTGGGCGTGGCGCTCTACCACGCGGGCGACACGGCCGGCGCCGCGCAGGCGCTCGCCGCGGCGCTCGCCGCGGCGCCGGGCTTCGCGAAGGCGCGGCTCAACCTGGCGCTGCTCCTGTTCAAGGCGAAGCGGCTGCAGCCCGCGCTCCAGGCCTACCGCGAGGCGCTCGACGCGCAGCCGGAGCACCCCGTGGCCTGGAACGGCGTGGGGCTCGTGCTCGCGGAGCAGAAGCAGTTCGACGAGGCGCGCGGCGCCTTCGCGCGCGCCATCCAGGCGGCGCCCGAGTACGCCGAGGCGCACTACAACCTGAGCTTCACCCTCTCGAACCTCGGCGATTTCGAGGGGGCGCTGCGCGAGACGAAGCGGGCGCTCGAGATCGACCCGTACTACGTCGCGCAGAAGTTCGAGCTCGCCATCGACCTGCAGCACGAGGACCCGGACCTCTCCATCGTCCCGGAGCTCGGCGGCGAGCGGCGCGCGGACAGCGGCATCGAGGAGTTCGCCTTCGACCCGAGCGCGCTCGAGACGCTCTTCACGCAGCTCCAGCCGGCCGCGCCGCCGTCCGCGGCGCCCACGCGGCCCGCCGGGCCCGCGGCCGACCCGTACGCCGCCGCCGCGGCGCACCTCGACGCCGGCGCGCCCGAGCAGGCCGCCGCGGAGGCGACGCGCGCCCTCTCGCGCGGCGCGCCGGCGGCCGCGGGGCTGGCGCTCCTGGGCGACGCGTTCGCGCGGCAGGAGCTCTGGGGCGAGGCGATCGAGCGGTACCGCGCCGCGCGTGAGGCCGGCGGCGACGCGCGGGCGCTGCGCGGCGAGGTGGGCGCGCTGCTGCGCCTGGGGCGCGCCGCGGAGGCGCGCCCGC
>Ga0307416_100001672_pt1 | contig 12253 bp, 7 predicted proteins | sample DK1Cmetagenome_2_FD_203821 | JGI IMG/M metagenome (GOLD analysis project Ga0307416, IMG submission 203821) | Maize rhizosphere microbial communities from greenhouse at UC Davis, California, United States - DK15-C-3 | ecosystem: Host-associated > Plants > Roots > Rhizosphere > Soil | place: USA...
AGACGCGCGAGCTGCTGGGCGATGTCGTCGGCGACGTCCTTCGGCGGCCGCGCGTCTTTGATCTTGCGCTGCACGGCCTGGTGCTCGGCGAGCACGACGCCGGCGAGCCGGGCCACCTCCTGCGCGGGCAGCATCAGCCGGCCGCGGCCTTCCTCGATCCGGCGCGCGAACGATGCCGCATCGGTCGGCAGGGGCTCGGCGAGGAAGGCGCGATCGAGCGCGACCTCGACGATCTGCTCGCGCAGCTCCTCCGCGCTGCCGAGCGGAAGGTAGGCCATCGCCATCTTCTGCAGATCGGGAACGTTCTTCTCGAGCGCCCTCAGCGCATCGCGGATCTGCAGCGCGACCAGGCGTCGCAAGCCGGCGCGATGCCGTTCGCGCGCGACCTCGGGCTCGTCGAACACTTCGATCTCGACGTGCGATCGGTGGTCGATCAGCGCCGGGTAGCCGACCAGGGTCTGGCCGCCCTTCTTCAGCTCCATCAGCTCGGGCAGCTCGCCGAAGGTCCAGGCGGTGTATTCGGCGCGCGGCGGTTCCGGCGCGGCGGCGGCTTTCTCGGCCGACGGCGCTCTCGCCGTCGCCGGCGGCGCCAGCGCCGCGCCGCTCGCTGCCTGCGCCGGCAGGCGCAGCGCGGCGAGCGCCTGGAACGCCGATCTTGCCTGCGCTCCGAGGCTTGCCTTCAGCTCGGCAAGATGGCGCGACTCGCCGATCTGCCTGCCGTGCTCGTCGACGACGCGCAGGTTCATCAGGAGGTGCGGCGACAACTGCTCGTGCTTGAAGTCGGCGCGCTTGAGCGGCAGGCCGCTTCGCGCCGCCGCATGCGCGGCGAGCGCATCGAGCAGGCTGCCGTCGCCGAACGCGACCTCGGCGACGAAGGATTCGGCGTACTCCGGAAGCGGAACGAGGCGCGAGCGCGGCCGTTGCGGCAAGGTCTTCGCGAGCGCGATCACCTTCTCCTTCAGCATCCCGCGGACGAGCCACTCGCAGCGTTCCTCGCTCGCCTGGTTGAGGGCGTAGATCGGCAGCGTCACCGTCACGCCGTCGCGCGCGTTGCCGGGCTCGTGCAGGTAGCTGGTCGCGCAGTCGACGCCGCCGAGCCGGATCGTCTTCGGAAACGCCGCGGTGGTGATGCCCGCCGCCTCGTGACGCATCAGCTCGTCGCGCGTCAGCATCAGCAGGCGCGGTTGGCGCTTGGCCTCGTCGCGGTACCAGCGCTCGAAGCGATCGCCGCTGTGGATGTCGGCCGGCAGCTGCTGGTCGTAGAAGGCGAAGATCAGCTCGTCGTCGACCAGCACGTCCTGGCGGCGCGACTTGTGCTCGAGCTCCTCGATCTGGGCGATCAGCTTGCGGTTGGCGGCCATGAACGGCAGTCGCGTATCCCACTCGCCGGCGACCAGCGCCTCGCGGATGAAGATTTCGCGCGCTGCGGCCGGATCCACGGTGCCGAAGTCGACGCGCCGGCTGGCGTAGACGACGATCCCGTAGAGCGTCGCGCGCTCGAGCGCGATCACCTGCGCTGCCTTCTTCTCCCAATGCGGCTCGAGCAGCTGCTTCTTGAGGAGATGGCCGGCGAGCGCCGGCAGCCAGCCCGGCTCGATCGCGGCGATGCCGCGTCCATAGAGACGCGTCGTCTCGACCAGCTCGGCGGCGACGATCCAGCGCCCGGGCTTCTTCGACAGGCGCGCGCCGGGGTGGCGCCAGAAGCGGATCCCGCGCGCGCCGAGGTACGACTCGTCCTCGTCGCTCTTGACGCCGATGTTGCCGAGCAGGCCGGCGAGAATCGACTGGTGCAGCTGCTCGTACGTCGGTGCGCTGGCGTTGAGGCGCCAGCCGTGCTCGGTGACGACCGACTGCAGCTGCGCGTGGATGTCGCGCCACTCGCGCACGCGTCGCGGCGAGATGAAGTGGTCGCGCAGCAGCTGCTCGTGCTTGCGCGACGACAACCGGTGTTCGCCATGTCCCCCGCGCGACTGCTCGAGCCAGCTCCACAGCTTCAACGTGCCGAGGAACTCGGACTTCTCGTCGTCGAACCTGGCGTGCGCTTGATCGGCCGCCTGCTGCTGTTCGAGAGGGCGGTCGCGCACGTCCTGCACGCTGAGCGCGCCGGCGACGACCAGCACTTCGCGCAGCGTCTCACGGCCGCGCGCCTCGAGAATCATGCGGCCGATGCGCGGGTCGAGCGGCAGGCGGGCAAGCTCGCCGCCGACGGTCGTCAGCACGTTGCGCTCGTCGGTCGCGCCGAGTTCGTTGAGGAGCTGATAGCCGTCGGCGATGGCGCGACGCGGCGGCACCTCGAGAAAGGGGAACTCCTCGACGCTGCCGAGGCCGAGCGATGCCATCCGCAGGATGACGCCGGCCAGCGACGAGCGGACGATCTCGGGATCGGTGAACCTTGGACGCGCGGCGAAGTCGGCCTCGTCGTAAAGGCGGATGCAGACGCCGTCGGCGACGCGGCCGCAACGACCGGCGCGCTGGTTCGCCGCCGCCTGGCTGATCGGCTCGATCGGCAGCTGCTCGACCTTGCTGCGATAGCTGTATCGCTTGATGCGTGCCGTCCCGGCGTCGATCACGAAGCGGATGCCGGGGACCGTCAGCGAGGTCTCGGCGACGTTGGTCGCCAGGACGATGCGGCGCGCGCTGTGCGGTGCGAAGACCTCGTCCTGCTGCTGCTGCGAGAGGCGAGCGAACAGCGGCAGCACCTCGACGCCGGGCGGGTGGTGCTTGCGCAAGCGCTCGGCGGCGTCGCGGATCTCGCGCTCGCCAGGGAGAAAGACGAGAACGTCGCCGGAGCCTGCGGCGCCCGGCCCGCGCCAGAGCTCGTCGACGGCGTCGCAGATCGCGTCGCCGAGGTCGTGGTCGCGGCTTTCGACGAACGGTCGCCAGCGGATCTCGACCGGATACAGGCGGCCCGAGACCTCGACCACCGGTGCCGGGCCGGCGGCACTCGCGAAGTGCGCGGCGAAGCGCTCGGCGTCGATCGTCGCCGACGTGACGACGACGCGCAGGTCGGGCCGTCTCGGCAGGATCTGCTTGAGGTGGCCGAGCAGGAAGTCGATGTTGAGGCTACGCTCGTGCGCCTCGTCGACGATGATCGTGTCGTACGCCCTCAGCAGCGGGTCGCTCTGCGTCTCGGCGAGCAGGATGCCGTCGGTCATCAGCTTGACGCTGGCGCCGGGCGCGAGCCGGTCCTGGAATCGCACCTTGTAGCCGACGACTTCGCCGAACGGCGTCTTCAGCTCCTCGGCGATCCGCTTGGCGACGCTCGACGCGGCGATCCGGCGCGGCTGGGTGTGGCCGATCCAGCCGCCGCCGTGCATCCGCCCGCGGCCCATCGCGAGCGCGATCTTGGGCAGCTGCGTCGTCTTTCCCGACCCGGTCTCGCCGCTGACGATGACGACCTGGTGGTCGGCGAGGTGGCGGCCGATCTCCTCCCGCCGCGCCGAGACCGGCAGCGCCGGCGGGAACTCGATCGCCGGCGTCCTCGCGGGTGCGCTGGAGGTGGATGTCGGGGAGGGCGATGGCTGCATCGAGCGAACGATTATTCCTGGGGGGCTTCCCCTACTTGTGCCGGCACCGGCGAATTGCCACCATCGAAGACGACTGCCTGGCGCGATTGCGACTCCAGCACTCCGGCAGGAACCGATCCACCACCACGAATCCTGGAGACCGCATGGCCGCCAAAACCACCTCCCGCACACCCGCCCCCGCCACGCAGCGCCGGCGCTTCCTGAAGAACGCCGCCAGCGCGGTCGGCGCCGCGGGCGCCATGAGCGCGCCGGCGATCGTCCAGGCGCAGACGACGAGCCTGCGCTTCCAGAGCACGTGGCCGTCGAAGGACATCTTCCACGAGTACGCGCTCGACTTCGCCAAGAAGGCCAACGACATGACCGGCGGCGAGCTGAAGATCGAGGTGCTGCCTGCCGGCGCGGTGGTGCCGGCGTTCGGCCTCCTCGACGCGGTCTCGAAGGGCACGCTCGACGGCGGCCACGGCGTGCTCGGCTACAACTACGGCAAGCAGAACGCGCTGGCGCTCTGGAACTCGGGCCCGGCGTTCGGCATGGACGCCAACATGCTGCTCGCCTGGCACAAGTACGGCGGCGGCAAGGAACTGCTCGACAAGCTCTATGCGTCGATCGGCGGCAACGTCGTGTCGTTCCTGTACGGCCCGATGGCGACGCAGCCGCTCGGCTGGTTCAAGAAGCCGATCACCAAGACGGAGGACTTCAAGGGCCTGAAGTTCCGCACCAACGGCCTCGCGATCGATCTCTTCACGGCGATGGGTGCCGCCGTCAACGCGCTGCCCGGCGGCGAGATCGTGCCGGCGATGGACCGCGGCCTGCTCGACGGCGCCGAGTTCAACAACGCGACGTCGGACCGCATCCTCGGCTTTCCCGACGTCTCCAAGGTCTGCATGCTGCAGAGCTACCACCAGAGCGCCGAGACCTTCGAGATCACGTTCAACAAGCCAAAATACGAAGCGCTGCCGGCCAAGATGAAGTCGATCATCGCCTACGCGGTCGAGGCGTCGTCGGCCGACATGTCGTGGAAGCAGATCGACCGCTACTCGAAGGACTACATCGAGCTGCAGACCAAGGACAAGGTCAAGTTCTACAAGACTCCCGATGCCGTGCTGCAGGCGCAGCTGAAGCTCTGGGACGCGATCCTCGAGAAGAAGTCGGCCGAAAACCCGCTCTTCAAGGAGATCGTCGCTTCGCAGAAGGCGTTCGCCGAGCGCGCGGTGAAGTGGGACCAGGACACCTACGTCAGCCGGCGCATGGCCGTCAGCCACTTCTTCGGCGCCAAGACCACCGAACCGAAGAAGGCTTGATCCTCTCTCCTCCTGTCGGCCATCCGGGCGCCGCTCGGATGGCTGATTCGTTTCGGGCGCCCAGATCATGCAGAAGCTGCTCCTGACCATCGACAAGATCAGCACCTTCGTCGGCCAGGCGTTCTCGTGGCTGATCCTCGCCCTGACGCTGATGATCACGTGGGAGGTGTTCTCGCGCTACGTGCTGGACCATCCGCATTCGTGGGCGTTCGACGTCATGATCATCCTGTACGGGACGCTGTTCATGATGGCCGGCGCCTACACGCTGGCCAAGTCAGGGCATGTGCGCGGTGACGTGCTGTACGGGTTCTTCTCGCCGCGAACGCAGGCGACGATCGACCTCGTCCTCTACATCGCCTTCTTCATCCCGGGCGTGTTCGCGCTGACCTACGCCGGCTACTACTTCGCCGCGGAATCGTGGGCGATCCACGAAAGCTCCAACATCACCGCCGAGGGTCCGCCGATCTATCCGTTCAAGACGATCCTGCCGCTGGCGGGGATCTTCCTGCTCGCGCAAGGGATCGTCGAAATCATCCGCTGCGCCCTCTGCATCCGCCAGGGCCACTGGCCTTCGCGCGAAGAAGACGTCCAGGAAGTCGATGTCGACAAGCTGAAGGAGATGGTCCATGTGAAGGACGAGGACATCGCCGGCCTCGACGAAGTCGTCGTCGCGCAAGGGGGCACGAAGTGAGGATCCGCAAGGAGCTCTGGTTCGGCCTCTCGCTGATGGCGATCATCCTGATCGCCGTGCTGGTCCTCACGCCGTGGCGAGGCTTCTTCGACGGCCATCTCGGCCACGACGATCTCGGCGCCCTCGGCCTGTTGATGCTGGCGCTGATCGTGGTCGCGATCATGCTCGGCTTTCCGACCGCGTTCACGCTGATGGGAATGGGCGTGTTCTTCGGCTGGCTCGCGTATCGAAGCGTCAATCCCGCGCTCGCCAACCAACAGATCCTCGACCTCATGGTCCAGCGCGCGTATTCGGTGATGTCGAACGACGTCCTGATCGCGATCCCGCTGTTCGTCTTCATGGGGTATCTGGTCGAGCGCGCCAACCTGATCGAGAAGCTCTTCAAGAGCCTGCACCTGGCGCTTGCACGCGTGCCGGGCGCGCTCGCCGTCGCCACGATCGTGACCTGCGCGATCTTCGCGACCGCGACCGGCATCGTCGGCGCGGTCGTGACACTGATGGGGCTGCTCGCGCTGCCGGCGATGCTGCGCGCCGGCTACAGCGTGCAGCTCTCGGCGGGAGCCATCACCGCGGGAGGATGTCTCGGCATCCTGATTCCGCCGTCGGTGCTGCTCATCGTCTACGGCGCGACCGCCGGCGTCTCCGTGGTCAAGCTGTACGCGGGAGCCTTCTTCCCCGGGATCATGCTGGCGGCGCTCTACGTCGTGTACGTCGTCGTCGTCGCCAAGGTGAAGCCGCACCTTGCGCCGCCCTTGAACGAAGACGAGCGCCGGGTGCCGCTGCCGCCGCTGTCGCAGCGCCTGAGCACGGGTCATCGCAACGCGCTCGCCGGCCTGTTCGGGGCGATGCGGACGCCCGGGGTGCCGAAGCGTGCTGCGACCGGGCAATTTTTCGTTTCCGTGCTTCCGGCGCTCGCCATCGTCGTGCTGTTGGCGCTGATGTACCGCGGCGCGACGGCGCCGCAGGGCGTCGTCGACACCTCCGGCCTTGTCCAGGCCGGCGGCGCCATCTCCGCCGAGGAGTCTTCGCCGCCGGAGTCGGGTCTCGCCGAGCCGCCGGCCGAGGGTGCCGCCGACAGCGCCGCGCTCAAGGAGCCGGCGCCCGAAGCCGCTGCGTCGACGCCCGTGACGACCGCGGCAAGAGCGCCGAGCGCGGCGCCTCCCGCGCCTGCCGCAATTGCCGCCGAGCGCGTCCCGGCGCCGCCGTGGTTCTGGGTCACGCTCGCGATCGGCGCGGTCGCCCTGGTGCTGATCACCTGGCTGATGAACTGGCAGCGGCTCGAGATCTTCAAGATGCTGCTGACGTCGTTCTTTCCTCTGGCGATCATGATCATCGCGGTCCTGGGCTCGATCGTCTTCGGCCTTGCGACCCCCACCGAAGCAGCAGCGGTCGGTGCGTTCGGCGGGCTCGTGCTCGCGGCCGTGTATCGCTACGTCGCGGCGCGGCAGGAGGCCAAGCCGAACCCCGTCCAGACGACGTTGAGGGACATGGGCGGGATCCTCAAGGAATCGTCGTTCCTCACCGCCAAGACGAGCGCCATGGTGTGCTGGCTGTTCGTCGGCTCGTCGATCTTCTCCGCCTCGTTCGCGTTGCTGGGCGGCCAGGACCTCATCGAGCGCTGGGTGCTCTCGCTCGGCCTCACCACGCTGCAGTTCATGCTGCTGTCGCAGTTCATCATCTTCATCCTCGGCTGGCCGCTCGAGTGGACTGAGATCATCGTGATCTTCATGCCGATCTTCATTCCACTGCTGGCGAAGTTCGGCGTCGATCCGCTGTTCTTCGGCTTGCTCGTGGCGCTGAACCTGCAGACGGCGTTCCTGTCGCCGCCGGTGGCGATGGCGGCGTTCTACCTGAAAGGGGTCTCGCCGCGTCACGTGACGCTGAACCAGATCTTCGCCGGCATGATGCCGTTCATGGCAATCCAGGTCATCGCCATCGCGCTGCTCTATGTCTTCCCGCAGATCGGGCTCTGGCTGCCGGAGCTGCTCTACAAGTAGCGCGCCGCAGCGGGTCGGCAACGACGGCCGCGCAGGACGCCGTGCCAAAATTGCGACCCTTCTCGAGTCGCTCCGTGTTGAACCTGGTTTTCCCGCACACCTTCGTGCCGTGGTTCCGCACCGTGGCACCGCACATCCATGCCTACCACGGCAAGACCTTCGTCGTCGCCATCGCCGGCGAGCTGATCGCCGCCGGCAAGCTCGCCTCGTTCGCGCAGGACCTCGCGATCCTGCAGGCGATGGGCATCAAGATCGTCCTCGTCCACGGCTTTCGCCCGCAGGTCAACGAGCAGCTCCGCTCGAAGGGCCATCCTTCGCGCTACAGCCACGGCATGCGGATCACCGATCCGGTCGCGCTCGACAGCGCCCAGGAGGCGGCCGGCCAGCTGCGCTTCGAGATCGAGGCGGCGTTCTCGCAGGGGCTGCCGAACACGCCGATGGCCAACGCGATCGTGCGCGTCGTCTCGGGCAACTTCCTCACCGCGCAGCCGGTCGGCGTCGTCGATGGCGTCGACTTCATGCACAGCGGCGTCGTCCGCAAGGTCGACGCGGCGGCAATCCGGCGCGCGATCGACATCGGAGCGATGCTGCTGCTGTCGCCGTTCGGCTTCTCGCCGACCGGCGAGGCCTTCAACCTGACGATGGAAGACGTCGCGACGAGCACGGCAATCGCGCTGCAGGCCGACAAGCTGCTCTTCGTCACCGAGGTGCCCGGGATCCATGAGGATCTGGCCGACCCAGAGTCGCCGATCGACACCGAGCTCGCCCTCGCCGACGCCGAGAAGCTGCTCGCGTCGCTGCCGCCGCCGCTCGTCCCGACCGACACCGGCTTTTATCTGCGCCATTGCGTCCGCGCGTGCCGCGGCGGAGTCGAGCGTTCGCACATCCTGCCGTTCGCGGTCGACGGCGCGCTGCTGATGGAAGTCTTCACGCACGACGGCATCGGCACGATGGTCGTCGACGAGAAGCTCGAGAGCCTGCGCCAGGCAACCGCCGACGACATCGGCGGCGTGCTGCAGCTGATCGAGCCGTTCGAGCGCGACGGCACGCTCGTCAAGCGCGACCGGACCGAGATCGAGCGCGACATCGGCAACTACACCGTGATCGAGCACGACGGGGTGATATTCGGCTGTGCCGCGCTCTACCCATATCCGGAGAGCAAGACCGGGGAAATGGCAGCGCTCACCGTTTCGGCCCAGGTCCAGGGCCAGGGCGACGGCGAGCGGATACTGAAACGCGTCGAGCAGCGGGCCCGCGCGCTCGGCCTGGAAAGTATTTTCGTGCTGACCACCAGGACAATGCACTGGTTCATCAAGCGTGGTTTCGTCCAGGTCGACGCCGACTGGCTGCCGGAGGCTCGCAAGCGCAAATACAACTGGGATCGCCGCTCCCAGGTATTCGTCAAGAAACTCGCCTGATTCGATATCGGGTGCAACCGTGGCGGCGCCCCGCCGCCGGAGACAGCGATGGCAAGAACCGTGCAATGCGTATACCTCAAGCGCGAGGCCGAGGGGCTCGATTTCGCACCCTACCCGGGCGAGCTCGGCAAGAGGCTCTACGCCTCTGTCAGCAAGGAAGGCTGGGCGGCCTGGATGAAACATCAGACGATGCTGGTCAACGAGAATCGACTCAATCTCGCCGACCAGCGCGCCCGGCAGTATCTGGCGCGCCAGATGGAGAATTTCTTTTTCGGCAGCGGTGCCGAGCAGCCGTCCGGATACGTGCCGCCGACGACGTGAATCTCCTTTAGAATTTCGCGCGCTGCGAACCAGCGTGGCGAAATTCGAACGAAGGATTCCAAGTGGCGACCCTCCAGGAGTTGATGGCCCAGCGCGAAGCGCTCGAAAAGCAGATCGAGCAGACCAAGAAGCACGAACGCGGCGAGGCGGTCGAGAAAGTCAAGGCGTTGATGGCCGAATATGGGCTGACGATCGCCGATCTGGGCGGCGGCCGGCCGACGACGAGCAAATCGAAAAAGCCGAAGTCCGGCGGCAACAAGGTCGCCGCCAAATACCGCAACGCCTCGACCGGCGAGAGCTGGAGCGGGCGCGGCTTGCAGCCGCGCTGGCTGAAGGCGGCGCTGGCGAGCGGCCGCAAGCTCTCCGATTTCGCGGTCTAGAAGGCCGGCGCGCGGAACCGATGCCGCGATCGCTCGCCTTGCGGCGAGCGAGAATCGCGCGATCACCCGAGCACGTTCGACCGTCGCGCAGCGCGCCGGCGCGTGTCCACCATGATCCCGCCGAGCTTCGTCCACGAGCTTCTCACCCGCGTCGACATCGTCGAGATCGTCGGCCGTTCGGTCGAGCTGAAGCGGACGGGCTCGACCTGGAAGGGACTCTGCCCGTTCCACGGCGAGAAGTCGCCGAGCTTCACCGTCTCGCCGTCGCGCCAGACCTACCACTGCTTCGGCTGCGGCGTTCACGGCAACGCCGTCGGCTTCCTCATCGAGCAGCACGGGATGGGGTTCGTCGATGCCGTCCGCGACCTCGCCCAGCAGGCCGGGCTCGCGGTGCCCGAGACCGCGAGCCAGCCCGGCGAGCGCGAGGAGGCGGCGCGCCAGAAGCAGAAGCAGCTGACGCTGAGCGACGTCCTCGGCCGCGCGGCCGAAGGCTACCGGCGCCAGTTGAAAGCGAGCGATCGCGCGATTGCGTACCTGAAGGGCCGCGGCCTGAGCGGCGAGGTCGCGGCCCGCTTCGGGCTGGGCTACGCGACCGATTCCTGGCGCGGGCTGGCGAGCGTCTTTCCTGCCTATGACGACCCGCTGCTCGAGGAGAGCGGCTTGGTCATCGCTCACGCCGACGAGCCCCGGGCCGACGACGACGATGGCGCACCCAGCGGCGGCAAGCGCTACGACCGCTTCCGCGACCGCGTCATGTTCCCGATCCGCTCGGTGCAGGGCGGGGTGATCGGCTTCGGCGGGCGTGTCCTCGACCGCGGCGAGCCGAAGTACCTCAACTCGCCCGAGACGCCGGTCTTCAGCAAGGGCCGCGAGCTGTACGGCCTGTTCGAGGCGCGCAGCGCGATCCGCCAGCGCGGGTATGCGCTGGTGGTCGAGGGCTACATGGACGTCGTCGCGCTCGCCCAAGCGGGCTTCGAGAACGCCGTCGCGACCCTTGGCACTGCGTGCACCGCCGAGCACGTGCAAAAGCTGGTGCGCTTCACCGATTCGATCGTCTTCAGCTTCGACGGCGACGCCGCCGGCCGCCGCGCCGCGGCGCGCGCGCTGGAGGCGAGCCTGCCGCATGCCGTCGACACGCGGACCTTCCGCTTTCTCTTGCTGCCGGCCGAGGACGACCCGGACAGCTTCGTTCGGGCCCACGGCGCAGCGGCATTCGAGCAGGCCGTGGCACGGGCGGTGCCCTTGTCGCGCCAGATCATCGCTGGCGCGAGCGAAGGGCTGGACCTCGCGACCGCCGAGGGCCGCGCGCGATTCCTCGCCGACGGCCGGCCGCTCTGGTCGGCGCTTCCCGACGGCATGCTCAAACGGCAGCTGCTCGGCGAGTTCGCTTCGCGCGGCGCGTTGCCCCTCGACGAGCTCGCGGCGGCCTGGCGCGTCCCCGGCGTCCTCGGCGCGCGCCCCCGGCCTGCCGGTCGACAAGGCAGGACCTCGCGCGGGGGCCGAGCGACGATGCGCCAGCCCGCCGATCGGATTGCCTGGATGCTGCTGCTAGAAAGCGGATGGTGGGAGACCTTGACCGGCGCCGACCAGGCAGCGCTCTGCGCCCTGCCGGATTGGCATGGCGAGCTGTTCCGGTTCCTCGACCGCGAAACCGCCGAGCACGGTGCCCAGCCCTGGGCAGCGCTGCGCGAGCGGATCGCAGCGGAACCGTGGGCGCCGGCTGCCCTCGCGGTGGTCGACGCCGAGGACCCCGCCATCGAGCCGGTCGCCGATGACCTGCCCCGCTCGCTGCGCCAGCTCCGCGCCGCCGCGGAACAGCACGATGCGATGCGAATTCTCGGCAGGACGTGAGCCGCTCGTAACTTCGCGTTGTATAATTAGAGGCTTCGGCAATCGCGGCGACGTGACGGCAGCACCTCCGGCCCCGGCCACCCTCCGAACGAGGGTCATCCCCAAGGCCACCTCCACCCGCAAGGGCTGCAACCAACAGACGGTTCGACCTCATCGGTCCCCCGTCCAGTCACCCCGCACCGGCCCGACCGGCGTTTGACTTTTCGTGGTCGCGTCGCGGCGGGTCGTTTCTTCGCGCCGACATCGCCGACACGAACTTGAATTTCGCACGAAAGTGCGCAGTTCGACATCTGGGCCCGCCGTGATGCGGCCCGTATCGATTCGAGGAACCGCATGACCGCCAAGAAGCCCACTGCTCCGACGAAAGCCGCTCGCCCGGCCGCCAAAGCCAAGCCCGCCGCCGTCGAGCCGAAGAAAAAGGCGGCGGCGGTCGCGGCCGCCAAGCCGGCCGAGCCGGTCGCCAAGGGCAAGGGGGGTCCGGCGCCCAAGAAGAGCAAGGCCGACGACAAGGTCGTTGCCAAGCCCGACGCGTCGGACGTCGACCTCTCGGACCTCGAGTCCGATCTCGAGGGCGAGCCGCTCCCTGTCGAAGTCGAAGCCGCCGCCAAGGCCAAGCCTTTGCGCATGAAGGTCAGCCGCGCCAAGGAGCGCGCGCTGATGCGCGAGTTCGGCCTCGACGAGACCCAGCTCACCGAAGAGGAGGTCGCCAAGCGCCGCCAGGAGCTGAAGACGCTCATCAAGATGGGCAAGACGCGCGGCTTCCTGAC
>Ga0307416_100001673_pt1 | contig 12249 bp, 12 predicted proteins | sample DK1Cmetagenome_2_FD_203821 | JGI IMG/M metagenome (GOLD analysis project Ga0307416, IMG submission 203821) | Maize rhizosphere microbial communities from greenhouse at UC Davis, California, United States - DK15-C-3 | ecosystem: Host-associated > Plants > Roots > Rhizosphere > Soil | place...
GCGCGGGTTGCTGCAGATCGGGTGGCGGACAGGTGAGCAAGCTCGGCGGACACTAGTTGGAACCGAGGTTGCAGGCAAATAGGCAGCACGAGCTGATTCTCGACGGTGGCCGCTTGACCTTGGAGTGCACTCCAAGGTTTACCCTGCCGGTATGGCCTTCACCGTTTCCACCCTTGCCGACACCGTCGGCCTCAGCCCGGACACTGTCCGCTATTACGAACGCGTCGGCCTGCTCCCCGAACCAGCCCGCTCAGCGGCCGGCTACCGGCTCTATGACCAGGCCGCCGTCGGCCGGCTGCAGCTGATCAAGGGCGCCCAGCGGGCCGGGCTGCGGCTGCGGGAGATCGGCGAGCTGCTCCAGGTCGCCGACCAAGGCCAGTGTCCCTGCGGCCACACCGAGACCCTGCTGCGCCAGCGGCTGGCCGAGGTCCGCGCCGAGCTCGACCGCCTGCGGGCCCTGGAGGCCGACCTGGTCGGGCTGCTGGAGCGCCAGCCCGACCCGTCCTGCCCCGACATGACCGCGGGGGCGGCCGCCTGGTGGTGCGCCCCGGACTGTTCCGACCCGTGTGAGCCATCGGAAGGGAGGTGACCGCCATGTTGCCGCTGGACTGCACGCCCGACTGTCCCTGCGACGACTGCCCACCCGGCTGCTGCTAGACCAGCGCGAAAGCCAGGTGCGACGAGACCGGCACGGCGCCACCGGTCTCGCCCCACCGTCAGTCTTGCCCATCCTGCCGCCATGCCATGGGCCCCTACGCTCAAGCCTTCTCCCGTGCCAGGCCGCTGCTTCCGCCTGGTCGCCCATCCCGGCGAGGCCGGCCCGACCCACTGCCCAGGAGCCGGTGGCCTGGCGTGGCTCGTGGCGTGAGTAGTGACCCGGATCCCGGCATCGTGGGCCTCTTGAACGCCAACCTCGAGCACAAGCAACAGTCCTGTCGCATCAGCGTCGATTGTCAGCAGATTGTCAGCAGACCACTCTTAGTGGTCATCAGGGCACACTCTAAGTGTTGACCGATTCGCGCGGCTTTAGGTGGTCGACCAAGACCCTCGTGGCGGGAGCCTCGTTCTCCCACCGTGCCCAGGGTGGAGGGATCTGGCCGGACGGTGCGGGCATGCCTGGCCCCAGCCGCAAGCACTCCACCAACCACCTCGGCTCGTGAACCGAGGACAACGAGCTTGACGCCGGCCGGCGCCAGGCCGACCACCTCCAGCCGCCGTCGGCGGCAACGCGGGTGCCGCCGAGGTCGGTCAGCCGCGCAGGTCCGCAACCGCGGCGGCGACGGCGTCAGCCAGCGGCGTCGGCGCCCGGCCCAGGAGCCGCTTGAGGTCGTCGCCCTCGACCAGCAGCTCGCCGGCCGCGATCCCACGATCACTGTCGGCGACCATGGTCGCCATTTCTTTGGGCAGGCCCGCCCCGACCAGCACCGCCTGATACTGCTCCGGTGGCAGGTCGGTGTAGGTGACCGTCTGGCCGGTGGCCACCGAGATGACCTCGGCCAGCTCAGCCATGGTGAACGGCTCGCCACCCAGCTCATAGACCGCACCGGCGTGGCCCTCGCCGGCCAGCACCGCCGCGGCGGCCTCGGCATAATCAGCGCGGGTGGCCGCGCTGACCTTGCCGGCGCCGGCCGCCCCGACGATGCCGCGCTCGAGGTAGACCGGCAGCTGGCCGGTGTAGTTCTCCAGGTACCAGCTGTTGCGCAGCCGCGCATGGGGGACGCCGGCCTCGGCCAGCAGCTGCTCGGTGGCCCGGTGGTCCTGGACGGCCAGCATCGTGGAGGTGTCGGCGCGGATCCCGCTGGTGTAGGCGATGAACCCCACGCCGGCGGCCTTGGCGGCGTTGATGGCGTTGGCGTGCTGGCGGACGCGCTGGCCGGCCTCGCTCCCAGAGACCAGCAACAGCTTGTCGGCGCCGGCGAACGCCTCCGGCAACGACGCCTGGTCGTTGAAGTCGGCACGCCGGACCACGACACCGCGGTCGGCCAGGTCGCCAAGGACCTCGGTGCGCCGTCCCGTAGCGATGATCTGCTCGGCAGGGACGCCCCGCTGCACCAGGGCTTGGACCACCAGCCGGCCCAGCTGGCCGGTGGCGCCCGTGACGACGATGGACATGTGCTCGTGCTCCTTGGTCGAGGGACGGACAGATCGGGAGATCACGATCCGGGGTAGGCGGCACGGAGCCAGTCCAGGAGGGCAGGGTCGCCGGTGAGGGGTTGCCTCGATCGCGGGCGGGACCGAGGGTTCCTGGTAGTCGAGCGGCGCCGGCTCGTTTCCGTCTTCAATTCTAGGGCATGGTGATGGCGAGCTTGCCCTGGGTGTGCTGGCTGGTGAGGGCCTTGAGGGCCTGGTCGGCCTGGGCCAGCGGGTAGCTGGCCTGGATCGGCACCGACAGGGTGCCGTCCTCAAGCAGCCTGGTCAGGCGCTCCAGGTTCTGGCGGCCGGGGAGGGCGCCGACGTTGGTGCGGCCCGGCCCGTCACCGGCCGCGCCGGCGCTGGAGGCGATCCGGCCGCCGTCGCGGACCACGGCCGCATAGACGTTCAGCTCCTCCGGTGACCGGGAGACCAGGTCGAGCAGGGCGTCGACCCCGTCGGGGGAGCGCTCGCGCACGGCGGCGACGATGTCGCCGTTGCGGTCCAGGACCTCGCTGACCCCGAGGCCGCGCAGGTACTCGGTGTCCTCGGCCAGGCCGGGGGCAACCACCGTGGCCCCGGCGCCGGCGGCCAGCTGGACGGCGAAGCTGCCCACCCCGCCGCTGGCCCCGACCACCAGCACGGTCGCGCCCTCGCCCAGGTCCAGGGCGTCGGCGGCGGCCAGGGCGGTGAGGGCGGCCAGGGGGGCGGCCCCGGCCTGGTGCACGTCGACGGTGGCGGGCCTGCGGGCCACCGATCCGTCGTGGGGCACCGCGATCCGCTCGGCCCAGCTACCGTCGTGGACCGTGGGGTTGGCGTGCACCAGCCATCCGTAGATCTCGTCGCCGGGGGCGTAGCCGGTGACGGCCGGGCCGACCTGCTCGATGACGCCGGCGTAGTCGCGGCCCAGGACGACCGGGAACTCATAGGGGAACATGGCCTGGAGGTAGCCGGCGCCGATGCCAGTGTCGACCGGGTTGACCGAGGAGGCCTGGACCCGGATCAGCAGCTGGTCAGGACCGACCTGGGGGGTGGGCAGGTCCTCGCGAAGTCCCGGTCGGGTGTCGAAGCTGTCCAGGGTGAAGGCGCGCATCAGCTGGTCCTCTCGTCGTGGGCGGCGTTCCGGCCCAATACTATAGAGCTGCCAACGATCTGGTACCACCAACGTTCGATGCTGCTAAATTGTCAGGGTGACGACGAACGAGCAGACGACCAGCGGCATCATCGAGCAGCGCCGAACCAGCGCTGGGCTGCTGTTGGCCCTGCTGGGCCAGACGGCCATGCGCCGACTGCGGGACGCCCACACCGCCCACCACCTCAGCCCCCGCCAGTTCCACCTGCTCGGCCTGCTCCACGACCACGGGCCCACGGGCCAACAAGAGCTGGGCCAGATCATGGGGGTAGACCCGAGCGTGCTCGTGACCCTGCTCAACCCCCTGGAGGCCGACGGCTACGTCTCCCGCCAACGTGACCCCGGCGACCGCCGCCGCCACGTCGTCGCCCTCAGCCCCGCCGGTGGCCACCACCTGGCCGCCGCCGCCCACGCCCAACACGCCGCCGAGGACGAGCTCTTCGCCGCCCTCGACACCGACCAGCGCGAGCAACTCCGCCAGCTGCTCCTGGCCCTCCAGGCCAACCTCCACCCCGACCAAGCCCTCCGCTGCTCCCCCCAGCCACCGACCACCGCTAGGCAGAGCGACCACTAGCGCAGACCAGCCAGCCCCAGCACCCCACAACAGATCAGGTCTCGCGCCCTGAACACTCTCAGCGTTGACGATTCGGGTGGCTTCAGGCAGTCCTGGCGAGGTGGGATTCGTCATAGCGGCGGCGGCCGCCGAGTGGTCGTGGACCGGCTCCAGCAGCGGAGCTGGACGGCGGAGGGTGGCAGCGTCCGCTCGGTCGTGGAGGCCCTGGCCAGGAGCTGGGGCCGAGCCTACGGTGGGCGACGGCCACGCCGGTCCAGGGCAGCAGGAGCTCCGGCGAGTAGCAATCCTGGCTCACGTCGACGTGACAATCTGGAGCGGTCCCACTGCGCCAGGGCGGTGGAAGCCTGGCAGTCAGGCCCGATGTCCGCGCCCGTCGCTCGCGCCAGTGAACCCCGCACAGCAGCGGCATGGTCCGTCTCGGGCCGGTTGTCAACTGACGGCTCATCGCTCACAACCTCGCCCATGTGAAGGGTTTCGCGACACTGCACCGGTTAGGCCTGTTCTGCGCAGGTTGAAACGTCTAGGATGATCCGCGGCCACGCTGCACTGTCGCAGAGGGGCGCGCCGGTGGGAGTTCGGGGGAACAGACCGCGAGGCAGCCCGTGCGGGGCCGGGGAAGCCGGCGCCCGGGCGCCGCCGACCCATGGGGCGATCGGACGGTCTTCCTTCGGTTCTAGGAGCGTGTCCGTGAAGCGAACCCGAGCCATTCTGCTCATCCTGGCCACGATCGTCGCCATGCTGGCGATGGCGGCACCGCCGGGGGCGGCGGCCAGCCAGCCCACCCCGCGCTGGCTGCTGCACACCCAGCGGTACCCGGGCAGCATCTCCAACGGGGTCCAGGCGATGGTCAGCCCGGCCGCCGTCGCCGCCCAGGCCAGGCGCCTGCGGGCCAGCGGCGCCGTGGCCGCCCCGGCGCTGCAGAACGTCCAGATGAACGACGACTCCAACCCGCCCCTGCCCCAGAACGAAACCGCGGTGGCCTACAACACCCGCAACCCGCTGATCGCCGTGGCCGCCTCCAACGACTACGTCAGCGGCGGGGTGGCGATCATGCGCACCACCAACGGTGGCCAGAGCTGGCGCACCACCCGGGTCACCCCCCAGTTCCGCGGGACCGGGGACTTCTGCAGCGGCGGCGACCCGGCGGTCGCCTACAGCCACCGTGACCGCGCCTTCTACATCTCCCAGCTGTGCTTCTTCCGGGCCCTGCCGTTCTCCGAGGTCCACGTCATCAAGTCCGTTGACAACGGCCAGACCTGGACCCCGGGCCGCCAGGCCGCCCGGGCGGCCAGCAACTTCGACTACACCGCCGGGACCGTCGACGACACCATCTTCAACGACAAGGAGTACATCGCCGTCGACAACACCCCGACCAGCCCCCACTACGGACGGCTGTATGTCACCTACACCAAGTTCCACCTGCTGGCCGACGGCTCCAGCGACTACTGCCCGATCCAGCTCGCCTACACCGACACCATCCCCACCGCCAACCCGTCGCTGACGGTCTTCAGCCACACCCCGGTGGCGCCCGACGCCCCCGGCGCCGGCGGCGTCGGTGAGTCGGCCAACCAGTTCAGCGTGCCCCAGGTCGAACGCAACGGGACCCTGGACATCGCCTACGCCCTGGAGGAGTGCAACACCTCCCTGGACCACGGCTTCCGGCTGCAGAAGTCGACCAACGGCGGATCCAGCTTCCTCGCCGGCCCGGTCCACATCGACAAGCCGGGCCAGTTCGTCGACAACCCTGACCCCGGCGACCTGCTGCCCCCGACCGTCTTCCGGGCTCCCAACACCCCGTCGCTGGACTACAACCAGGCCAGCGGCACCCTGACCTTCGTCTACCAGAACTACGTCAACGGGGCGGCCTCGGGCGCTGACATCTCGGTCCAGCAGTCCCGCGACGGCGGTCTGCACTGGACCGACGCCCGCTTCCTCAGCACCCAGGCCGGCGCTCCGGCCCGCAACGACCAGTTCTTCCCCTGGGTCGACTCCAGTCCCGACGGCAACCTGTACGCCATCTGGTTCGACCGCCGCCGCGACCCGGCCAACCGCAACATCGACACCTGGCAGGCGACCTCGACCAACGACGGCCGCGGCTGGTCCCAGCGCCGCATCAGCACCCGGTCCTGGAACCCGGACCTCGGGTTCTTCACCTCGGGGGCGTTCATCGGCGACTACAACGGCATCGCCGCCTCTAACCGAGCCGTCTACCCGGTCTGGACCGATGGCCGCAACAACGCCATCGAACGCACCGGCATCGGCGAGACCGACATCTTCACCAACGTCGAGCTCCGCTAACCGGCCGTCACGCGGGGCCATCGGGGAACCGGTGGCCCCGCTCCAGCGTCCAAGCAACCGTGTTCGCCACATCTGCGCAAGGAGGCGACACGATGCTGACCCCAAGGACCGCGCCGTCAAGGCCTCGCCGGCAGAGCAGGAAGGGTCGGCGGTGGGCGCTGCTCCTGCCCATCCTCGCCCTGGTAGCCAGCGGCTGCGCACAGCAAGGCACCGGGACGCCCCAGGCCGCCGCCAAGGCCACCGCCGCCCCGGCCACGGTCACAGTGGGACCCACCGACGGCGGCAGGACCGTGGACCTCAACGTCCGCGACCGGCTGATCGTCGAGTTGACGGGGACCACGCCACCGTCCCGCCTCCGGCCGGGCTGGACCCTTCGCGCACCCGCCTCCAAGGTGCTCCAGCGGGTCGCGGGCAACCCCGACCCCACCCGGGTCGTCTTCGTCGCCGACCAGCCCGGCACCGTCCAGCTGGTATTGGTCAAACGGCTCGGCTGCTATCCCCCGCTGCGCTGCCCGGCCGCCGGACCAGCCGCAAGCGAGAGCGAGCGGATGCGGCCACCACTCAACGGGGTGACATCCCCCATCACCATTCGAGTGCGGTAGCCGCGATGCCGGGCGGCCCGCCGGCTCGGCGCGGCGGGCCGCCTACCATTGCTGCTAGCGCCTGGCGAAGTAGACGTTGGGGTCGTGACGGCCGTTGGGATACAGCCAGTTGCGGACCCGGTCGCGGTTGTCACCCCAGGCGAAGTACTGGCGGCGCCCGTCGCTGATGTTGGCGAGGTAGTCGCCCATGTAGTAGGGGGCGATCAGGGGGTCGAACTGCTGGATGTTGAGCACGCCCTGGAAGGACCGGTTGGTGATCCGCCGGGCCCGGAAGGCCGCGCCGTCGGTGGAGTCGAGCACGGCCACATCCAGCAGCCGGTTGGGCCGGGTGGGCGCGATGCTGTAGTACAGCACGTGGAGGCCTTCACGGTCGCCGCTGAGGGCCGGCTGGGCCTCGTCGGCATTGCCCGCCGGTCAGCCAGCGCACGCTCCAGCTGGCACCGGCATCGGTCGACCGGGCCAGGCGCAGGTGGCTGTGCCCGCCCCGCGCTTCATTCCAGGCCACGTACAACGCGTCCCGGAAGAACGCCAACACCGGGAACTCCGCGGTCCGCATCGCCTTGCCCGGACCGAGGAGGACCGCCGGGCCGGCAACGGTCTCGGCCGTGCCGGCGGGGACGATGTCGGCGATCTCGACCGCCGGGCCGAACGTCCGGCCGCCGTCGGTGGACTTGAAGATCACCTCGCTGATGACCTCCTCGGCCCCCTGGCACTGCGGGTCGTCGACCTGGAAGCGCTCGGCGGCCACGTACAGGGTGCCGTTGGCCGGGTCGACGATCGGTTGAGCCCCGAGGTACTGGGTGAACGAGCAGCCCTCGAGCAGCGAGTGCCTGGCCGCGTAGGCGACCGTCCAGCTGCGGCCGCCGTCGGTGGAGCGGGCCACCGAGACGCCCAGGTTGAAGTTGGGGGTGGCGGCCAGGGTGGCGTAGTACATGGACCGCGATGGTGGTCTCGCTCTGGGTGGTCTGGTCCTGCTGGTGCCGGTCCCGCGCCGGGTCGTTGACCCGCACGTTCCGCAGCCCGGGGCCCTGGGCGCTGACGGCTGCGCCGCCGGAGGTGCCGGCGCCGGCCTTGGGACTCGGCGACTCGGCCCCCTCGGGCTCGGCGGCCCGCTCGCCACCCCCCGCCACCCTGGTCACGAACCCGCGGGCGGTTGGGGTGAGCTGCACACCCATGGTCTCCAGGAGCTTTGGGCCAGCTCCTGCTTGGACGGTTGATCTGGGTTGGTCGCCGCCGAACCTCCGCCGCTGAACTGGGCGACCAGCGCCATCGCCAGAACGGTGACGACGAGCGTGGCCAGGATTGTCCGCTGGCGCATGAGGGGGCCTCCTCCCCTGCGGGACGAACTCGACCAACAGGCGCGTACGCCGCAGAAAGGTTAGCCCGACGTTTCTCCCTAATCCATACCCGATTACGGGCAATCTGTGAGTATAGGGCAAGCCGAGCATTCTCGCGCATTACGTGTGTTCTGTGAAGTCTGTTCTTGTACGTACTGAAGTGTCCTAATGGCGGCATGTCCGGGTGTCATCCGGCAACGACGCCGCCTGGCTGGACGGCCAGAGGAAGGGGGCTCACCGTGAGGCTACGGACGAGGGTGCGATGGCTGGTCCCGCTGCTGCTGGTCAGCGGTCTGGTCGTCTCGGCATTGGCCGGCACGGCCCAGGGGGCGGCCGCGCCCACCGCGGCCGCGAGCTCGGCGCCGAAGGTGACCGCGGCGGCCGGCTTCGACGTGTCGCCAGCAATGCGCGCGGTGGCCAGGACGCCGCTTACCGCCAAGCGCGGCGCCACCGCCCTGACCCGGCTCGAGCGCGGTCCGGCCACCGCCGGCCGCGGCTTCAGCGGCGACGCCGCCGTCCAGGCGGCCAAGACCGAGGCCGGGGTCAGCCCCAGGATCGCCGCGCCCACGGTGAACTTCGAGGGCATCCCGGCCACGGCCAACGTCCCCATTCTGGGCGGCATCCCGATCCCGCCCGACCCGGTTGGCGACGTCGGCCCCAGCCAGTACGTGGAGATGGTCAACACCGCCTGGGCGGTCTACTCCAAGACCGGCAGCCTGCTGCTCGGCCCGCTCAGCCTGGCCTCCATCTGGGCCGGCTTCGAGGTCCCGGACTGCGAGGACAACTCCGGCGACCCCATCGTGGTCCACGACCAGCTGGCCAACCGCTGGATCCTGACCCAGTTCACCACCGCAGGACCGACCTACTACAACTGCATCGCCGTCTCCATCACCGGGGACGCCACCGGCAGCTACTACCGGTACGCGTTCTCGACCGGCCCCAACTTCCCCGACTACCCCAAGTACGGGGTCTGGCCCAACACCTATGTCGCCACCACCCGCGAGTTCGACCCGGCCGACAACTTCGCCGGCATCGGCGTCTACGGCCTGGAGCGGGCCAAGATGCTGCGCGGCAACCCCACCGCCCGGGCCGTCTCGGTCCTCTACCCGCCCGGGTCCACGCCCTGGATCACCGGGGACGGCTGGCTCCCCTCCGACCTGGACGGCAACCGCCGCCCGCCCGCCGGCAGCCCCAACTACCTGGCCGGCACCCAGGACGACGAAGGCCCCTACGGGGCGCCGTTCGACGCCATCAACCTGTTCAAGTTCTACGTCACCTGGGGGCCGAGCCCCAGCGCCACCCTCGTCGGGCCGACCCAGCTGCCGGTGGCCGAGTTCGACTCCGACTACCCATGCGTCCCGCCGGGCTCGCGGAACTGCATCCCCCAGCCGGGCACCAGCCAGCGCATCGACATCCTGTCCTACCGGCAACGGCCGACCTGGCGGCTGGCCTATCGTAACTTCGGCACCTACGAGTCGCTGGTCACCAGCCAGTCGGTCGAGGCCCGGCCGGGGATCGCCGGCATGCGCTGGTACGAGCTGCGCCGCCCCGGCGACCAGCCGCTGGTCTACCAGCAGGGCACCTATGCGCCCGCCGACGACGTCAACCGCTGGATGGGCAGCATCGCCCAGGACAAGAAGGGCAACATGGGCCTGGGCTACAGCGTGTCCAACGGTACCAACGTGTTCCCGGGCATCCGCTACACCGGCCGGCTGCGCAATGACGTCGCCAACCAGATGCCCCAGGGCGAGGGTGTGATCGTCAACGGCAGCGGCTCCCAGACCGATCCGGCCGCACGCTGGGGCGACTACACCTCCATGAATGTCGACCCAGTCGACAACTGCCGCCTCTGGTACGTCAACGAGTACTACCAGACCACCTCGGCCCGCGGCTGGCAGACCCGCATCGGCGCCTTCCGCCTCCCCGGCTGCACCTAGCCACCGTGACACGAGTGGGCCGACCCGCCTGGGTCGGCCCGGCCCACTCATTGGACGGCTGACCGGTCAAAGGCTGTGGGTGCCTGGCATGGCGCTCTGGGTGGTTGACAGCCCAGGCATCCTGGCCGGGTGCAGCCGACCCTGGTTCGCCGACCTCGCAGGATCATGGTGCTGGCGCTGCTGGTGGGGTCGTTGGGGCATCTTTGGCATCGGTGGCGGGTCGATCCTGGGGCCGCTGCTGGTCGGCAGCGGCCTGCCGGTGGCCATGTCGCCCCGGCCGCGCTGGCCTCGACCTTTGTGACCTCGATCGTGGGTGCCGCCACCTACGCGCTGTTGTCGTTGACGGCCAGCGCGAGCATCGCCCCGAACTGGCGGCTCGGGCTGGTTTGTGGGCTGGGTGGCTATGTCGGGGCCTGGCTCCAGCCGTGGCTGCCCGAGCGGGCCCCGCGGCGGCTGCTGGGCCCGCTGGCCATCGGGCTGGCCAGCCTCTACCTGATACAGGCGACCCGGTAGCCAACTCGCCACGCCGGTCGCCGGCGAGAACCTGGAGCGCAAGTGGGCTGGACGACGTGAGGTCTTGTCTTGCGGGTTGTGTCTGGTTAGCGTGTCGTCGGCCAATTTGCCGGCAAGGAGGGGCTATGAGGAGACGACTAGGCCGGATCGCCGTTCTCGGCACGACCGCGCTGGTTCTGGGACTGTTCGCCGCACCCGCCGCCTCCGCCCAGGCGGCCGACAGCTGCCTGGACCTGGTGAGCTTCACCGAGGAACCAGCCACCATCGTCGGTACCAACGGCAACGACGTCCTGCGCGGGACCGCGGGTCGAGACGTCATCGCCGGGCTGGACGGCAACGACCTCATCCTCGGGCTCGGGGGGGATGACGCCATCTGTGGCGGCATGGGCAACGACAAGATCGACGCCGGCACCGGCAACGACTCGATCGTCGGTGACACCGGGGAGAGCTTCCTGCTCGGCAACCCGGCCGGGATGAATGTCCCCGGCGGCAACGACCTGATCCGTGGCGGAGCCGGCGACGACGGCATCGGCGGCGAGGGTGGCCGCGATCTCATCGACGCCGGCGCCGGTAACGACTTCGCCACCGGCCAGATGGCCGAGGACATCGTCTCGGGTGGCACCGGCGACGACGAGCTGTTCGGCGGCCCGGCCAACGACCTGGTCAAGGGCGGCGACGGCAACGACACCCTGGTCGGCAACCTGGGCAACGACGTCTTGCTGGCCGGCCGCGGTGACGACAATCTTCTTGGCGACCAGCCCGCCCCTGGCGGCCCGGCCGAGCCGTCGTCGTTCGACCTCTGCAACGGCCAGCAAGGCACCGACCTGGCCGTCCCCGACACCTGCGAACTGGAGATCTCGATCGAGGGCGACTTCATCCCACCAGAGGGCTGAGCACAACCAGCGCCATCCCCGAACGGGACTGGCGCTTGGTGAGGCGCTGCTCTGGATGAACAGCGACAGATAGATCGTCTCGTGCGACACCCGCAGCACCGGATCCTGAGGGTAGGCCAGCGTAATCAGCCGGCGATCTGCTCTGGTGACCATCGCAGGGCCAGCTTGGCCTCCACTACCGCCCGCAGCCGCGGCTGAGTCACCAGCTTGCCGAGAACCGCTTAAGCAGCCGCTAGTCATCGCGTATACGGGGGTCGAGCACGCCGTAGAGGATGTCGGCGAGCAGGTTGAAGAGCACGACGATGACGCTGCTCACCATCAGGCAGGCAAGCACGATGTTGACGTCCGAGGTCTGGACCCCCTGCACGAAGAGCTCGCCCATGCCGTGCCAGGAGAACACCACCTCGACGACGAAGACGCCGCCCAGGATCGCGGCGACATCGATCGCCACCACCGTCACCAGCGGGACCAGGGCGTTGCGCAGGGCATGCAGGATCGTCACCCGCCACCTCGGCAGCCCTTTGGCCCTGGCCATGCGGAGGTAGTCGCTGCCGAGCACATCGAGCATGGCGGCGCGCTGGAAGCGCGACCAGCCGGCGTACGCCGCCAGCGCGATCGCGATCGTCGGTAGCAGCAGGTGGCCGCTGTAGTCGGCCAGCCGGTGACCCAACGGTCCAGTGAGGTTGGGGGATTGGTCGCCAACGACGAACACCCACTGTCGGCCGAGGAGTTGGTTCAGGCGGATGGCGCCGAACTCCTTCAGGAGCGCTGCCAGCCAGAAGGCCGGCATCGACAGGAACAGGAAGCCGGCGAAGGTCAACGCGTGGTCGCTG
>Ga0307416_100001674_pt1 | contig 12248 bp, 10 predicted proteins | sample DK1Cmetagenome_2_FD_203821 | JGI IMG/M metagenome (GOLD analysis project Ga0307416, IMG submission 203821) | Maize rhizosphere microbial communities from greenhouse at UC Davis, California, United States - DK15-C-3 | ecosystem: Host-associated > Plants > Roots > Rhizosphere > Soil | place...
ATGACCGTTCCCGGCTCACACGACTCGAAAGGCATGTGAAGAAGCTGGGCCTGCCGCTGCATCGCATCTCCGGCGTCACGGGTGAAGGCGTTGACGAATTGCTCGAAGCCGCGTGGAGGCAGATTGCGGCCGTTCGCGACAACGCTGCATGACCCAGCGGCTGGGCGTGCTCGGCGGTACATTCGATCCCGTCCATTACGGCCATCTCGACGCGGCAGCGGCAGCTCGTGCCGTACTTGGGCTCGACGCCGTGCTCTTCATGCCTTCGCATGACCCGCCGCATCGGTCAGTGGACCCCCACGCGACGTCATTTCATCGATTCGCGCTGGTGGCGCTCGCGATCGACGGTATTTCGGGATACCGCCTTTCCGACGAGGAGCTGCGTCGACGGGACACGTCGTACACCTCTGACACGTTGCGCGCACTGCACACTGCCGGATGGCCATCGTTGCAGATCTTCTTCATTCTCGGCACCGATGCCTTTGCAGAAATTTCCACCTGGCACGAATTTCCAGCTGTTCTCGACGCCGCGAACTTCGCCGTGATTTCGCGTCCTGGGACACCGATCGAGAACGCCCTGGCGCGAACGCCACCTCTGCGATCGAGGGTCCGTGCGGCGGCGCCACCGCCGACTGCAACCGCTGCAACCGGTGTGTTTCTGGTCGAGGCCGCGACCCGGGACGTGTCCTCCACAACTGTCCGGGCGCGACTGGCGGCGCATCAGCCGCTCGGCGATCTGGTTCCTTCAGCAGTGGCGCGCTACATTGCCGCCAATCACCTCTACGAAGCGGAAGACCATTTGCATGGCCACAACGAAGACAAAACGGGCCGTTAAAACACCAGTCGCGCGCAAGACCGCGAGGATGCCGAAGCTGCCGAAGTCGGTGGCCGGTGCGGTGCAAGCTGCGCGCGGCAAGAAAGCCGTCGACGTCGTTGTCCTCGACCTGCGGAAGGCGGGAGGATTCACCGACTATTTCGTGATTTGCACCGGCATGAACCCGCGCCAGATCGGTGCGATCGCCGATGGCGTGACAGATACGCTGCGCCAGGACTTCGGCGAGCGGCCGACGCTGGCGGAAGGACTCCACAAGTCTGAATGGATCCTGCTCGATTATTTCAACTTCATCGTTCACGTCTTCAGCCGCGAGTGCCGCGCGTTCTACGATCTCGAGCGCCTCTGGGGGAACGCGGAGCGCCTGGAGTTTGCCGACGAGTCGTAGACGCGCTGCTGGTCGTTGCACTGGCGCCGCGCTGCGCCGCCTGCGCGCGGGTTCTCGATTCGTCGCTGACTGGTCCGGTCTGCCTGGCGTGCTGGACAGACGTCAAGCTCCTCGCCGCCCCCTTCTGTCGCACCTGCGGGGATCCGCTACCCTCCTGGCGTGTGATTAGCGCTGCGCTCGAACGCTGCCCGCGATGTCGCCGGCTTCCGAGTGCAATCGACGCGGCGCGCTCCGCTGGCTTCTATGAGGGGTCTCTCCGCGGGATCATTCATGCATTCAAGTACGAAGGCCGTCGGAGCCTGGCGCGTCCGCTCACGGAGATGCTGCGGGTCGCTGGGTCTGAGGTCCTGACCGGCGCGGATGTGGTAGCGCCGGTGCCGTTGCATCCCTGGCGACGTATCCAGCGCGGATTCAACCAGGCACATGACCTCGCCCGCCATCTCGATGTCCCGATGCTGCGCGGCCTCTGGCGGGTGCGGCCGACAGTCTCGCAAACCGGACTGACGGCGGCCGCTCGGCGCCGAAACCTCCGCGGCGCCTTCATGATCGCGCCATGGGCATCACCGGCAGTCGTCGGCCGCGTGGTCGTTCTCGTCGACGATGTCCGAACGACCGGCGCGACGCTTGAACACTGCGCGTCTGTGTTGAAAGCGAGCGGAGCGAAGGAAGTCCGGGCCCTGACGGTCGCGAACCGCGTCAGAACTGGAAGAGGCGCGTCACCTTGACGATGAAGCTTCGATTCTGAATGTCCGGAATTCCGCGCGTCAACGTATTCCGCCCATCGTTGTAGACGATGAAGAGCTCACTGCCCGCCTGATACTCCCACCGGAAACGTGCGTTGGTGGACACCGCATCGACCCTCGATTGGTATTGCACCAGTGCCGACACGAACATGCGCGGCGAGACGGTATAGGTCAGCCGCGTGCTCACCAGATTGTTGTTGCCGCTGCCGAACGGACCGTCGACGGTATTCCATGAAATCGTCGGCTCGGCATACAGCTGCGGCGAGAACTCGACGCGGCTGCGCCAGCTCAGCTCGCGGAGGTCGCCGGCATAAAAGCTGCCGGTCCGTGCGCCGGCGGTCCCACTCACCTTGCGCTGCGAGCCGAACGTGTAACTGGCGTGATAGATCCTGTAATCGTAGCTGCCGGCCTCGACGCGCACGTCCTTGGCGACGAGGAACGGCACGACAATCGAGTCATACGTCTGAACCACATCGAATTGCGCGACGTCGCCGCTTTCGAAGTCAGCCCGGATCAGCGCCTGTTGATCACGACTCTGAACGCGTCCACCGTGCGCGTCCTCGAAGTAGTCAACATCGGCGGAATACGCCATTTTGCGAACGCCGCGCAGGTGCTGCGGCCGCGGACTGAATTCAAACTTGCCGTGCGAGCGACGGAACCCTTCGGTCCGCCGGTGGAACCCCACCTCCGGGTTGAAATCCTCGCCGGCGTACAGATGCTCGACGTCGAGGCTCCAGCGGTCGGGATTCCAGTTCCATCGCGATCGGTAGCTGACATCGCTGCCGCTGCGCCCCGGCGTCTCCGTGCGCGCGATGTAGTGGGTGATCTGTGTGTTATCGGTCAGCTGCAGCATCGAGTCCGCGCCAAACGCATAGTTCCGCGTCGCTCCGGTGGAGCTCGGCGCGCGGCGTGTGCCCATCACGCCGATGCGGCTGCGGCGCAGGAAGTCGCGCTGAACGCGGATCACGGAGAAATCGGTGGCGACGGCGCTGATCGCCGGCACGTCGCCAGTGCGCATCTCGAGCAGGCCGACGCGGTACGGACCGCTCTTCCCCATCAGGCGGGCCCCCCCGACAATCGGCACCGTGCCGCCGTTCACCAGTCCGATGCTCCGGCTGAAGAACAGCGTCGGCAACTCGGGGTTGCCGAAATTGCCGCCCTGCGTGCCGAAGGTGAAGAACTGCGACCCCTCGACGAAGAACTCCCGCTTCTCGGGAAACAGCAGTGAGAACCGCGTCAGGTTGATCTGCTGCTCATCGTCTTCAACCTGGGCGAAATCGGTGTTGTAGGTGAAATCCGCCAAGTAGTTCTGAGTCACGCCCCACTTGATGTCGGCGCCGAACTCGCCGTCTCCCCGGTTGGAGATGGCCGGCGTCGCCGTCCGATTGGTAATCGTGGATCCGAGCGCGTAGCCCTTGACGTCGATGTTGCGGAGTCCCCGCGGCGCCTCGATTCCGACGAGCGTCGCGGCATTCGCCGTTCTGTACAGCCCGTTGCGGGCGTAGGCGGCCGAAATGTGGGTCAGGAATGACGCTTCGGATTTCCAGCGAACGAGACGCCGGAAGTTGATGCCCCAGATCCGGCTGTTTTCCTGAAACCGGATTGACCGGAACGGAATGCGGAATTCGATCGTCCAGCCGTGATCGAAGGTCACCGCGCGGGTTTCCCAGACCGCGTTCCAGTCACTGATTGGACTCTCATTGGTGACCTGGAGGTCGCTCATGCCGCCCTGCGAGTTGGCGAAGAAGGCGTAGCCGTTGCGCCGGTCGTAGAACGTATCGAGCAGGACCGCGAAATGGTCGTTGTTGTACAGGTTGCTGGCGTCGCGCCGCATATCACTGGTCACACGCCGCGACGGATCGCTTTCCCAGAGGCGCGCGCCGACGTAAATCGCGTCTTCGTCGTACGCCACCCAGACTTCAGTCTTGTCAGTCGCCGGCGTGCCTTCAAGCGGCTCCTGCTGAATGAAGTCGGTCACCGCATCGTTGTCGTGATACAGCCGCTCGTCGAGCTGCCCATCCAGGGCCAAGGGCTCGGTCAACCGGATAGCCCGGATGGTGACGTGTCCGGCCTCATCCCGCGAGGCAACAGCCGGCGGTACCGGCTCCGGCGGACCGTCGACGATCGACGCACGTGGTCCCTGCCCGGGTGCCGCCGCGGCGAGGCAAGGCACGAGTGTCAGGGCTGCAAGCAGAACGACGCTAAGTTTCACTGGAGAAAGGAGATCATACCCGATCAGCGAGGGCGGCAAACACCTCGGCAGCGACCACGTCGCGTTCCCGATCGGCATCGATGCGCACCCACCCGTCGCCTGCCTGCCTCAGATAGCTGTCGCGGACACGGCGGAGCAGCGCGTGATCCTGCTCGTACTTGTCGCGGTTGGTGCTCTTTCGGCGGGCGGAGGCATCAGGCGCGATGTCCAGCAGGATGGTGACGTCCGGCTGCGGCAGGTATTTCTGAATCTCGGTGAGCCACGCCCGGTCGAGCCCCTGCGCCACGCCGTATGCGACGCTCGACGCGACGTACCGATCGCAGACCAGAATTGTGCCCGCGTTGATCGCGTCGACCATCGACTGTTTATGCTCGTAGCGGTTGGCGACGTACAGCAACTGCATCACATCGGCGCCATACTGCCGCTCGCCGTGCAGTGCCCGGCCAATTTCGGCGCCGATCACCGTGGTGTAGTCGGGAAATGAGAGCAAACGAACGGTGCGGTCTCTCGCCGTCAGGCGCTCGCGCAGCAACTCGGCCTGTGTCTGCTTGCCGCTCTGGTCGAGGCCTTCGAATGCGATCAGCAATCCGCCGCGTCGCGAATCTGTGAAGCCGACGGTCATGATTCGAGAGCCAGCACCTCATCCAGCGTCTGGCGTCGGCGAATGACCGTCCATTGATCGCTATCGACGAGCACCTCCGCCGGCAGCAAGTGGCGGTTGTAATTGGACGCCATCACCGATCCGTAGGCACCTGCATCGAGAATCGCGACCAGATCCCGGACCTCGAGCGGCGGCATCTGCCGTTCGCGCGCGAAGACGTCGCTGCTTTCGCAGATCGGTCCGACGATATCCCAGGGCGCGTCGGCGCCGGCGCGGGGGTGTACCGCGACGATCCGGTGGTACGACCCATACAGCGCTGGACGAATCAGTTCACCCATCCCCGCATCGAGCACGGCAAACTGACGGCCGTCTGGATATTGCTTGGTGTCGACGACCCGGGCCACCAGGGCGCCGGCGTGCCCGACGATCGACCGACCCGGCTCGAGCAGCACGGGCAGACCGCTGCGCCGCAACTCCGATATCACCGCGTCAGCGTATTCGGAGGGCCCGGCGATCGGACGCCCTTCGTACGCGATCCCGAGTCCGCCACCAACGTCGAGATGCTCCAGCTCGAACCCATCGTCGCGCAGTTCCGTTGCCAGCGTGGCAAGCGTCGTCGCCGCCCGACGGAGTGGCTCGGCGGTCGTGATCTGTGAGCCGATGTGGACGTGTACGCCGACAAATCTGAGCCCGCGGCATGCCCGCCGGGCGCGATAGATGGCCCGCGCATCCTGCAGCGGAACGCCGAACTTGTTGATCCGCAACCCCGTAGAGATGTTTGGATGGCTCCCGGCGTCGATGTCGGGATTGACGCGCAGCGCGACGCGCGCTTCGCGGCCGACCGCGGACGCCAACGCGGCGATGCGATCCAGTTCACCCGGTGACTCCGCATTGATGACACCGATGCCGGCACCGATCGCGTACTCCAGCTCGTCTCTGGTCTTGCCGACGCCGGTGAACACCACCTCCTCGGCGCGATAACCGGCCCGCTCCGCGACCATGATTTCGCCGACAGAGTTTGCGTCGACGCGGCTGCCGATCGATCGCAGCAGGCGGACGAGGGCGAGCGTCGAGTTCGCCTTCAGGGCGTAGTGGATCGCATGTGGATAGGTGGCGAAGGCGGCGTCGATGGCGCGGTAGGCGTCGCGGATGGCGCGCGCGCTGTAGATGTAAGTGGGAGTGCCGACCTCTTCGACGATCGTTTCAACCCTGACGTCATCGCACGCGAGGCCGCTCGGAGTATGCGTGAACGATTGGTGCACGAGCCTTCGCATGTTATCATGCGCGCATCATCATCAATCCGCGCTTGCGCGCGCGCTTCAGCGATGGCAGCTGATGCTCCGTCCTTACCTCCGCGACCGATCGACGAGATCATCGAACGCTGCCTCGCCGGTGATCAGGGTGCGTGGGACGAGATCGTCGGTGGTCACTGGCGCCTGGTCTTCAACGTCGCATATAAATTCGTCGGCACTTACGAACTTGCCGAAGATCTCGCGCAGGATGTCTTCGTCAAGTTGTTCAAGTCGCTCGATTCGTTCGATCGACGCGCGAATTTCCAGACGTGGCTGGTCAGTGTCAGCCGCAATCTCTGCATCGATCACTATCGAAGCGTCCGGAAGGAACGCGAAACGATCAGCCGTGACGTGGATCCGGCCCTGCTGGCCCCGGCGGCGCCCGGTCGGAGCGTCCATGCCGAGCTCGAACATCGGGACCAGGTTCAGTTGCTGCGCACCGCGCTCGATCGTCTGCCACCCGCCCTGCGCACCGCGGTGATGTTCCGCGACATGCAGGAGCTCACCTACCAGGAGATTGCCGGGCGGCTGGGAGTTCCGGAGGGCACGGTGAAATCGCGAATCAACCGCGGGCGCGCGGAGCTCGCGCGCCATCTGCAGGCACTGCGCCGCGAGCAGGATGCTGTTCCGAAGACGGGAGTCCGAGGATGAACCTGACCACCGATCGTTTGCAGGGAGTTTCGATCGTGCACGTCAACGAGGCGCGGCTGATGTACCCGCTGTTGTCCGAGTTCTCCAGCACGATTACGTCGCTGATCGGCTCAGGAGAGCGGCAAGTGCTGCTCGATCTGTCGACAGTGACCTACGTCGACAGCGCCACGATTGGCTGCCTGATGGACCTGTATCGGCAGGCGACGGCTGCCGGCGGCGGACTGAAGCTTGCCGGCGTCCAGAAGCGGGTCGAGACGATGTTGACGATGACCGGAGCGCAGAACTTTCTGGAAATTCATCCCGACGCGTCGTCGGGCATCAAGAGCTTCGGGGGCTAGCGGTGCGAACGATCACGACGACAACCGGCGCAACCGTGACGCTTGATGGCGATCTGCTCGCGATCATGGAAACGCTCTACCGCGAGGTCACCGTCAGGCGCGACCTCGAACGCACCTTCGAGGACATGGTGCGCGAGATCAACCACCTCATCGACCAGATGACCGACGAGGAGCGTCGGGCCTACCTGCGCGAGAGCCTGTTCCTCAACACCGTGAAGTACGAGAACGACAGGCTCGACGCCTATATGCGGAAGATCAGCAAATAAAAAGGCAGGGCCGCGTCGCGGACCTGCCGTCTGTCGCCCGAATCTGCGGCTAGTTGACGGCGGGCGCCGTCTTCCCTGCTGGCACCGGCGCCACCGGCTGCACCGGCGCTTCGACCAGCGTCCAGCAGTCTCTTTCTTCGAGGACGCGCGCGGCAAACTCGGTATGCAGCGCATGACCGCCGCGGTGCGCAACCAGATGGCCGATCAGAGGATGGCCGACAAGCGCCATGTCACCGATCACGTCGAGGATCTTGTGACGCACGAATTCGTCGTCGAACCGCAGCGCATTGTTCAGCACGCCGGTGTCGCCAATCACGATCGCGTTCTCGAGCGAGCCGCCGAGTGCCAGTCCCTGCTGTCGCATCCACTCGACTTCCTCGAGGAAACCGAAGGTGCGGGCCGGCGCGATTTCCTCCAGAAAGGTCTCTTCGGTCAGCCGAATCGTCCGTGACTGGTGACGCAGCAGCGGATGATCGAAGGCGATGCTGTAGGTGACCTTGAAGTGATCCGACGGATACAGCGCAATCCGTTTGTCGCCGCGCGACAGCGAGATCGGATGGAGCACCTTCAGGTATCGCCGCGGGGTCTGAAGCGTCTTGATTCCTGCTTCCTGAATCAGATAGGTGAAGGGGGCAGCGCTGCCGTCCATGATCGGCACTTCCGGCGAGCTCAATTCGACGATCGCGTTGTCGACGCCCAGGCTGACGAAGGCCGCAAGCAGGTGTTCCACCGTATCCACCCGGACCGTGTCGCGCATCAGGCGAGTCGCGTGGTTGATGCCGCCAACATGGCTGACGGTGGCGGGTACTTCCCTGCCGCCCAGATCTGAACGACGGAAACGAATACCGGCATCAGCGGCAGCTGGTTTGAGGGAGAGAGTGACCTTGTTCCCCGAATGAAGACCGATTCCAGCGCAGGAAATCGGTCGACGAAGCGTCCGTTGTGCGTGCATCAGGCTCCCTTACCGTGAAGGGCGAATTGCACGAAGGAAGCAATCACGGTGCCGAGCTGTACAATTGTCCTGAAACCTCTCTAACTACCGGCTATTGAACAGGTTGCAGCTGAGTCTACGCACATGCAGCAATTTGCTCACCGGCCGTTTGTTGCAAGGCTGCCACAACCGCACTGAGCGAACCCGTGGCGAGTTTACCACAGGGCATATGCCTGAAAATGCATTCCGTCGTTGGATGAAATGGACTCCGCACGCCGGTTTATCCAAGCAGACGCTGCAGAAACTCGCCGGTCACGGAGTCGGGATTCGCCGCAACCTCCTCGGGCGTCCCGGTCGCGACGACTCGCCCACCTGCCGCCCCGCCTTCCGGACCCAGATCTACAAGGTGATCGGCTGAACGAATCACATCGAGGTTGTGCTCGATCACGACGACCGTATTCCCCTGATCCACGAGCTTGTTGAGTACGTCCAGCAGCTTTCTCGTGTCTTCGAAATGGAGCCCGGTGGTCGGCTCGTCGAGGATATAGAGCGTGCGGCCGGTGCTGCGCCGCGACAGCTCGCGTGCCAGCTTCACACGCTGCGCTTCGCCGCCGCTCAGCGTCGTCGCCGATTGCCCGAGTTCGATGTAGCCCAGGCCCACGTCCTGTAGGGTCCGCAACTTGGTGGCGATCGGCGGAATGTTCTCCAGCAGCGGCAGCGCCTGGTCGACAGTCAGGTCGAGGACCTCGGCGATCGACTTGCCGCGATAGTGTACCTCGAGCGTCTCGCGGTTATAGCGACGCCCCTTGCACTGCTCGCAGGTGACGTAGACGTCGGGAAGGAAGTGCATCTCGATCGCAATCACGCCGTCGCCCTGGCACGCCTCGCAGCGGCCGCCTTTGACGTTGAACGAAAACCGCCCCGGCTTGAAGCCGCGTGCCTTCGCTTCCGGCATCATCGCGAAGAGTTCACGGATGAACGTGAACATGCCCGTGTAGGTCGAAGGATTCGAGCGCGGCGTTCTGCCGATCGGCGACTGATCGATCTCGATCACCTTGTCGATCAGGTTGATGCCCTCGATCTTGTCGTGAAGTCCAGCATCGGCCGCGGCACGGTAGATGACTTGCGCCAGCGACTTGTAAAGAATGTCGTTGACCAGGGTGGACTTGCCTGAGCCGCTGACGCCGGTGACAGCGGTGAGCGTGCCGAGCGGAATCGCGACGTCGATGTTCTGCAGGTTGTTCGCCTTCGCGCCACGGATGACGATCTCGCCTTTCAGCGCCGGCCGCCGCGCCCGCGGGGTCGGAATCGAGCGTTCCCCGCGCAGGTATGCGCCTGTCAGCGAATCGTGTCCGTTTTTCAGCAGTTCGGCCGGTTCCCCCTGGAAGATGACGTGCCCACCATGCTCCCCGGCACCCGGCCCTAGATCGACAACGTAGTCGGCGGTGCGGATCGTCTCCTCATCGTGCTCGACGACAACGACCGTGTTGCCGAGGTCGCGCAGTCGCGCCAGAGTCGACAGGAGCTTGCGATTGTCGCGCTGATGCAGGCCGATCGAGGGCTCGTCCAGCACATAGAGCACGCCTGACAAATTCGCGCCGATCTGGGTGGCCAGCCGGATGCGCTGCCCCTCACCTCCTGAGAGGGTGGCAGCGCTCCGATTCAGGGTGAGATAGCCGACGCCGACTTCGTGAAGGAAGCGCAACCGCTCCTGGATCTCGCGCAACACCCTGGCAGCGATCAGCGATTCGCGCTCGGTCAGCTCAAACTTCTCGAACACTTCCAGCGCTTCGCTGATCGGCAGGTTGACGTAGTCGGCGATGCCCCGCTGCTTGACGCGCACCGCAAGGCTCTGCGGCTTCAGCCGGTGACCGTGGCACGCAGCACACTCGCGCAGCGTCCGGTACGGTTCCAGATCCTCCTGGACGACCCACGATCCATCCTCGTATCGCCGGCGCAGGTTCGGAATGACACCCTCGAAATCCTTGCCGAACGGATCGAGCTCTCCACTGCGCGATCGACGGCGTCGAGCTGGCGGCAACTCGAACTCCTCGTCGCCCTCGTCCTCGTCGTCTGCGGCCGTCACCGCCGCCGACGCCTTGGCGGCTCTGGCGGCCTTTGCAGCTGCCGCCGGCGGCCCGTAGAGGAGCAGGTCGCGGTGTCTTTTCGGCAGCTTCGAGACCGGTGCCTCCGCGTCGATCCCAAACATTTGCGCGAGCGCCAGGATCGCTTCGCGCACCAGCTTGCGATCGCCCCGGGCCCACGGCGCGATCGCACCCGCCAGCAGCGACTTCGTTTCGTCCGGGACGATCAGGCGCGGGTCGAAGTCGTAGGTCGCCCCGAGACCCTGGCAGTCAGAGCAGGCGCCGTGCGGCGAGTTGAACGAGAACGCCCGCGGTGTCATCTCCGGCATCGAAATGCCGCAATGCACGCACGCAAGACGCCGGGAGAACAGCTGGTCGCCGCCCTCGTAGGTGTTGATCACGACGATGTCGTCGGCGAGTTGGAGTGCCACCTCCAGCGATTCCGACAGTCGCCGCTCGATACCGGACTTCACCACCAGCCGATCGACGACCACATCGATCGCGTGGTTCCGTCGCCGATCGAGCTTGATGTCCTCGTCGAGCGATCGGAACTGGCCATCGACGCGGGCTTTGGTGAACCCCCGCTGCCGCAGTGCCTGCAGCTCCTTCTTGAACTCGCCCTTGCGTCCGCGGACGACGGGAGCCATCACGTTGATGCGTGCGTCCTGCGGATACAGCAGAACCAGGTCGAGAATCCGTTCGAGTGACTGCGAGGCAATCTCTCGCCCGCAGTTGTAGCAGTGCGGCACGCCGATATTCGCGAACAGCAACCGCAGGTAGTCGTAGATCTCGGTGACGGTGCCGACGGTCGACCGCGGATTGGACCCGGTTGTCTTCTGCTCGATCGAGATCGCCGGCGACAGCCCTTCGATCAGATCGACGTCCGGCTTTTCCATCTGCTCGAGGAACTGGCGGGCGTAGGCGGAGAGCGATTCGACGTAGCGCCGCTGGCCCTCCGCGTAGATGGTGTCAAAGGCAAGCGACGACTTACCCGAGCCGGACAGACCGGTGATCACCACCATCCGATCGCGGGGAAGATCGACGTCGATGTTCTTGAGGTTGTGGACGCGGGCGCCGCGCACCGCGATCCAATCGTGCGCCATACCTACTGCCAGGGTTTCCGAGAGAGACTTAATCTTTCATTCTATCTCGTGAGAGCGGCTTGGCAAGGTCGATCGCCGCGAAATGCGGTATCTGGCTGCAGGTGGCCGTCAGGGTCGCCGCAGTCGCGAATGGTGATATCCATAGAACGCATAAACAACAGCGCCGATGACCAGCCAGATCGCGAACCGCTGCCACGCCTGATACGGCAGTCCGATCATCACGAACAGGCATGCGGCGACCCCGAGCGGCGCGATCAGCCAGACGAATGGCACTCTGAATGGCCGCGGCCGGTCCGGTTCCTTGATGCGGAGGACGAGGACGCCGGCGCAGACAAGTACGAAGGCGAACAGAGTGCCGATATTGGTGAGGTCGTAGGTTTCGGCCGCGTCGCCGACAAGGGACGCGATCGCCACGACGATGCCGGTCACGAGCGTCGTCACGTACGGGATGCGGGTCCTGGCGTTGACACGTGCGGCCCATGCCGGTAACAGGCCGTCACGGGCCATGGCAAAGAAGATGCGCGGCTGGCCGTACTGGAAGACCAGCAACACCGCAGACATCGACACGACAGCACCAAACGCGACGATCCAGCCGACACCGGCGTAGCCAATCAATTCGAGCGCCCGCGCCAGCGGATCGGCGACGCCGAGTTGATCGTAGGGGACCATCCCGGTGAGCACCGCGCCGACGATCACGTAGATCACGGTGCAGATAGCCAGGCCGCCAAGGATCCCGATCGGCAGGTTGCGTTGCGGATCTTTCGTCTCCTCGGCGGCGGTCGAAATCGCGTCGAAGCCAATATACGC
>Ga0307416_100001675_pt1 | contig 12248 bp, 6 predicted proteins | sample DK1Cmetagenome_2_FD_203821 | JGI IMG/M metagenome (GOLD analysis project Ga0307416, IMG submission 203821) | Maize rhizosphere microbial communities from greenhouse at UC Davis, California, United States - DK15-C-3 | ecosystem: Host-associated > Plants > Roots > Rhizosphere > Soil | place: USA...
CCAGCCGCGCGAGCTCGCCCTGGCCATCGATCGGTTGCTCGGCGACAGGGCCCTCCGCGAGCAGATGGGCGCGGCTGGGCGGGTGCGCGCCGAGGAGTTCTCGTGGCCGCGCGTGACGGCCAAGGTCGACGCCTACTACGGCTTCGTGATCCGCCGCCTGGCAGCGACCGGCTCGCTGCCTGACGGGTTCAGCGCCGAGATCCCTCAGGCCCCCTCGCCGGTCCGCGCGAGGCCATCGATGCCGCCGTCGGGTGACCTCGATGCGCCCGAGCCCGACGTGCCGGACGACCCCGACGGACCGCCGGGACCGGAGCCTCTCCTCGTGCCCGACTCGGCCAGCGCGAGCCGCCACACCGACGCCGAGTAGGCGACGACCAGACACGTCACGCCGAGCGCCAGCGTCAGCGCGACCGGGATCGGGCTAAGTAGCGGCGCCGCCTGACGCGCGGCGGTGTTCACGGGGAACTGGAATGCGTACAGGTAGGTCGGCAGGAAGCCCTGGTACGCGTTGACCACGGTCGAGGGCAACGGCAGCGCCGACAGGTTGGGATACCAGAGGACGAACCACGCCACCACGGCGACCCCGATGCCGACGGCGAACCGCCTCGCGTCGCGTGCCGCGATGACCTGGCCGGCCAGGTAGAGGAGCGGGAGCAGCACGAGGAGCGCGATCGGCTCGACCGGGATGCCGCGCCAGGTCAGCAGCGGCTCGTCGGACAGCCTGGACGCGATGCCGATACCGAACGCGAGGGCGATCGCCCCGCCGACGAACGGCAGCATCGATCGCCGGTCAAAGGCATCGCCGTTCCGGGGCTGCGCACGGGTCAGCCAGAGCCAGATGAGGATGCCGCCGGCGACCAGGATCCCGAGCAGCGCCAGGGTCCGGGTCGTCAGGACGAAGTCGGGGATGACCGCCGGACACGCCTGCGAGCTCGGGTTCGCGATCGTGACCCCGACGAGCGCACACAGCGGCCGTGACAACAGCCACATCGCGGCCGGCGCGATGACCGCCATCGCGGCGGCGATGCGGACCCACGTCCAGGTGCGACGCGACGGCCCGTGCCACAGCTCGGCGACGAGGTAGGCGAGGGCCAGGATCAGGAACGGCAGCGCCGTGTAGTAGTGGTACTGGAACGCGGCTCGGTCGATGCGGGCCCAGGGCACCCACTGGCCCGCGAACCCGATCGCGATCAGCGCGAGAGCCGGCGAGCGACGACGGTAGGCCATGATCGACACGAACGTCAGGGCGGCGATGCCGAGCCACCAGATGACGAGGTTGCCCGAGTCGTAGATCGCCGCGCTCGTCGATCCGGCGAAGCCCTCCTGGTAGAACCACACGGGCTTGAGGTCGAACGGGAAGGCCCACCACGGCGATGAGGCCGGGTGCGGCGAGGTCAACCCGTTGTGATAGTCATACATCTGCCGCGTGAGCTCCACCAGGGTCTGGCCGGCGTGGCCGGCCGGGTAGCCGTCCCACAGCCGGTGGTTCTCGATCGCCGCCCACGGCAGATAGCTCACGACGTACACGACGAGTGGGATGGCCACCAGCGACAGCCCGGCCCACACGATCGGGATGCCGAACGCCCAGCCCGGCCGCAGCCAGCCGGTCGCCGCCGGACCGGGCGGGTCGAGGGACCGCCCCGCGGATCCGGCCGCCGGTGGGGAGGCCAGGGGGCCGTAGCCGAGGCTGCCGCCGATCCGGAAGGCGGCATACACGACGAGCGAGCCGAGTGACGCCGCGATGGCGGCTAGCAACGGGGTGGCCGACACGGGGCCGACGACGAGCGCGGTATCGAGCCGCCCGAGCGCCAGCGCCCCGAAGAACAACGCTGCACCGACCGCCGTCGGCGCGATGAGCGCCAGCCACATCTCCTCGTCGGACCAGGCGATCGGATGGAACACCGCGACGACCACGGCGAGCAAGGTCAGCCCGATCATGATCAGGAGGAACGGCAGGTTGCCGAACGTCTGTCCGGCCATCGCCAGGTAGCCGAGCGCGCCGGTCATCGCGACGAGCCCGAGGATCGCCAGGACGCGGCCGAGCGCGCTGCGCACGAGCAGCAACAGCACCACCGCGCCGATCGCGTAGGCGGCGACCCACTTCGAGGCGAGTGCGAGCCCGAGCAGCAACCCGATGACGGGCATCCCGATCCAGAACGCCCAGCGGCCGCGCCACCAACCCGTCCATAGCGCCGCGAACAGCGTGTACGCGGCCACGATGAACAGGCCGACATAGACGTCGTTCATCCCGATCCGCGACTGGACGAAGAACATCCCTTCGACCAGGCTGAGGCCGGCGACGGCGAGCGCGATCGAGCGCCGCGCGAACAGGATCCGGGCCAGGGCGTAGAGACAGACCGCCATCAACACGCCGGCGATGACGCCCGGCAGCCGCCAGGCGAACGCGTGCGAGCCGACGTCGATCGTCGCCACGGTGCCGCTGCCGTCGAGGACGAGCAGCTCCTCGCGGTCGTCGGACTGGTACTCGGGTTCGACGTCCATCGCCCAGTCGACCGGCTCGAAGCCGTCCGGCAGGACGGCATCGGCGTAGACCGCGTTCGCGTGCGGCTCGATGACGTAGACGGTCCAGCGCTCGCCACTCCCCGATGCATCGCTCGGTTGGGCGAGGCCGAGGATGTGGACCTGTTGGGTCGCCTCGTCATAGGCCACCCGCGACCCGAGGCCGGGCAGCGGGTGGCTGCCCTTGTCGACCGGACCGTTCGCGGCGTCGTCGCCGGTCACCTTGAGCACGTGGTATGTCGGGTCCTCGACGGACCCGGTGGTCACGTAGACCTGGGTGTCCTCGACGCCGGTGACGAGGGCCAGCCCGTGCGCGCCGCCATCGAGCGGCAGCGAGGAGGTCGTGGCCGCCGTCGCGGGATCGATGAACGACACGCCGGTGCTGGTGGCGACCGCGACCCGCGGCAGGTCCACGATCTCGACGCCGGGCAGGCGTCCGTCGGTGATGGCTTCGTCCACGGCGGTTCGGGTGTCGCCACTGCCGGGGCTGCCGAACAGGACGCTCGCGCCGGGTGCCGCGCGGGTGATCCTCGACTCGTAGTCGAGCGCGTCCCCGCCGATGAGTCCGGCAAGCGTCTCGGCGAGCGCGCTCGGGTCCTCGATCGCCGCGGGGTCGCCCTGGAGCACGGGCCCCGAGCCACCCGGCCCAAGGTCGGTGACGCCGTCGAAGTCGGCGGTGCCGAGGATGTCACCGGTCGTGCCGTCGATCGTCGTCACGTCGAGCTCCGATGCGACGACGATCGTCCCGTCGTCGGTCACGAAGAGGCGCTCGACCGGCAACGGCACGTGCGCGAGCTCCACCGGCGTCACGCCCGCCGCTCCCGCATCGCCGTCTCCTCGCCCGTCGAGCTCGAGGGTGGAGATCGTCCCGTCCTCCGCCCCGAGGATGAGGCGCGACTGGGTCGGGTCGACGGCCAGCGCCGCGATGCCCGGCACGGGCGTCTCGGCGATCGTCTGACGTGTCCGGAGATCCTCGGTGCGGATCCCGCTGCCGGTGGAGACGTGGAGTCGCTCGCCCGCGCGACCTGCCTCATCGTCCCGACGCGGCTCCAGTGCGACGGCACGGATGGGCGTTCCCAGGTCGGACGTCGAGCCGACGTGGTCACCGCCCCACAGCACGAGCCCGCCGGCCATCGCGTACTTCGCAAGGTGCGGGTGCGTCCACTCGTAGATCGCGTGCGATTCGCCATACCGCCAGTCCTGCAGGAACTCGGTGGCCGTCCGCGCGTGGTAGACCTCGTCGAAGTGCATCTGGTACGGCTCGGCCAGCCGGAAGAGGCGCAGGCCGAGCGTGGCAACGATTAGCACGACGATCACGAAGGCGTCGAGACGGTCGAACCGGCCGCCGGGCTCCCGCTCGAGCAGCCGGCTCCGGTCGGCCCGGAACGGCACCGCTCGCAGGCGGTCGGCGATCCAGCCGGTGACCCCGACCTCCTCGAACCGCGCCGGGTCCGACCAGGTGGGCAGTGTGGCGGGCGGCCCGGTCGTCACCAGCGCCCCGACCGGCGCCGGGGCATCGCGTCCCAGGGCCCGGTCCAGGGGGCGAGATCCGGCCGTCATCGGCGCGTCCTGCGCCGCCATGTAGAGCTCCTCCTCAAGACGCTCGCGGGCGGCCGGACGAAGCTGGAGCCACGCCCAGATCGAGGCCACCGTGTGCAGCACGGCGACCAGCGTCACGCCGAGCTCCGACCGGATGCCTGGCCCGATCCCGACCCAGTCCCGCAACGGATTGGCCGACCCGTCCGGCACCGGATAGATCGTCGTCGGGACGACGTACATGTTGGCGAACGTGGCGACGCTGAGTAACAGATAGGCCACGCGCCAGCGCGGGGAGATCGCGAACAGGATCGCCCCGATGGCGAAGAACGGGAACCCGTACCGCTCGTGGACGCGGGTCGGCGCCATGAAGAACGCGAGCGCGACGACAGCCAGCCCGACCGTGATCGTCAGTCGATCCGGGTGGCGCCAGATGGCGACGAGCACCGACAGGATCGCGACGATCAGCACGCCGGCCCCGAACACGACAGCCGGGATGGCGCCGAACTGGACGACCCCGGCGCCGCAGCGGTCCGCCGGCGTCGTGAGGGCGTCACACGCCCACTGCCCGGAGTTCGCGAGGCTGAGACCGATGTCACTCGGCACCAGCGCCCACGTGTTGTAGGCGTTGACCGTCAGGTACGGATAGCCACCACCGGCGAGGGCGATCTGCTCCAGCAGCCCCGATGCGAGGAAGGGCGCGGTCGGCGAGAACTGGAGGACGCTCAGCCCGAACGGCAGACACAGGGCCACCGCCGCCAGGTAGCCGGCGAGACCCGTCGAGACGATCCGGATGGGATGGCCGGTCCGGGCCTCGAGCGCCCGGAGCCGTCCACCGGTCGCCGCCGACGCCGGGTCCTTGGGCAGCGGCCGGAGCGCGCGCCGGATCGTGACGATGGCCACGATCGGGATGAGGATCCCGAGCTGGGGCTTCACGATCGCCGCGATCACGGCGAAGATCGCCGCCCGTTCTGGCTGATCGCGCCACAGCGACCGCAGCCCGAGCAGGAGGAAGAGCACGCCGAACGAGTCGACCTGGCCCCAGATGACGTTGTCGAACCAGAAGATCGGGTTGACGGCCACGACGAAGGCGCCAAGGACGGCCAGCCGGTCGCGGACGCCGAGCTCGCGGAGCATCGACCAGACGAGGTAGGCGATGCCCAGGTCGGCGATGATCGGCGGGATCTTGATCAGGTCGCCCACACCGCCGGCGGCCTTGCCGATCGTGCCGACCAGCCAGAGGACGTACAGGTAGCCCGGCGTGTAATCGTGGAAGAAGTCGCGCTGGTAGAAGCCGTTGAGGCCGTTCGTGGCGAGATCGTTCGCCCAGAAGCGGAACGACGCCAGATCGCCCGGGAACCCCGAGCCAGGGAGCAGGTATAAAAGGATCAGCCTGATGGCGAGTCCGAGAGCGAGGGCGATCAGGACCGCGCCGACGGCCCCCTGCATCCCGGTCGACCGAGACGGCGCTCCCGTGCCTCGCTCGTACCCACCGGGATCGGGGCCAGTCACCGGGGAGAACGGCTCCTGTACGAGCGTGGAAGGTTGATCTGAGCGTAGCACAGGCTCCCCGTGACAACCCCCGACCCGGGCGTGTGACGTCGCGTGCGACCGCGGTCCTCGTCGGCCTGGGCGGGGTGGCGTTGGCCATGGCCGCGTTCGCCGTGTACCGGCTGACCTTCGTGGAGCGCTACTACGACCACTTCGTCTGGCAGGCGTCCGCCTTCCTTGAGGGCCAGGCCGGCATCCGCTACCCGATCCTCGACACGGCGGAGCGGTTCGGGAACTACCTCTTCCAGGACGTGCTGCCCATCGGGCGGGTCGCCGGGTCCGAGCGGGCGCTCATCCCGTTCCCGCCGCTGCCCGCGCTCGTGCTCGTACCGTTCGTTGCGGCGTTCGGGCTGCTGGCCGATGACCAGCTGATCTTCACGGCCCTCGCCACGGTCGACGTCGCACTGTGCTGGTGGATGATCGGCCGGCTCGGCGCGTCGACCATGGTCCGGGCAGCGATCACGGTGTTCTTCGCGTTCGGGACGGTGTTCTGGTATACGGCCCAGAACACCACGACCTGGTACCAGGCACACATCGTCGCCGTCGGCGTGACGATGCTGGCGGTGGGCCTGGCGCTCGGCGCGGACCTGGACGCGCGACCCGATGAAACGCGCGGCCCCTCGACGAGCCGCATGCGGTCCGCGGGCATCGGCCTGTTGGCCGGCCTGGCGTCGACCGCCCGCCTGACGTCGATCCTCGCGCTGCCGTTCTTCCTGCTCGTGGGATCCGGGCGCGACTGGCGACGCCATGTCGTGGGGGTCGCGCTCGGTGCGGCCATCCCGGTCGCCGCCTTGGTGACCTACAACGTCGTCTCGACCGGGCATGTCTTCCATCCGGCCTACGACCACCTGTACCAGCTCGAGGCCCGCGCCTACACCGGCCTTGGCTATCACTCCGACTGGGCGGCTGAGGACCCGCGCTACCTGCCGCAGAACCTGGCCATCATGCTGCTGTCCACGCCCAGGATCCTCCCAGACCGGTTCGAGGACACGCTCGGGACGATCGACCGGCCGCTCTGCACCGAGCCCGGCGCGGCCCGCCGCCTCTTCGACGCCGACTGTCCGATCGCCCTCCCCCGCGACACCGGCATGAGCATCCTGCTCACGAGCCCCGCGTTCCTGCTCGCGATCCCTGCCTGGGCCGATCGCCGCCGCCGCCGGATCGTCGTCGCGGCGACCACCGCGGTCGTCCTCGTGTCGCTCGTCAACCTCATGCACTTCAGCCAGGGCTGGGTCCAGTTCGGCTATCGGTTCAGCAACGACGTCGTGCCGTTCGCCCTGGTCCTGACGGCGATCGGGCTGGCGCGACTGGTCGATCGGCCGGATCGGCCCCCATGGGCCATGCCGCTCGCGATGGGCCTGATCGTGCTCTCGATCGCGGTCAACCTGTGGGGGGTGGTTTGGGGGCGGGTCCTCGGATGGTGAGTCCCGCTTTGCGCACGTGGCTGCCGCCGCTGGTCGTGGGGATCGGCGCCTTCGTGGCCGCGCGGCTGGCGATGATGCCCGGCGTCGGTTTCTGGGACACCGCCGAGCTCCAGGCGGTCGCCCCGGTCCTCGGCACGGCCCATCCGACCGGATTCCCCACGTACGTCCTGCTCGGCTGGGTCGTCAACCAGCTCCTGGCGCCGTTCGGGGAGCCAGCCTTCCGGATGAACCTGTTCGCCGGTCTGAGCGTGGCCGTGGCGGCCGCGGTGACCGTCGACCTGGTCCGCCTGCTCACACGCTCGACCGTCCTCGCGATGTCGGCCGGCATCGGTGTGGCCCTGACCGGGATCGTGTGGAAGGTCGCCACGCACGCGGAGGCCCACGCGCTGCATCTCGCCCTCGTCGCGATCCTGGTCCGACTGCTCGTCGGCTGGGAGGAGGGTCGGCGTGACCGCACGCTCGTGGCCGCAGCGGTCGTCTTCGGCCTGGCGGCCGGGAACCACTCGTTGACGCTCCTGCTCGCCCCGCCGATCGCGCTGTACGTGATCGCGGTGGAGCGCGAGGTGCTGGCCCGCCCGAGGCTCATCGCCGCGTGCGTCGGTGCCGCCGTGCTGACCGTGGCCCTCGTCTACCTCGAGCTTCCGCTCCGTGCCGGCTTGTTCCCCGCGCCACTCGTGTACGGGCGCCCTGACACGTGGGACGGGTTCCTGTACATCGCGCTTGCCGAGCAGTTCCGGGGCGCACTCATCGGCCCGTTCGACGACCTGCCCGCCAAGTTCGCCGACCTGGTCTCACGGACGGTCGATGCCTTCGGGCCGCTGGCCATCTTCCTGCCGTTGGCGTTCGTCGTGACGGCGATGCGCCGGCCGCACTACGCGCTGCTGACCGGCTCGGCTGTCGCTATCACGTGCTTCTTCGCGGCGTCGTACGTCAACGCGATGATCGACCGCTACTACGTCGTTCCCGCCCTCCTGGCGTGGACATGGCTGGCGATCTTCGGCGAGGGCGTCGCCCGGATGGCCGCGACGGGCGTCGATGCCGACGGCCGTCAGCGGCTCCAGCCGGTCGTCGCCGTGGCCCTCGCGATCATCCTCCTCGTCCCGACGTTCATCGAGATCGACGAGCGCTACCAGACGATCGACCGGAGCCAGGACACGATGGCCCGGGTCTGGGTCGATCATGCGCTGTCGGTGATGGAGGACGATGCGGTCATCGTCAGCTGGTGGAGCTACTCGACGACGCTGTGGTACGCGCAGGTGGTCGAAGGGAGCCGGCCCGACATCGATATCATCGACGACCGGACCCGCCTTGACCGTGACCTGGGAGACATCTACGACGTGATCGACCTGTATCTACCGAGCCGGCCGGTCTATGTGATCCGCGTCGAGCCGACGGAGATCGCCGGCGTCCGCGATCGCTACATCCTCGAGCAGATCGAGGGCTTCGACCCCAGCATGCTCGCCCGGGTGGTCAGCCGGCGTGAGGCCGGCGGGTGACGGCCCCCGGGCCCCCGGCGCGCGTCGAGCGGCTGTCGTTCTTCTTCCCTGCCCACGATGAGGAGGCGAACATCGAGGGCCTGGTGGCCGAGGCCCTCGAGACCCTCCCGAGGATCGCGGACACGTTCGAGATCATCGCCGTCGACGACGGCTCGCGCGATCGGACACGGGTGCTCGCCGACGATCTCACCGCCGCGCATCCCGGCATCGTCCGGGCCGTCCATCACCCGACCAACCTCGGGTATGGCGCGGCGCTCCGCTCGGGCTTCGCCGCGGCGCGCTATGAGCTCGTTGCCTTCACCGACGGCGACCGGCAGTTCCGCGTCGAGGACCTCGGCCGCCTGACGGAGCGTCTCGCCGCCCCCGACCGGCCCGACGTCGTCGTGGGCTACCGCATCCGCCGTGCGGACCCACTCGTGCGGACGTTGTACGCGGGGGCGTACCGGCTGGCCAACCGGCTGTTCTTCGGGCTGACGGTCACCGACGTCGACTGCGCCTGCAAGCTGTTCCGGCGCGAGGCGCTCGAAGGCATCCGGGTCGAGTCGGACGGGGCGTTCTTCTCGGCCGAGCTGCTGATCCGGCTGCGGGCGGCCGGACGGAACGTGGTCGAGGTCGGCGTGCCGCACTACCCGCGCACCGCCGGGTCGGCGACGGGCGCGAAGCCGAGCGTGGTCTTCCGGGCCGTCCGTGACTTCTGGCGGACGCGCATCGCGATGTGGATGAGCCGACCGCGGGCGATGCAGCGCGGCCGGCCGATCATCGACGACGCCGCCGGCTGACCCAGCCGCCTTCCTAGCTCTGGCGGTCCTCGCTGTCGGGCTCGACGTCGAGCGAGTTCACGAACTCGCGGAAGACATCCAGGCGCGGGTCGACGATCCGTTCCCCGGTCGATTCGAGCATATGGCCCTCGCCTTCGCCCTCCTCGCCGAGGCCACCGTCGGCGCCGAGCCCGGCCTGGTCGAGGACGGACGGGACCGCGAAGATCGGGGCGCCGACGCGGACCGCCAGCGCGAGCGCATCGGATGGACGCGCGTCGATCTCGCCGACATGACCGTCGCGCTCCACGAACAGCCGCGCGTGGAAGGTCTCCTCGGCGAGATCCGAGATGATCACCCGCGCGACCTTGGCCTCGACGGCCTCGAGGGCGCTCGCGAACAGGTCGTGGGTGAGGGGCCGCTCCGGTGTCAGGCCCTGGAGGCGCATCGCGATGGCGCTCGCCTCCCACGGGCCGATCCAGATGGGGAGATATCGTTCGCGACCCGTCTCCTTGAGGATCACGACGTGGCGGCTCGAGAGCATGTGGACTCGGACGCTCTCCACGACCATCTCGATCAAGCCGTCGTCCATCGGCCGGATTATCCCACGGTGCGCCCGAGCCGCCTCTCGCCCACGCCTCCCCCGCCGGCCAGGCGGACGAGCAGCGCGACCGCCGCCCCGAACACGAACCCGCCGATATGGGCGAAGAACGCGACGCCGCCGGTGGTGGCCGCACCCATGTCGCCGAGCGATCCCAGCCCGTCGAACAGCTGGAGGACGAACCAGAAGCCGAGGACGAACACGGCCGGGACCTCGATGAGCTGGTAGAAGAACACGAGGAAGATGGCGGTCGTGACCCGGGCCCGCGGGAACAGCACGAGGTACGCCCCGAGCGTCGCTGCGATCGCGCCGGACGCGCCGATGGTCGGGATCGTCGACGCCGGATCGATGACGACCTGGGTGAGCCCCGCGACGATGCCGCCGATCAGGTAGAAGGCCAGGAACCGAAGGCGGCCGAAGCGGTCCTCGATGTTGTTCCCGAAGATCCACAGGAACAACAGGTTCCCGCCGATGTGGATCAGGCTGCCGTGCAGGAACTGGCTGGTGATCAGGGTCGCCGTCTCGATCGACGCGACCGCCCCCGAGCGGAACGCCTCGACGAGCTCGGCCGGGACCACGCCCCAGCGCGTGATGAACGCCGAGAGAGCCGCCTCGCCGCCCTCGACCATCAGCAGGACCTGATACCCGTAGACGAGGGCGCAGACCGCGATGATCGCCAGCGTCACGACCGGCGTGCGTCGGGTCGGGTTGGCGTCGTGGAGCGGGATCACTGGCGATCGAGCGCGCTACGGGCTGGCGGACGCCGCGGGCGACCCGCTGCCGCCGGCCGACGGCGAAGGCGACGCGCCATCGGTCTCTGGCGCCGCCTGCAGGACGGCCTGGTTGACCGAGTCCTTCGACAGCCAGATGAGTCGATCGGGCTGGTCCTCGACGCCGGCGATGACATACATGCCCCGCAGGTCGGCCCAGCCATCGTCGTCCTTGAGGCGGTACTGGGCGAGGAAGTCGCCGGTCCGCTTCTCGTAGGCGAGGAGCCGGTCGTTCGACCGGTCGAACGTGTAGACGCGACCGTCGTTGCGATCGCCGGATCCGGCCACGAGCACCTCGCTCACGGTCGGCCGGAGCAGCTCGTCGCCGGGCGAGCCCGCGTCCCACGCATCGCTCTTGCCCGAGGTGTAGCGGTCGAGCACGCCGTTCTCGGTGATGTAGATGTCGCCATCGATATACAGCGACGTCATCTGGTCGATCGCGCGCGCCGTCGCCAGCCAGGCCGACGACTTCGCCGGGAAACCGTTCCCGTCGGCCGACGGCGGGTACGCCCGGATCTGCTGCTCGGACGGATCGGCGACATAGAGGTTGTAGAGCCCGCGGCTGGCGTCCCGGACGTAGGTGCCGATCGCGAGGATGTCGTTGCCCCACTGACTGGCACCGTTCACGTTCACCCGGTTCGTGGTCCCCTTGCCGGCGTCGTTCGAGGCGCGCCAGCGCCAGAGCGCGTTCTTGGCGTCGAGGATCAGCAGGTCCCGCCCGCCGACCGCCAGGAACTTGGGCGTCGCCATCCGGGTGTTGCCGACAGCCCGACCGTTGCGGGCGATGTTCGTCGCCCGCTTGCGCTTGAGATCGACGCGGAAGACGGCCCGGTTCGCGCGGTCGATGACGTACGGCGCGTCGTCATAGCCGCGGACCAGCGTCCGCAGGTCGTAGGCCGGTGAGCCCTCGGCGGCCTTGAAGCGATACAGCGGCGTCGAGACCACATCGACCACGCCGTAGGCGCGGTCGAGCAGCCCGACGACGTCCTGCCGGATCGGGTCGAGGACGCGCGCGCTGACGTTGGCGTCCTCCGCCTTCTCGAGCTGGGCGAATGCCTCGGTCAGCAGCCCGAGCGCCTGGTTGCGGTCGTCGGTGATGAGGTCGATGCCCGGGCCGGACACGAGCTCGATGTTCTCCTTGGCCTTGTCGATCGCCGCCTGGCCGGCGTTGACCGAGCTGATCGCCCCCGACGGCGTGCGACCGCCGAAGGCCCACACCGACATGGCGAGGCTGCCGACGACCACGAGGAGGGCGATGAGTGCGATCGCGGCGCGACGCTGCGTCTCACGCCGCGAGGCGAGGGGCGTGACGCGGCGGTAGGCGGGCCTCCTGCGGGGGAGCACGTCATGGAGCCGCTGGACGATGCGCTCGAAAGCGGTGCCGGCGACGACGCGGGCGCTGTCGGCCGCCGCCGACATGGCGGCCCCCGCGGCCTGGACGTTGTCGGCGAGAGGGATCGGCGAGCGGTCCGGCGCCCCGGCCAGAGGCTCCGCGGGGCGCACCGGGACGAGCGTCCGGCCGCGGGTCGTGGGTGCGACCTCGGTCGCCTCGAAGGCGATCGCGCCGTCGCTGCCGGATCCGTCGGCGTCGCGGA
>Ga0307416_100001676_pt1 | contig 12247 bp, 13 predicted proteins | sample DK1Cmetagenome_2_FD_203821 | JGI IMG/M metagenome (GOLD analysis project Ga0307416, IMG submission 203821) | Maize rhizosphere microbial communities from greenhouse at UC Davis, California, United States - DK15-C-3 | ecosystem: Host-associated > Plants > Roots > Rhizosphere > Soil | place...
TTCTACCAGGAGGATGCGGTGGTCGGCGGGGGCTGGATCGAGTAGCTGGGTCGCTGGGTGGCTGGGTTTGCCGAACCCTCCACTATGTTCGCCGCAACCGAAGACGCAGAACGCCGCAACTGGGAAGCAAGCTCGAAGCGCTCTATGGTCGGGAATTTTCGCGCAGCTTCTCCGCGTGAGCCGCCGCGGTCTCGCGCGGCGCCTTCTGGTTGTATTCCTCTGATTTGCCCTTCGGAATACTGAGGGTGTGCCAGCCGCCACCGCGCATCGCCTTTGCCATGAAGACGATCTGGCCGACGTGGTAGGCGGTGTGCGCGAGCGAGCGGTGCAGCGCTTCATCGATCCGCAGCGGCTGACGGCGAACGATCACCGTCGCGCTCAGGTCGCCATCGCTGAGCTTTTCCACTTCGCCGAGCAGCACGCTCCAGCCGTCCTCCCACACTTGCAACAGCTCGGTCCGGCTCAAGCCCGCCGACTCAAACTCGTCGTCGCGATGACGCCACGGTTTCTCGCCGTCACTGGTCCGGAAGTCGGTGAAACGCGACTTCAGGTTGCCGGCAACGTGCCGGATCAGCATCTCGATCGAATTGCCGCCATCGTGAGCGGGATGCCCGAGTTCCTCGTCGCCCACCTGGGCGATGGCCGCTTCGGCTAGTGCCTTGTAGCGCCGGTATTCGTCCTGGAGCGACGCGATAACGCTCATCGTGAGCCTGCCATTCTCTTGAGCAGCTGGATCTGACCCGCGTGATAGAGGTCGTGCGCCGCAACGCCGGTCAGCAGCGCCCGCTTCGTCACGCCGCGCTGTGCCGAGCCGCGGTCGAGTTCGGGAGCCGGCACGGCAGCCGCCGCCTCGCGCAGGACATGGTGCATCTCGTCGAGCAGATCCAGGTCGGCTTGCAGCGCGGCCTTGGTGTTCTCGACAGGACGCGCCACGAAGTTCGAGCCGGCAAGCGGAAACGAACCGCGCTTCGCGCCTGTCAGGCGGCGCCAGGCGACGTATTTCCAGTACGCCGCGTGGACGATCAACTCCCAGATGTTGTGACGGTCAGGGCCCGGACGCCATGCGGCCAGCACAGGCGTCATTCCGCGCAGTGAACCCCTCAGGTTAGGACCATGCCACGAGACGCGGTCGTACGCCGTGTCGATGAGAAACAGCAGTTGTCGAAGGTCGGACGCCGCCGATTTCGACAACGCGGCTGGAGCCACGATCTACGCCGTCGCGCTGGGCTGTACCGACGCGACGTCGGCGTCGGGCAGCCCCTCCAGATACCGTTCGGCGTCGATGGCGGCCATGCAGCCGGAGCCTGCCGCCGTGACGGCCTGGCGATACACGTGGTCCTGGACGTCGCCTGCGGCAAAAACGCCCGGAATATTCGTGCGCGTTCCACCTTTGGTGACAATGTATCCACTCGGATCGAGATCGATCTGACCTTTGAAGAGCGCGGTGTTTGGCGTGTGGCCGATGGCGATGAACACACCATCAACGGCCAGGTTGCGAATCTCGCCGGTCTTCAGATTCCGCAGAACGATCCCTGTGACCTCGCCCTTTTCCAGATCGGCAACGTCGATGACCTCGGTGTCCCAGATGAAATCGATCTTGGGATTCGCGAAGGCCTTGTCCTGCATGATCTTCGAGGCGCGCAGCGTATCGCGGCGGTGCACGACGGTGACTTTCGACGCGAACTTGGTGAGGTAGACCGCCTCTTCCATCGCGGAATCGCCGCCGCCGACGACCGCGATCGGCTTTCCGCGGAAGAAATAGCCGTCACAGGTGGCGCATGTGGACACGCCGCGGCCCGACAGCTTCCGGTCAGACCCGATATCGAGCCAGCGCGCCGACGCGCCGGTGGCGACGATCAGCGTCGCGGTCGTCACCCTGCGCCCGTCCTCGAGTGAGATCGTGAACGGGACGTGCCGGAGATCCACCGCGGTCACGTTGCCCTGCACCACCTCGGTGCCGAAGCGCTCGGCCTGCGCGCGCATCTCGCCCATCAGGTCCGGTCCCATGATGCCGTCGCGAAACCCGGGCCAGTTCTCCACCATCGTCGTCAGCATCAACTGACCGCCGGCTTCGAGTCCTTCGATGAGCAGCGGCTTCAGGTTCGCGCGCGCGGCGTAAAGCGCCGCCGTCAGCCCGGCGGGCCCGGAGCCGATGATGACGACCTCGCGGTCTGCGTGCGACGCGGACATCAGAGGTGTCGCTCGAGCGCCGAAACGATGTCTTCCCTGGGCACCAGGCCGACGATGGTATCGACGAGCTGCCCGTTCTTCAGCACGACGAGCGTCGGGATGCCGCGCACGTGGAACCGGCTGGTGGGCACGTTCGGGTTCTCGTCGACGTTCATCTTGCCGATGGTGACGCGTCCGGCGTACTCGGTGGCGAGCTGCTCGACGATGGGCGCGATGCGTCGGCAGGGTCCGCACCACTCCGCCCAGAAGTCGACCAACACAACGCCCTGCTTCGTCTCCTCGTCGAAATTGCTGTCCGTGAAGGTCTTCACATTCTCCGATGCCATGTCCGCTCACACTCCCACGCGCGATGCAATTGCGCGCTCGTACACCTCAGCGTAGCGCCGCGCCGAGGCTGCCCACGAATGATCCTGCCGCATCCCGGCCAGTTGAATCTTCCGCCAGGTCTGCCGATCCATAAAGACGCCCAATGCCCACCTCAGGGTGCCAAGCAGCGCCTGGGGCGAGTATTCGTCGAAGGTAAAGCCGGTTCCGCTGCCGCTGCCGGCGTCGAAATTCTGCACCGTATCCGCCAGCCCGCCTGTGGCGCGGACCAGCGGCACCGTGCCATAGCGGAGGCTGTACATCTGATTGAGCCCGCACGGCTCGAATCGCGACGGCATCAGGAACATATCTGCGCCCGCCTCAATCAGATGCGCCAGCCGTTCGTCGAACCCGATGTGCACCCCGACGCGATCCGGATACCGCGTTGCGAGCGCCAGCCACAAGTCTTCGTAACGGCGTTCGCCCGATCCCAGCAGCACTACCGCGGCGCCCAGGCGCGGAAGCTCGTCGGCGATATCGGCGAGGAGGTCGAATCCTTTCTGATCGACCATCCGCGAGATGAGGCCGACGACCGGACGCGCCAGCGCGTCGACGCCCGCCGGCAACCGGTATCGCTCGAGCAGTTCCCGCTTCGCCGCGTCCTTGCCCTTCAGGTCGGCGGCGTGATACGGCCTGGGAATGTTCGGATCGCGCTGCGGATTCCACTGATCGTAGTCGATCCCGTTTAGGATCCCGATCAAATCAGCGCCGCGCTCACGGAGGATCCCGTCGAAGCCGAACCCCAGCTCCGGCGTCTGAATTTCCTGCGCGTACCGGGGACTCACGGTGGTAATCAACCGGCTGAAGACGACCCCTGCCTTCAGATAACTGATCCGGCCCCAATACTCCATCGCGTCCACACGCATGAGATCCCAGCCGAGGCCGAGATACGGAAGCCAGCTCGCGTCGAAGACCCCCTGATACGCGAGGTTGTGGATCGTGAAGACGGTCGCAAGGCGCCCGACCGCCGGGCTCGACTCGGCCATGCGGGCGTGAAGCACCGGAACCAGGCCGGCCTGCCAATCGTGCGCGTGCACGACGTCGTAGGGAGTGCTGGAATCGGCCGCCCAGTTCAGCGCCGCCTGACACAGAAACGCGAAGCGTTCCGGGTTGTCGACGTAGTCGTGGCCGTTTGCGCCGTACAGGTGATCGCGATCGAAGTATCCGGGATGGTCGATGAAGATTGTGCGGATGCGATCACCGGCAGCCACGTAGCAGCGCGCGTCCGAGATGAGGTTGCCGAGCGCCACAGTGATGACACGCTCCGGCGTACCCGCGTCGACGCCGCGGTAACGCGGCATCACCACATCCACCTCGTGTCCGAGACCGGCGAGTGCGCGCGGCAGGGCGCCGACGACGTCCGCCAATCCGCCGGTTTTGGCGAACGGAACCGCCTCCGACGCCACCATCAGGACCCGCACTCACAAACCCTAACACCGTTCACTCTTCCGCGTTCTCGGTGCTCAGTTCGTGTTCACGTTGGTGCTCGGTTCGCCGGGCGATGTTCGCAGTTCGGAGTCCGAACCCCGAACCGGAACAGCCAAACCGAAGACGAACACGAACCAGGAACCGAGCACCTGGAAGTGTGAACTGTTGTTTGCTGTCTGTGTATGATTCCTTGAGTGACCGATCAGGGAGAACGTCCGCCGCGGCCGCAGCGCGCCGAGTCGCGCGAAGCCGCCGCGCTCCGTGCGATTAAGGCCGATCATCCGGAGCTCGGCGAAGCGGTCGACATGCACCTGGAGCTGGTCGAACTGTTCCGGCGCGTCCAGGGCAGAGTTACTCTCCCCTCGCTCGCCATCAACGCCGAGGTCGTCAAGCGCCATACGGCGGAGGCACGCCCGCTCCTCCGCTTCGAGGACATCCCGCTCGACCTGACGGACCTCAGGCTGCTCGTCCGGCAGACGGCCGACATCCTCCGCCGCCATGGCGCGCTCGAGGATGCCGACTTTCAGCGCGTGCAGACGCTCGGCCGCGACATGACGCTTCTCGCCGCGGCTGGCGACTGGTATCGCAGCGCCTCCGAGTCGCACGTCGTCGCGTCAGTTGGCGTGACGCCCATGTCTGCCGACTCCGCGGGAGACGACGCGGTGGTCGGCCAGGTCCTTGGATTGGCGATGCGGCCGTTTCTATCGCGCTGCGCCGAGGTGTTGCAGCAGCGCGAAGAGCTCGGGTTGTGGACGCACCCGCACTGCGCCCTGTGCGGCGGCGAGCCGGACTTTGCCGCGATCACGCCCGCGGCGGAACGCCACTTGATCTGCGGACGATGCACGCTGCGGTGGAGGTACGAGGCACTCACCTGTCCGTACTGCCGCAACTCCGATCGGTCGCGGATCACGTCTTTCGCCACGCCGGACGGCCGCTATCGTGTCTACGCGTGCGATGCGTGCAGGCGGTACTTGAAGGCGTATGACGGGCGGCGGGCGACGCGCCCGGTAATGCCGATGGTCGATACGGTGGCGACGCTGCCGCTGGATGCGGCAGCGATGCAGCGCGGCTATTCCTCTTAGGTATTCCTCTTAGCTTCCGCCTTCAGGCAGAAGCATCCGAGCTAATTCGCGGCGGCGGCGGCGGCTTCGACCGGCGTGCCGCCGATCAGGTCCTGCGCCTTCGACGAGAGCCAGTTGAACAAATGGCGCGTCTCCCAGAAGCGGCCGGCGTTCGACTTGGCGCCAAGTACGACGACAGCGACCTGGGGACCGCCCTGCGGCAGGCGCAGCAGCGTGGCCAGGCAGTAGCCCGCCTTGGTGATGAATCCGGTCTTTCCAGCCTGCACGTCCACGTCACCCATGCGGACAAGCTGATTGGTCGAGTGGATGTTGATCCGGCGACGCCCGGCAGTCGCGACGTACTCCTGCTTCTGCATGACGTTCGAGATTTGCGGCACGGTGGAAACGTAGGTGATGAGCCGGGCCATGTCGTATGCAGACGACAGGTTCGCGGCCAGCAGACCAGAGGTATCCGCGTACTTCGTGCTCGTCAGGCCCAGGTCGATGGCCTTCTGATTCATGCGCGCGACGAAGCCCTCGGCGCCATACGACGAGCTGCGTGCAAGGACGCGTGCCGCGGCGTTGTCGGAGGCAATCAGCATGAGATGGAGCAGATCTTCCTTCGTGACCTTGTCGCCGGCCTTCAGGTAGGTCGTCGAGGCACCCCGCATATCGGCGCGCTGGACGATTACCGTCTGCGAGAGGTCCGGCGAGTCTTCCAGGAAGACGACCGCGGTCATGACCTTGGTGATGCTGGCGATGGAGCGCTGATCCTGGGCATGCGACTCCCACAGAACCTTGCCGGTCTGCGGGTTGTAGATAATCGCGGCCTCGGCGCGGGGGTCGGGAACGAGCGCGCCGGTATCGTCGAACTTGAATCGGGGCTGCTGCGCCTCTTTGAGCGCCACGGCCGCCCGCTGTGCGGCAGCCGCGCGAGCCTTCGCCCGGGCCGCCCGGCGGGACCGGGCCTGCTTCGCGGAGTAAGTGGTTTTCTTGGTCGCCGCAGGTTTCTTGGCGGCCGTCTGGGCGGCGGATAACTCCGGCACGCCAAGCGACAGCACAGCCGCAACGAGACAGATCGACCTAAGCTTCCTGAACAGCCGGGCTCGGTTCACGGGCAACCCTTTGTGAGACAGATTGTTACGGCGTGTGTCGGCATTGTAGCAAACAATCTTTAGCGCGCAAGCGCTTAATGTATCCTTTCGCGTCACCTCGGCCGGCGCGAAGCGCTCATCCTTTCCAAAAAAGGTGCCACACATGAGCCCCAGTCAGTCGGAGTTCACGGTTCTGCGTCAGACAATCGCCGCGCGAGGAACGGTGCGGATGGCCCTTCTCCCGGTCACAGTGATTGGTTGGGCATCCATGAGCGCGACGCTGCTGCAGGGTATGACGATCCCCGGCTTCCTCGGGTTGGTTTCGTTGGGCGTTCTGATTGCCGGCTTCGAAGCGATCCACGCACTGAACGTTGGGGTGGAGCGTATCGGCCGCTATCTGCAGGTGTATTACGAAGGACAGGGCGGCGACGGGCCGATGTGGGAAACGACGGCGATGTCGGTCGGCCCGGGCCTGCCGGGCGGTGGCGTCGACCCGCTCTTTACGGTCGTCTTCATAGCGGCGAGCGCGCTGAACCTGGCGCTGGCCGTTCCCGAACTACGCACGATGCCCGAACTCGTCTCGGTCGTCCCGGTCCACGCGATTTTCTGGATACGCGTGATCCGCGCGCGGGGTGCTGCCGCCCGCCAGCGTGCGGTCGACCTGGAGACCTACCGCGCCGTCAAGTCCGGGCAGGATCACGCCAGGGCGTGATCAACGGCGGCTGAGGGCAATCGTCAGCAAAAGCGCACGGGCCGTGCCGCGCACGGAATCGGTGCTGTCGAAGGTCTCCGCCAGCGAATGCGTGTTGGTTCCGCTGCCGCCGGCAGCGATGGAGATCGCCGGAATGCCGAGCTGCATTGGCACGTTTGCATCGGTCGAGTTTTCCACCAGACGTGCGGGCAGCTTGACCGCTTTCGACGCCTCGAGCGCCGCCTCGACGATCGGAGAACGCTCATCCGTGCGCCCACCCGGCCGGTCACCGACGCGTTCGATCGTCACGGTCACCGCGCCATTTTGTTTCCAGCGAGTGTTTTCCGCGGCGGCGGCCTGCCTGAGCGTCTGCTGAAACGACCTGTCCAGCTGCTCGAGTGCAGCCTGATCGGAAGACCTGAGGTCCACTTCCAGCCAGGCCTCTTCGGGGATAGCGTTCACGGCGGTGCCCCCGCCAATACGGCCGACGTTGAACGTCGTCCGCGGTGCGGACGGCACCTGGATATCGGAAATCCGCGCGATGGCGCGGCCGAGTGCGTTCACGGGACTGGCGCGGCCGAAATTGTTGTAACTGTGACCGCCGCGACCGCGGAACGTGGCACGATACCGGCGGCTGCCAACGCCGACATTTGTAATCGAACTTCCGCTTCCGTCGAGCGCCACAAAGTAGTCGACCCGCCCTTTCAGCGTCTCGGCGAAGAGGGCTTTCACCCCGCGCAGATCACCCAGGCCCTCCTCTCCCACCGTCGCGACGAAGGTTAGCGAGCCGTTCGTCTCGACACCCGCTGTCTCGAGCGCGCGCGCGACGGCGGCGAGAACGGCCAGGCCGCGGCAGTTGTCGCCGATGCCCGGACCGCTGAGGACCGCGCCGCTGCGCGTCACCTTGAGGTCCGTCCCCTCGGGAAAGACGGTGTCGATGTGAGCGGCAAGCACGACGTTCGGCCGGGGTGAGCGTCCAGGACGTTCGCCGACGACGTTGCCCGCGCGATCGAGGCGAACGTTCTTCAGCCCAGCCGACCGAAGCATTTCCCGGACGACCGCCGCTCGTGCCCCTTCACCGAACGGGGGGGCCGGAACTTCACACAAACGCACCTGCGCGTCGATCGTCGCCGGCTCGGTCTTCTCGACGGCGTCGAGTGCTGCCTGAACGCGCGCATCCCCGCCAGGCGCGGAGCGGTCCTGCGTCCGCACACCGCCCGCCGCCATCATCGCGAAGACGACAACCGCCGCCATGCGCATTGGCGCCGAGCGTACCATGGCAGGTCCGCCTGCGCGGGAGCGAACAACTCCGGCGGGACCCGCCCGACGCGACGGAGCGGCGGCGCACTCCAACGGTTTGAACGCGATCCAATCAGGCACAAGGCCTCACGTACGACCTGCCCGGAAATACTGACTACGGTCGGCCTTTTCTTTCCAAATGCCAGGAAATCAGAGGACGCTTCAAGCATTAATTCGCAGCATGTATCAGTGTCAATCGAAGGTACGTCGTTTGCTAGGGGCATGGATCGAACGGAGGGTGCGGCGATGAGCCTGGTTCGACTCCTCGGATTTCGGACGCTGACATGCGGGTGCGTCATCGGACGCTATCGTGAACTGGCCACGAGCCGCGAAGTCTCCTACGTCGAGGAAAAGGGCGGCACGTGCGACGCCCACAGTCACCGCCGCAACCACACAATCCACGAACCGGCTTCGACCGTTACTCCGCTCATCACCCGCGCTTCCTGACTGTCCCTGTAGGGCACCCCCTTCAGGGGTGCCGCGCGATCGCCACGGTAGAATCGCGGCGGTGCCGCGTTACCCACAACCCCATACAACCTTCAAGTCGGGCGGCGCGGTCTTCCGCTTCTACCTCGGCGACTCGGTTGATCTGCTCGGCAGGCTGGCGCCGGGCTCGATCTCGGCGATTGTCACGTCACCGCCGTACAACCTGGGCATCCGTTACCGGACCTACGAGGACACGCTGCCGCGCGAGCGCTACCTTGAATGGACCTCAGAATGGGTCGGCCGCGCGGCTCACGCCCTGTCGCCGGCCGGCTCGCTGTTTCTGAACGTCGGCGCAAAGCCCACCGACCCGTGGACGGCGATCGACGTCGCCCAGGCGGCGCGCTCGCACCTGCACCTGCAGAACACCATTCATTGGATCAAGTCGATCGCCATCGAAAAGGCGCTTGCCGGCGCCCGTGCGGGATTGGCCGACGACCTGGCTGTCGGCCATTACAAGCCGATTAACAGTCGGCGATTTCTGCACGACTGTCACGAGTTCGTTTTTCACTTCAGCCCCGCGGGCACCACGCCTCTCGAGCGCCAGGCGATCGGCGTGAAGTATCAGGACCAGTCCAATGTCGGCCGCTGGCGGACGGCGGCGTCCGGCGTCCGGTGCCGTGGCAACACCTGGTTCATCCCCTACGAGACCATTCAGAGCCGCGAGAAGGACCGGCCGCATCCCGCCACGTTTCCGCCAAAGCTCCCCGAGATGTGCCTCCGCCTGCACGGACTCGAGCGGCTGCAGGTCGTTGCGGATCCATTTCTCGGACTCGGATCGACCGCGGTGGCCTGCGCGCAGCTCGGGGTCAGCTTCGTCGGGATCGAGATGGATGAGGGGTATCTGAAGGACGCGATCGAAAGGACGCGCGCCGCGCTCAGGGTATCCTGACGCCATGGATCTGCGGCAGCTGGAGATCATCCGGGCCATTGCCGACACCGGGTCGTTCACGGCCGCCGGCGAGAAGCTGCACGTCTCCCAGTCGGCGATCAGCCGGCAGATCCTGCTCCTCGAGGAAGAGCTCGGCGAGCCGGTGTTCCACCGGATCGGGCGGCGCATCCGCATCACGCCGGCCGGCGAGTCGCTGCTCCAGCTCAGTCATCGCGTCTTCCAGGATTTGCAGGAAACGGTCTCGACGATCAGCGAGAAACGCGACTCGCTGAGCGGCACGATTCGCCTGGTCGGCGGCATGACCGTTTGTCTGTACGTGTTTCCGACGCTCCTCGCCGAAGTGCGGCGCGTGCATCCGCACCTCGATCTGAAAGTCACGGTCGGAAGCGCTGAACGCTCGATCGCCATGCTGCGTTCGGGAGCGGGCGATCTCGGCATGATCACGCTGCCGGTCGAAACGACGGATCTCGTGTCGGTGCCCGTGCTGCAGGAAGAGCTGCTGCTCATTACCTATCCGGCGCACCCGCTGGCGAAGAAGAAGTCGATCACACCCGCGGACCTCGACAAGCAGGACTTCGTCCTCTTCGAAACCGGCTCGATCACCCGCCGGCTGGTCGAGCAGTTCTTCGCGCGTGAGGGAGTCGATCCGGAAGTGATCATGGAGACCGAGAACGTCGAGATCATCAAGGCGATGGTTCGAAGCGGTCTCGGGATCAGCATCATCCCGTCGCAGGCCGCTGCGTCCGAGGTCAAGGCCGGGCAGCTGTTTCGCAGCCGCATCGCCGGGCATTCGCTGGTGCGGCAGACGGGCTGGCTCTATCCGAAGATGAGCCGCCTGCCGCGCACGGTGTCGGAAGTGATCCGGATTTTCGAAACGATTCGCCCGCGCCTCGAAGCCACGACGCGGGCGAAATAGGCCGCGTGTCGTGGGGCGAGCCTTGCAGGCTCGCCGCGCGAACCCGAAGGGTTCGCGCCACGGGCTGAAATCCGCGTCAGCGGCGGAGGTTGGTCGGGCGCAGCGAGTAGCTCTCGCGAGCCTTGATTGCCACACCCTGCCGCGTTGTGCGCACTTCGATTCGCCGTGTGCGCCGCGTCGGGTCGGGGTTGCTCGAGTAGTAGCCCAGCACGTAGTAGTCGCTGGTCTCGTTGTCGATCCGCTTGAGCCCCTTGTCGAAGTCGTTCTGGTTGACGATGGCGATGCCGCCGGTCTGCTCCGCGAGCATGCGCAGACTGTCCTGCGTCTCGCGCACGTAGGCGTTCCAGTCGTTCATGTTCACGTCCTGATCGATGTCGGGACCGGCAATCAGGCCGCGCGGGTCGATGGTGTAGAGCGTCGCGTTGGCACGATTGGCGGCTTTCGTCAGGTCGTACACTTCCCGGATCAGATCCGTTGCGGCCAGCTGCTGGCTCGAGCGCTGGTCGCGATACGTCGGATCCTCGCGCAGCCGCTCCGCCGCGGCAAGCATTCCGCCCTGCTCGTCCGAGGAGTCGTTGATGCCCATGCGCCGCGCCTGCTCTTCGAGCCGGCCTTCGACGAACGGGTCGAAGTCGTAGCCGCTGCTGATGTAGATGACGGCCTTGCGGCGGTTCTGCACCTTCTCCAGGTTCCGCATCAGGTCGTAGGCCGTCGAGAACGCCACGTGAGCGCGGTGGCGGAGCTCGGCGGGTCCCTGCGACGTCGCCATCCCCTGCATGATGTCCTTCGGCGTCAGCCCGCCGCCGGTGATGCGCTCGATGGACGATTCGAGTACCTGCCGGTCGTACGTCAGCTGCTCGGATATCGACGAATGACCGGTGCTCACGATGCCGAACATGTCGCCTTCGTGAATGAGGAGGCGAAGCATCTTCTTGATCAGCTCGCGGGTCCGCGGTGTTTCGCGGAACTGCAGGTGGAAGTCGTCGATGAAGACGAGGAAGATGCGTCCGGCGGCGTCGTTGGTCGGCCGGCGCTGCGGCAGGACGATGCCTTCCTGGACCGGAGCCGGCGGAGGCGCCAGCGTGTTGAACACGCGGCCGCCGTGCGTCAGCACGAACGACACGATTTCCTGCTTGACGCCGTCCTCCAGGATTTCGATCTCGCTCGGCTTGAGGTCGGCGATGAACTGCTCGGTCCGCGAATCGCGCGCGATCATGTCGGTCGTGATGAGGTCGACCGAGGCGCGGAACGTGGGCGGCTGGCTCGAAGCGGGCGCCTGGGCGCCGGCCTGCGCGTGAATGGTGTTGGGCGCCTGTGGGGCGCCGAGTGCGAGCAGCAGCGCGAACGCGCCTGCTGTCAAGAACTTAGCTGCTGTACGCATGGTGGAAATTATAAGGCCTAAGGGCGAAGGCCGAAGGCCTAAGGGCTGGTCTAGGAATAAGGGACAAGGCTTGAGGCTGCAAGTTCGGTATTTGGACGCACAACGAGGACGTTCAGCCGTTCCTGAACCCCTTGAACCCCTTGAACCCCTTGAACCCCTGAACCCCTGAACCTGTGACCTAATAGTCCCAATGCGTATCGCATTCGCCGCCGATCACGCCGGATACCTCCTCAAGAATGAGCTGAAAGCAAGGCTAGCGGCTCAGGGTCACGGCGTCCTGGACCTCGGCACCGACTCCCCCGAGCCCGTGGACTACCCGGACTCCGCCGAGGCGGTTGCCGCCGCCATCCGGGCCGGCCAGGCAGAAAGAGGAATCATCGTCTGCGGCAGCGGCGCAGGTGTGTCGATTGCCGCGAACAAATTTCCCGGCATCCGCGCGGCGGTCTGCC
>Ga0307416_100001678_pt1 | contig 12247 bp, 12 predicted proteins | sample DK1Cmetagenome_2_FD_203821 | JGI IMG/M metagenome (GOLD analysis project Ga0307416, IMG submission 203821) | Maize rhizosphere microbial communities from greenhouse at UC Davis, California, United States - DK15-C-3 | ecosystem: Host-associated > Plants > Roots > Rhizosphere > Soil | place...
CGCCACCGCCAGACCAACGCCGCGCGGCATGTCGCCGAGCAGACCGCGCGACGCCGACGCCGCGTACGAGGTCGCGCTCAGGCTGATCGCGAAGATCAGCGGCCCGAGCGTCACCGCGGCCCAGTAGACGGCGACGCGCTGGGCGATGCGCCGGCGCTTGCGGACACGCCAGATCGTGTTGAGCGCGCGGTCGATCGTCAGCATCATCGCCAGCGCGCTGACGACGAGAGCGATCAGGCCGACCGTGCCGAGCCGGCTCGCGCGCATCGAGAACTGCGTGATCGCGCCCATCACCGGGCGAACGATTGTCTCCGGGACGAGCGTCTGCAGGAAATACTTCTGCAGCGCCACCTGGAGGGCAGCGAACATCGGGAATGCCGAGAACAGCGCCAGCATCACCGTCAGCAGCGGCACCAGCGAGATGATCGTCGTGAACGTCAGGCTGCCGGCGGTGAGCGCGAGCCGGTCCTCGCGAAAGCGTCGCACCAGCGTCTTCGCGGTGGCCAGCCAGGGCCACGCCTCGACGGCAGCAGCCCAGCGCTCTGCTGCGGGCGGGTCTGCCATCAGTCCGCTGAAGCTGGCGCGCGATGCATTGCTGGCATCATAAGCAGCGATGGACCACGTCGCCGCTCCGAATGCCATGGTGCGCCGGACGCGCGCTCTGGCGATCGCGGCGACGGTCGCGCTGATCGTCCTCGGGCTCGCGTGGGAGCTCTGGCTCGCGCCGACCGGGCGGGGCACGCTCGCGATCAAGGTCCTGCCTCTGCTTGCGCCGCTGCCGGGCCTGCTTCGCCTGCGCCTCTACACCTACCGCTGGCTGAGCTTGGCGGTCTGGCTCTACGCCGCCGAAGGCGCGGTGCGCGCGACCAGCGAGCGCGGCACGTCGGCATCGCTCGCGGCACTCGAGCTCGCGCTCGCGCTCGTGCTCTTCGCCGCGTGCTGCGTGCACGTGCGGGCGCGTCTGCGCGCCGGCGCCGCCGGCGCCGCCGGCGCGCAGGCACGCGCTGCGCCATGAGCCTGCTCGACGAGCTGCGCGACGCGGTCGGCGCATCGCAGGTGCTCGTCGGCGACGACTGCGCCGCCTACGAAGTCGACTGGCGCAAGCGCTACCACGGCCGCGCGCTCGCCGTCGTCCGCCCGGGCTCGACGGCCGAGGTCGCGGCAGTCGTCGCGGCGTGCCGCGGGCACGGCGCTTCGCTCGTCGCCCAGGGCGGCAACACGGGTCTGGTCGGGGCCTCGGTTCCCGACGCGAGCGGGCAGCAGGTGCTGCTGTCGACCGTCCGGTTGAACCGCGTGCGCAAGGTCGACCCTGCCAACCTGACGATGGTCGTCGAGGCCGGCTGCGTCCTGCAGCGCGTCCAGGAGGAGGCGGCGGCGCACGGCCTGATGTTCGCGCTCAGCCTTGCCGCCGAAGGCAGCTGCACGATCGGCGGCAACCTCGCGACCAACGCCGGCGGCACGCAGGTGCTGCGCTACGGCAACGCCCGCGAGCTCTGCCTCGGCATCGAGGCGGTGACCGCCGAGGGCCGCGTCTGGGACGGTCTCTCGGGGCTGCGCAAGGACAACACCGGCTACGACCTGCGCGACCTGATCATCGGCAGCGAGGGAACGCTCGCGATCATCACGGCGGCGACGCTGAGGCTGCACCCGCGGCCGCGCGCGATCATGACGGCGATGGCGACCCTGCCTTCGCTGGCGGCGGCGGTCGAGCTGCTCGGGCGCGCCCACGCGCTGCTCGGTCCCGGGCTGACCGGCTTCGAGATCATGAACGACGAGTCGCTCGGCCTCGTCCGCAAGCACTTCGCAGAGCTGCGCCACGCCGTCGGCCCGGCGTCGTGGACGGTGCTGGTCGAGCATTCCGATGCCGAGGGCGAAGCGCACGCTCAGGCTGCCCTCGAGGCGCTGCTCGGCGATGCGCTCGAGCGCACGCTGATCGCCGACGCCGCCGTCGCGAGCAGCCTCGAGCAGGCGAACGCGATGTGGCACGTCCGCGAGACCATCCCGCTCGCACAGGTCGCCGAGGGCGCCAACATCAAGCACGACATCGCGCTGCCGATCTCGGCGATCGAGGAGTTCGTCGCCACGACCGACGCCGACCTCGTGCGCGCCTTTCCGGGCGTGCGCGTGATCGACTTCGGCCACCTCGGCGACGGCAACCTGCACTACAACGTGCAGGGGCCGCCGGATGCCGACATCGACGCATTCCTGGCGCGCCACGAGGGCGCGATCACGAGGATGGTCTACGACGCCGTCGCCGCGCGCGGCGGCTCGATCTCCGCCGAGCACGGCATCGGCGCGCTCAAGCGCGACGAGCTCGCGCTGCGCAAGTCGCCGGTCGCGCTCGACATGATGCGCGCCGTCAAGGCCGCGCTCGACCCGGCCGGCGTCCTGAACCCGGGCCGCGTTCTGCCGCCTCCGCTGCCGCGGTAGCGACGAGCCAATCGACGAAGTCGCGCACCTCGGGCTTGTCCGCCGAGCGTGCCGAGACGATGACGCAGTAGCTGCGCGGCGAGACGACCGTCCTGCTGAACGGCGCGACGAGCTGGCGCTCGCGAAGCATCCGCTCGATCAGCGGCAGCCTGCCGAGGGCGACGCCCTGCCCCGCGACCGCGGCCGAAATGAGCTGGTCGTACGACGAGAAGTGCAGCATTCCCGCCGGCTTCAGGTCGGCGAGGCCGAGCGCGTGCAGCCAGAGGTCCCAGTCGAGCAGCTGGCTGCTGCCGTCGGTCTCCATGCGCAACAGGATGTGGTGGGCGAGGTCGGCGGGCTGCACGAGCGGCGCCTGCTTCGACGCGCGCAGCTTCGGGCTGCAGACCGGGAACACCGTTTCGCCGAACAGCGGCACCGCGCCGACGGGCAGCGCGGCGTCGACCGAGCGGTAGCGGACCGCGACGTCGACGCCGTCGCGCTCGAGGTTGACGACCGCGTTGCCGGTCGAGATGCGAACGTCGACGCCGGGATGCGCGTCGACGAATCCGGCCAGGCGCGGGATCAGCCACAGCCCGGCGAAGCCGGCCGTCGTCGTCACGATCACCGTCTTGACGCGCTCGGCGTGCTTGATCTCGCGGGTCGCCCGATCGAGCCGCACGAGCGCGTCGACGACGGCGAGCTGCAGGGTGCGGCCCTCCTCCGTGAGGACGATGGCGCGATGCAGGCGCCGGAACAGGGCGACGCCGAGGCGCGACTCGAGCGACTGGATCTGCCGGCTGATCGCAGACTGGGTCAGCGCGATCTCGTCCGCGGCGCGCGTGAAGCTGAGATGGCGGGCGGCGCTTTCAAACGCGACCAGCGACTCGAGCGGCGGCAGATCGTAGGCCCCGCGCGTCATCGCACGGCCGATTGACATGCGTCCAACGCATGCGTTGCATTCGAAATGACCGTTTGTCGCGCCGCCGCCGCAGGAGGAAGCTTCGCTCCAAGGCTGCAACGCGACAGCAAAGATTCCAGCCCCGCTACATGCATGGCATTCATGCTACAGGAGTTCGTGATGAACCAAGACCTTCTCAATGGCACGCGCACCCTCGACAAGGGCAAGGTCCGCCATCTCCATGCCGAGAACGGCAGGCGAGTCGAGGTCCTGAGTGGCTCGATCTGGATCACCCAGGACGGCGACCTGCGCGACATCGTCCTCCAGGACGGCGAGGCGTTCGACTTCGACCGCGCCGGCGACGCCCTGCTCAGCGCTTTCGCCGACTCACGTTACCTGGTGCTCGACCCCAGCCAGCGTCACTGAACCGGGCCCTTGACGGCATCGGGCATCGGCAGCGCCATCACCTCGATGCCTTCCTCGCGCAGCGCGTCGGCATCCTCCTTGGTCGCGCGGCCACGGATGCCGCGCTCCTCGACCTCGCCGTAGTGGATCCGGCGCGCTTCCTCGGGGAAGCGCTCGCCGACGTCTTCGGTCGAGCTCAGCACCTGGCGCACCGCGCGCAGCCATTGCGATTGCAGCGTCACATCGGTCGTCTCGGAACGCGCAGGCTCGGCAGGCGCCGAATGGCGCGACACCTTCAGGCGCGGTGCGCTCGGCATCCGCACCGCACAGGTGTCGCCGCACAACGGACAGGCGACGATGCCGCGCTCCTGCTGCGAGACGAATTCGTCCTCGGACGCGAACCAGCCTTCGTACGCGTGCTGCTGGCCGCAGCGCAGGTTGAAGACCTTCATGGCCGCATTATCGTCAGCGCGCGCGAACGGTGGTGTCCCATTGCAACGGCCAGCGTCCGGCGCGCCAGTTGGCCAACCAGAGCAGCCCGACCAGCGTCTTGGCGTCGGTGATCTCGCCGCGCCGCGCCGCCTCGTCGACCTCGTCGATCGCCAGGTCGAGGACGTCGAGGAACTCGCCGACGTCGAGCTTGCGGTCGCCGGCCTCGAGGCCGCGCGCGAACCAGACCTCGATGCCCTCGGTCGAGTAGCTGATCGCGTTGTGCAGCACGCCGGCGCGCGCCCATTCGCGGGCGCGATAGCCGGTTTCCTCGGCCAGCTCGCGGACCGCGCACTCGAGCACCGGCTCGCCGGACTCGAGCTTGCCGGCCGGAAACTCGAGCATGGCGCGCGCCATCGGGTAGCGCCACTGCCGCTCGACGACGACGCGATCGTCGCCGAGCAGCGGCACGACCATCACGGCGCCGGGATGGACGATGTACTCGCGCTCCGCGTGGCTGCCGTCGGGCAGCGCGACGCGGTCGCGCCGGACGTCGAGAAAGGCGCCGCGCCACGCCGCGACCGGCTCGACGAGGCTCTCGCGCAGGTGCGACGTGTCGCCGGAGAGAAGCATGAGAGCGGGCCGCCGGGCTCAGGTCGCGAACATCCGGACGATCGCCTGCGCGCAGAGCTGCATCAGGCCGCCCGGCAGGATGCCGAGCAGCAGCACGGCGGCGCCGTTGAACGAGAGCAGGATGCGGACGTCGCGGCCGCCTTCGATCGGATGGCTGTCGGCCGGCTCGTCGAAGTACATCACCTTGACGACGCGGACGTAGTAGTAGGCGCCGAGCAGCGAGAGGACGACGGCGCTGATCGCGAGCCAGATGAACGCCGGCACGTTGGTCGAAACGAGCGCCTGCAGGACGGCGAGCTTGGCGTAGAAGCCGACCGTCGGCGGGATCCCGGCGAGCGAGAACATGAACACCGCCATCACGCCGGCGAACCAGGGGCTGCGCCGCGCCAGGCCGCGGAAGTCGTCGATCCGCTCGGCCTCGTGGCCGGCGCGCGAGAGCAGCATGATCATGCCGAAGGTGCCGAGCGTCGTCAGCACGTCGGTGACGACGTAGAACATCGCCGAGCTGTAGGCGTTGCCGGCCGAGACCGTGTTGCCGCTGACGACGCCGGGGCACAGGCCGAGCAGCATGAAGCCGATCTGGGCGATCGTCGAGTAGGCGAGCATGCGCTTGATGTTGTTCTGCGCGATCGCGGCCAGGTTGCCGAGCAGCATCGAGGCGAGCGAGAGCAGGACCAGCATCTGCTGCCAGTCGATCGCCATCCCGATCATGCCCTCGACGAGCAGGCGGATCGTGATCGCGAACGCGGCGAGCTTGGGCGCGCCGCCGACGAGCAGCGTCATCGAGGTCGGCGCTCCCTGGTAGACGTCGGGCACCCACATGTGGAACGGCACCGCGCCGAGCTTGAAGGCGAGGCCGGCGACGACGAACACGGTGCCGAAGACGAGCACGGCGCGGTTGATGCGGCCGGTGCCGATCGCCTTGAAGACCTCGTTCATCTCGAGCGAGCCGGTCGCGCCGTACATCATCGAGAGGCCATAGAGCAGGAAGCCGCTCGCCAGCGCGCCGAGGACGAAGTACTTCATCGCCGCCTCGGTGGCGCCGGTGTCGTCGCGGCGCATCGCGACGAGCGCATAGAGCGACAGCGACATCAGCTCGAGGCCGAGGTAGACGAGCAGGAAGTTGTTGGCCGCCACCATGACCAGGATGCCGAGCAACGAGAACATCGAGAGCGTGAAGAGCTCGCCCTTCAGCATCTCGCGCTCGGCCGCGTACGGCCGGGCGTAGACCAGGGTCGTCATCATCGCCAGCGTCGCGAAGAGGCCGAGCAGGTGGCCCATCGGATCGGCGACGACCATGCGCTGCATCGCGTAGTAGGTGGCGCCGTCCCAGAAGTACCAGAGCTGGGCGAGCGCGACCACGGTGAGCGACGCCTGCGCGATGCAGTAGGTGACGACGCGGTCCTTGCCCGGGATCCAGAGGTCGGTCATGGCGACGACGCACGCCATCACCAGCAGGATGATCTCCGGGAGGATCGGGTAGACCGCTTGCCAGTTCATTGCCTTGTCGCCTTCAGGGGGCCAGCTTCGGGACCGAGGCGTGGCGCAGCAGCTCGACGACCGAGACGTGCATGACGTCGGTCAAAGGCTTCGGATACAGGCCCATCGCGAGCACGGCGACGGCCAGGATCGAGAGCATCGCGAACTCGCGCCGATCGAGATCGCGCAAGGTGCGGACGTCGTCGTTGGCGACAGCGCCGAAGTAGACGCGCTTGACCATCCACAACGTGTAGCCGGCGCCCCAGATGAGCGTCGTCGCCGCCGCCGCGGCGATCCAGAAGTTCGCCTTGACGGTGCCGAGGATGACCATCCACTCGCCGACGAAGCCGGCCGTCCCGGGCAGGCCGCAGTTGGCCATCGCGAACAGGACCGCGAACGCGGCGAACTTCGGCATCGTGTTGACGACCCCGCCGTAGGCCGAGATCTCGCGCGAGTGGACGCGGTCGTAGAGGACGCCGATGCACAGGAACATGGCGCCCGAGACGAAGCCGTGCGACACCATCTGCACGATCGCGCCCGAGACCGCGAGCTCGTTGCCGCGACCCTGGGCGTCGAAGATGAAGAAGCCGAGCGTCACGAAACCCATGTGGGCGACCGACGAGTAGGCGACGAGCTTCTTCATGTCGTGCTGGACGAGCGCGACCAGGCCGATGTAGACGATGGCGATCAGCGACAGGGCGACCATGAACCAGGCCCAGCGGTGGCTCGCGTCGGGCGTGATCGGCAGCGAGAAGCGGAGGAACCCGTAGGCGCCGAGCTTCAGCATGATCGCGGCCAGCACGACCGAGCCGCCGGTCGGCGCCTCGACGTGGGCGTCGGGCAGCCACGTGTGCACCGGCCACATCGGCACCTTGACGGCGAACGCGAAGAAGAACGCGAAGAAGATCAGCACCTGCGCCTGCAGCGTCAGCGGCAATCGGTGCCAGACCAGGATGTCGAAGCTGCCGCCCGACTTGTAGTAGAGATAGATCAGCGCCACCAGCATCAGCAGCGAGCCGGCGAGCGTGTAGAGGAAGAACTTGAAAGCCGCGTAGACGCGCCGCGGGCCGCCCCAGACGCCGATGATCAGGTACATCGGGATCAGCGTCGCCTCGAAGAAGACGTAGAAGAGCAGCCCGTCCATCGCGCAGAAGACGCCGACCAGCAGCCCCGAGAGGATCAGGAACGCGGCCATGTACTGGTTGACGCGCTCCTCGATCACCTGCCAAGCCGAGATGACGACGATCGGCGTCGTGAACGCAGTCAGGAGGACGAACCAGACCGACAGCCCGTCGACGCCGAGCGTGTACCAGACGTTGAAGCGGGCGATCCAGGCGTGCTTCTCGCCGAACTGCAGCGCCGGCGTGGCGAGGTCGAAGCCGGTGACCAGCGGGATCGTGACGGCAAAGCTCGCCAGCGAAGCGATCAGCGCCGCCCAGCGCACCGCGTCGGCGCGATCGTCGCGCCCGAACGCGAGCAGCAGCACTCCCGAGACGATCGGCAGCCAGATGGCGATGCTGAGAAGAGGCATGTTGTTCTTGTTCGCCGGCGCCGCGCTCAGCGCCCGAGCAGGCTGCCGAGGAACGGCCAGAGCTGCCAGGTCATGAGGCCGATGACGCCGACGATCATGACCAGCGCGTACCAGTAGAGATAACCGCTCTGCAGGCGTCGGCTGAGAACGGCGAAGCCGCCGACCGCGCGCGCCGAGCCGTCGATCAGGATGTTGTCGATGACGCCGACGTCGCCGCCGCGCCAAAGACCGGTGCCGGCGAGACGGGCACCGCGCGCGAGGACGTTCTCGTTGAACCAGTCGAAGTAGTACTTGTTGTCGAGCAAGCGGTAGACGAACGAGAAGCGGCGCTGGAGCGCCGCCGGGATGTCGGGCCGGCGCAGGTAGAGGAACCAAGCGAGCACGACGCCGGCGAGCGCGAGCCAGAAGACCGGGCTCGTCAGCGCATGGAGCGCCATCGCAACGGGACCGTGGAACTCGCGGGCGAGCTCGGTCATCGCCGGGTGGCGCTCGGCGAGGACGGCGATCGAGTCGTCGAAGAAGCCGCCGAAGAGCATCGGGCCGATCGTCAGGAAGCCGATCACGACCGACGGGATCGCGAGCGCGATCAGAGGCAGCGTGACGACGGCGGGCGACTCGCGGGGCGGCCCGGCGTGCGGGTCGTGGGCGTGCGGGTCGGGCTCGGCGTGGCTCGCGTGCGCATCGGCGCCGTGGCCCTCGGGCGCGTCGTGCGCCCCGTGCTCCTCGTGCGCCGGCGGCGGGAACGGCTTGTCGCGGAAGCGCTCCGCGCCGTGGAAGACGAGGAAGTACATCCGGAACGAATAGAACGCGGTGACGAAGACGCCGGTCAGCACCGCCCAGTAGGCGATCGTCGAGGCGACCGGCAAGGTGCTGGCGTGCGCCGCCTCGATGATCAGGTCCTTCGAATAGAACCCGGAGAAGAGCGGCGTTCCGATCAGCGCCAGCGACCCGATCAGCGACGTGATCCAGGTGATCGGCATGTACTTCCTGAGGCCACCCATGTTGCGGATGTCCTGGTCGTGATGCATGCCGATGATCACCGACCCCGCGGCGAGGAACAGCAGCGCCTTGAAGAACGCGTGCGTCATCAGGTGGAAGATGCCGATCGAATACGCCGAGGCGCCGAGCGCGACCGTCATGTAGCCGAGCTGCGAGAGCGTCGAATAGGCGACGACGCGCTTGATGTCGTTCTGGATGACGCCGAGAAAGCCCATGAAGAGCGCCGTGATCGCGCCGACGACGAGGACGACCGAGAGCGCCGTGTCGGAGAGCTCGAACAGCGGCGACATCCGCGCGACCATGAAGATGCCGGCGGTCACCATCGTCGCCGCGTGGATCAGCGCCGAGATCGGCGTCGGCCCCTCCATCGAGTCGGGCAGCCAGACGTGGAGCGGGAACTGCGCGCTCTTGCCCATCGCGCCGATGAAGAGGCAGATGCAGATCACGGTGACGAGCCGCCATTCGCTCGCCGGGAACGTCATCTGCGCGAGGTCGCCGCCGCGCGCGAACGCCTCGCGGTAGTCGAGCGTGCCGGCGAAGGCGACGATCAGGCCGATGCCGAGGATGAAGCCGAAGTCGCCGACGCGGTTGACGATGAACGCCTTGAGATTGGCGAAGATCGCCGTCGGCCGCGTGTACCAGAAGCCGATCAGCAGGTACGAGACAAGGCCGACCGCTTCCCAGCCGAAGAAGAGCTGGAGGAAGTTGTTGCTCATGACGAGCATGAGCATCGAGAAGGTGAACAGCGAGATGTAGCTGAAGAAGCGCTGGTAGCCGGGGTCGTCGGCCATATAGCCGATCGTGTAGACGTGCACCATCAGCGACACGAAGCTGACGACCGCCATCATCATCGCCGTCAGCCCGTCGATGAGGAAGCCGATCTCCATCTTCAGCGTGCCGACGCGCATCCACTCGTAGACCGTGCCGTTGAAGCGGATGCCGTCGGTGACGACCGCATACAGCACCCACGACGAGATCAGGAAGGAGACGAGGACGCCGAGGATGGTGATCGTGTGCGCGCCGGCGCGGCCGATCTGCTTGCCGAACAGGCCGGCGACGACGGCGCCCACCAGCGGCGCAAGCGGCACGACAGTGAGAAGCGCCGGCGAGAGGCTGCCCGCCACGTCAGCCTTTCAGCGAGTCGAGCTCGTCGACCGCGATCGTCGAGCGGGTCCGGAACAGGACGACCAGGATCGCAAGCCCGATCGCCGACTCTGCCGCGGCGACGGTGAGGATGAAGAAGACGAAGACCTGACCCGCCATGTCGCCGAGGTAGTGCGAGAAGGCGACGAAGTTGAGGTTGACGGCGAGCAGCATCAGCTCGATCGCCATCAGCAGGACGATCAGGTTCTTGCGGTTGAGGAAGATGCCGATCACCGACAGCGCGAACAGGATCGCGCCGAGCGACAGGTAATGACCCAGCGTGACCGGACCGAGGCTCATCGCCGGTCTCCCACCGGCTTCGGTGCGTCGCTCGGCTCGTCGCGCGGCACCGGCTCGGGCTTGAGCGAGACGATGCGCACGCGATCGGCCTTCTTCGCCTTGACCTGCTCGGAAGGGTCGAGGTGCTTCGAGTCCTTGCGCGCGCGATGGGTGAGCGAAATCGCCGCGATGATGGCGACGAGCAGCAGCACCGCGGCGATCTGGAGGGGGTAGAGGTAGCGCGTGTAGACCTCGATGCCGAGCAGCTTGGAATTGCCGAGCTTGAGCGCCGCGGCCGACGCCTGCGGAGCGTCGACGAGCCTGAAACCCGGCAGCAGCACCGCCGCCATCTCGAGCGCGATGACGACGCCGACGACCGCGGCGACGGGGAAGTGCCGCCAGAAGCCGGCGCGCAGCGAGCCGACGTCGACGTCGAGCATCATGACGACGAACAGGAACAGCACCATCACAGCGCCGACGTAGACGAGAACGAGCGCGATCGCCAGGAACTCGGCGCGCAACAGGATCCAGACGCAGGCGGCGCTGAAGAACGCGAGCACCAGGAAGAGCGCGGCGTAGACCGGGCTCCTCGCGGTGATGACGCGAAACGCCGCCACCAGGAGGACGGCGGAGAACACGTAGAAGAGCGCGGCGTTGGTGTCCATCGTTTGGCAGCGCGTCAGCGGTACTTCGCGTCCGCCTCCTTCGCCGCGGCGATTTCCTTCTCGTAGCGGTCGCCGATGGCGAGCAGCATGTCCTTGGTGAAGTACAGGTCGCCGCGCTTCTCGCCGTGGTACTCGAGAATGTGCGTCTCGACGATCGAGTCGACCGGGCAGCTCTCCTCGCAGAAGCCGCAGAAGATGCATTTCGTGAGGTCGATGTCGTAGCGCGTCGTGCGGCGCGAGCCGTCGTCGCGGACGTCGCTCTCGATCGTGATCGCCAGCGCCGGACAGACCGCCTCGCACAGCTTGCAGGCGATGCAGCGCTCCTCGCCGTTGTCGTAGCGACGCAATGCGTGCAGGCCGCGGAAGCGCGGGCTGAGCGGCGTCTTCTCCTCGGGATACTGGATCGTGACCTTGCGCGAGAGGAAGTGGCGGCCGGTCAGCCGCATGCCCTTGAAGAGCTCGCCGAGCATGAAGCTCGAGAGGAAATCCCTGATCGATGAAGCCTCAGCCATGGCGCGTGTCTCTTACTTCCAGATGTTCCAGGGCGACTGGATCACGAGGCCGACGACGACCAGCCAGACCAGCGTCACCGGAATGAAGATCTTCCAGCCGAGGCGCATGATCTGGTCGTAGCGGAAGCGCGGGAAGGTCGCCCGCACCCAGAGGAACATCGTCGCGATGACGAAGGTCTTGGCGAACAGCCAGAACCAGTTCCAGAACCACGCCGTCTGCACGATCCAGTCGGGCGTCTGCATGCCGACGAGCGCGAACGAGATCGGTGCGTACCAGCCGCCGAGGAACATCACCGAGGCGAGCGCCGAGACCAGGATGATGTTCGCGTACTCGGCGAGGAAGAACATCGCGAACGCCATCCCCGAGTACTCGACCATGTGGCCGGCGACGATCTCCGACTCGCCCTCGACGACATCGAACGGCGCGCGATTGGTCTCGGCGATCCCCGAGATGACGTAGACGCCGAAGATCGGCAAGAGCGGCAGCCAGTTCCAGCTCAGGAAGTCGAGGCCGCGCTCGGCGAACCAGCCGCGCCCCTGGCCGGTGACGATGTCGGTCATGTTGAGGCTGGCCGAGACCATCAGCACGACGACGAGCGCGAAACCCATCGCGATCTCGTAGCTCACCATCTGCGCCGACGCGCGCAAGGCGCCGAGGAAGGCGTACTTCGAGTTCGACGCCCAGCCGGCGATGATGACGCCGTAGACCTCCATCGAGGTGATCGCCATCAGGAACAGCAGGCCGGCGTTGATGTTGGCAAGCGCCCGGTCGGGCCCGAAGGGAACCACGGCCCAGGCGGCGAGCGCGGGCATGATCGTCATGATCGGGCCGAGGAAGAAGAGGCCCCGGTTGGCCGCGGTCGGG
>Ga0307416_100001680_pt1 | contig 12243 bp, 13 predicted proteins | sample DK1Cmetagenome_2_FD_203821 | JGI IMG/M metagenome (GOLD analysis project Ga0307416, IMG submission 203821) | Maize rhizosphere microbial communities from greenhouse at UC Davis, California, United States - DK15-C-3 | ecosystem: Host-associated > Plants > Roots > Rhizosphere > Soil | place...
CCAAGCGGGCTTCTCGGCGACCGAGCTCACCATCATCGCCACCGCCATCTCCGAGATCGCCCGCAACATCGTGATGTTCGCCGAACGCGGCGAGGTCGTGGTCAGCCTGGTCGGGGAGAACAGTCGTCAGGGAGTGACCGTGGTCGCCCGTGACGCTGGGCCGGGTATCCCGGACCTCGAGCGCGCCCTCAAGGACGGCTACAGCGGCTATGGCGGGATGGGGCTGGGGCTGCCCGGCTCGCGGCGGCTGATGGACGAGTTCGAGATCACCACCGAGGTCGACAAGGGAACCACCATCACCATGACGAAATGGCGACAAGACACGTGATGGTCGCCTGAGGAAGGAGTCGGGAATGGAGACACGCACGCCGGATGAGGTCCCGGTGGTCCAGGAAGCCCGGGAGGAGGACCTCGAGTTGCTGCCTGAGCTGGTGACCCATCTGCGGGATCGCCGCACCGAGCTGCGGGAGCAGTGGGCGAACCGGATCACCAACGCCCATCTGCTGTCGGCCATGACCGACGAGGAGATCTTCTCCATGGCCACCTCGGTCTACGACAGCTATGTGGAGGTGCTGGAGACCGGCAGCGTGGAGGCCCTCCAGGCCTATGCCCGTGACCTGTCGGAGCGGATCGTCCCCCGAGGCGTGGAGACCTACGAGGTCGTCGGCATTGTCCTACTGCTCCGCGACGTCCTGGCCCGGTCGCTGTTCGAGAAGTACCAGAAGGACTTCGAGCTGCTGAACCGGGTCCTGGACGCCTATGAGCCGGCCGCCAACCGTATCGCCAACACCGTGGCCGTGAGCTTTGTCCAGGAACGCGAACGCATCATCCGTCAGCAGCAGGACGCCATCCGGGAGCTGTCCACCCCCGTGCTCCAGGTCCGCGAGCGCATTCTGATCCTGCCGATCATCGGCGTGCTCGACGAGCAGCGCGCCAACCAGTTCACCGAGCAGCTCCTGGCCGGCATCCGCAGCAACCGCGCCAAGGTGGTGGTGATCGACATCACCGGCGTGCCCGACATCGACTCCGAGGTCGCCAACCACCTGGTCCAGGCGGTGGATGCCTCACGGCTCATGGGGGCCAGCGTGATCCTCACCGGCCTGTCACCAGAGATCGCCCAGACCTTGGTGACCATCGGGGTCGACCTTGGCAAGATGAACACCGTCGGTGACCTTCAGGGCGGCGTCGAAGAGGCCGAACGCCTGCTCGGGTTCAAGGTCACCAAGTCCGACCTGGTCGACAACAACCATCAGCACTGACTGGATGGTCGCGATGCTGGTTTCGATCCTGCGGCAGGGCAGCTTCCTGATCGCCTCGATCCACGAGGCGCTGAACGACCGCGAGATCGTCCGGTTCCAGCAGGATGTCGTGGAGCAGATCGGCATGCACCGCGCCCGCGGGATCATCATCGACGTCGCCGCCCTCGACGTCATGGACTCCTTTGGCTCTCGCACGCTGCGCAACCTCGCCCATGCGGCCCGGCTGCGGGGCGCCGAGACGGTGATCGTCGGGATCCAGCCGTCGGTCGCCTTCGCGATGGTGCGACTGGGCATGGGGCTCGACAACGTCCACACCGCGCTGGATCTCGAAGAGGGCCTGGCCTACCTGCAGCGACTGCTCCAGAACGGCGTTCGGTGACCGGAGATGCCGACGAGCGGTTCCGGCGCGACTACGCTCCCGCCTTTCTCCAGTACCTTTCCGAACGTGGCGAACGGGGCCGCCGGGCCGCCTACGAACTGGGCCGGCGGGCGATCAGCGAGCAGCTGAGCGTCCTGGATCTGGCCCGCATCCATCACGGCATGCTCCTGGACGTCCTCAAGACCCACAGGAGCCCCCAGGAGCTGGAGCAGATCGCCCAGGCGGCATCGGAGTTCCTCGTGGAAGCCCTGGCCGTGTTCGAGATGACCCAGCGAGGATTCACCGAACTGCTGTCGACATTGCGGTCCGACCAGGAGCAGCCTTCGAAGGAGCCTGGGCCGAAGCGTCACGCCCCCTGAGATCGGCCGAACGCGTCATCCTCGTCGCCGATCGCCGTCATAGAAGGTGACGGACGTAGAAGGCTCGCGCTCCCCGGCTCCGTCAGCGTCGTGCACTGGCCGAACTACCAGGACCCCCCGGGTTCCCGTGTCCTCCTCGGGGGGTCCTGGCCATTCGCAGGGCGGGTGGAACCCCGCTCCTTGGGCTCGGATCCGCGTCATGGGTGACCCGGCAACGAGTCAGTACCAGCAAGCAGCCCACTGGGAGGACCGGACGGGAAGGACGCCAGATGCCCGACATCGAGACCGTCAGTACGTGGGAAGGCCGCACCCTGCTTGACCGCGACGGTGGTCGGATCGGCACCATCGACGCCATCTACCTGGACGATCGGACCGGGGAGCCCGAGTGGGCCGTGGTCAACACCGGCCTGTTCGGCACCAAGTCCAGCTTCGTCCCCCTCGCTCAGGCCTTTCAGAGCGACAATGACGTCGTTGTCCTCTCCGACAAGCAGCTGATCGGGGACGCCCCTCGGGTGGACCCCGACCAGCACCTGTCGGAGGCCGAGGAGCGGCAGCTGTGGCGCCACTACGGGCTCGACTACGACACCACCGGGCCCACGGCTGACAACGCTATGACCAGTTCGGAGGAGGAGCTGCGGGTCGGCAGTGCCCAACGGGAGCGGGGCCGGGTGCGGCTACGCAAGTACGTGACCACCGAGCAGGTCCAGCGCGAGGACGGGAAGCTCGGGCGATACCAGCGTCGCCGACGTCGCTAGACGATCCCTCCAACAGCCAGGCCGGTCGTCCACGGCCCCAGGAAGCAACGCCATGACCGCCGTCTGGGTGCGGCGCGAACGCAGGTGTGGTCGACGAGGGCTGTGGGTAGTCCGCCGACAAGGCGAACCAAGCTACGCAGGGCCTTGGCCTGGCCCCACTGCCTATGGGACGGGGAGAGTGGTGAGCGAGCCCAGCAGCGGACGGAAGGACTACGTCAGCTGGTTGCAGCAACAGTCCATGCTGGCCGACGCGAGCAGGATCGCCGGGCGGTTCTCGGGCATCGCCGACGTGTGGCAGAGCCCATTCGCCACCCCCAATCCCACCGCGGTGATGGCGAAGTCGTCGGTCTGGTTCACCGCCTATCCCATCTCGATGATCCCCAAGCCCGGCCACTCCTTCTTGGGCACCCTAGGGGACGAGAATCTGTGGGATGTGTTCGCGGCCATCGGGATCAATGCCGTGCACACCGGCCCCCTGAAGCGTGCCGGAGGGGTCTTTGGCCGGGAACTGACCCCCAGCGTCGACGGTCACTTCGACCGAATCAGCACCCAGATCGACGGGGTGTTCGGCACCGAATTGGAATTCCGCCGCCTGTGTGAGGTAGCAGCGGCGTACGGCGGGATCGTCATCGACGATATCGTGCCCGGGCACACCGGGAAGGGCCCGGACTTCCGGCTGGCGGAGATGAAGGTTGGGGACTACCCCGGGATCTACCATATGGTGGAGATTCCGCGCGAGGACTGGCACCTGCTGCCCGAGGTGCCGCCCGGCAAGGATTCGGTCAACCTCGATGCCGAGGCCGAGGACCGACTGCAGCGGGCCGGCTACATCGTCGGCCGGCTGCAACGCGTGATCTTCCAGGACCCGGGAATCAAGGACACCAACTGGAGCGCGACCGCACCGGTCACGGGCCCGGATGGGGTCGAGCGGCGTTGGGTCTACCTGCACTACTTCAAGGATGGTCAGCCCTCGATCAACTGGCTGGATCCGACATTCGCCGGTGTGCGGCTGGTCATTGGCGACGCGCTGCACTCGCTGGGTCATCTCGGCGCGGGAGCGCTCAGGCTGGACGCCAACGGCTTCCTCGGCATCGAGCGGAGCATCGACGGTGATGGTCCGGCGTGGTCGGAGGGACATCCGCTGTCTGAGGCCGCCAACCAGCTGATTGCCAGCATGGTCCGCAAAGTGGGCGGCTTTACGTTCCAGGAGCTGAACCTCTCCATCGACGACATCAAGACGACATCCGAACGTGGTGCCGACCTTTCCTATGACTTCGTGAACCGCCCGGCATACGCCCATGCCCTGGCTACAGGCGACACCGAATTCCTGCGAATGACGTTGAGTGCTGCGCTGCAGCTCGGGCTGCAACCGATCAGCCTCGTTCATGCCCTGCAGAACCACGATGAGATGACCTACGAGCTGGTGCACTTCGCCATCCGCCACAAGGACGACCTCTTCCAGTTCCGCGGCTTTGAGCTGACCGGTGGCGAACTCGCCGTCAAGATTCGCAACGAGCTGATTGAACGGCTCACCGGCGAGGCCGCCCCCTACAACGCCGTCTTCACCACCAACGGCATCGCCTCGACCATCGCAACGATCATCGCCGGGGCGCTCGGCTATACCGACCTTATGAATCTGTCCCAGATCCGGATCGAGAAGATCAAGCAAGCCCACTTGCTCCTGGCCATGTTCAACGCCTGGCAGCCGGGCGTGTTCGCGTTGTCCGGCTGGGACCTGTGCGGAATGCTGACGCTGGAGCGATCCAAGGTATCCCGGCTGCTGGCCTCCGGCGACACCCGCTGGATCCACCGGGCAGCCTACGATCTGATGGACTACCAGCCGGAGGCGACCGAGTCGCCATCCAAGATGCCCCGTGGCGCCAGCTTGTACGGATCCTTACCGGAGCAGCTGCAGGACCCGAACTCGTTCGCGTCACGGCTGCGCGAGGTTCTGGCGGTCCGCAGCCGCTACCGCATCTCCACCAGCGTGCAGGTCGACGTGCCGGACGTCCCCGACGAGGCCATGCTCGTGATGGTCCACCTGCTCGACACCGGACAGCCACAGGTCACCGTGCTGAACTTCTCCAACCGGTCCATTGCCGGCAGGGTCAAGTCGGGACATCTGGCGCCGGGCGCCGCGGTGATCGACATGCGCACCGATCAGTTGATCGCCGAGGTCGACCCCGAGCAGACCTTCGCCGTCTCCCTGGAGCCTTACCAGGGGATGGCACTTCTGACCGTCCCGGTCGACGTCGCAGGCCCGCCATCTCGCCGCCAACTGATCGACGACGAAAGGGCATCGGGCACCGACACGGTCTAGGCCGTCTGGAAACGGCGGCGGGTTGGCCTTCGGCGGGGCGGTCGCAAGGCCTCGCCGGTCTGACGTGGGTACCGGCGGCGCCTGTCATGCTGGCGGGAAGGGTTCGGCGGCGATGACGATGGAGACGACTTCGATGGCTTCGACGAGGGTTGACACGCTGAAGGTCCGAGGCGCAAGCCTCCACTATGAGGTCCAAGGGTCCGGTCCGGTCCTGCTCATCATCCCCGGGATGCCGGCCGACGCCGGGTTCTACTCGGTCCTGACCCGACAGCTCGCCGACACCTACACGGTGGTGGCCTACGACCCGCGGGGCATCTCGCGCAGCCGCCTGGACGGCCCACCCGAGGACCAGCGGGTGGAGGTCCACGCCGATGACGCCCACCAAATCCTGGACAGGGTCGCCGCGGGACCCGCGCACGTGCTGACCGACAGTATCTCTGGGCTGGTCGGGCTGCAGCTGGCCGCCAGCGAACCCGGGCAGGTCCACACCCTGGTGGCGTTCGAGCCGCCGGTCATCGAGCTGCTGGCTGACCGCGAGTGGTGGCGCGCCGTCATCGAGGAGCTGCACGACACCTACCAGCAGGAAGGTGTCGGTGCCGCGGGGCAGAAGTTCGGGGCAGCCGTTGGCCTGACCGGTGGTGGGGAGCCAGACGAGCCGGAGCCGCAGGGCGAGCCGGATCCCGAGGTGATGGCGGCGATGGCGCGCATGGGGGAGAACATGGACTTCTGGCTCGCCCACGTGATGCGGCCGTCCTTCCTGGGCTATGCGCCCGACATCGCCAAGCTGCGGGCTGGCCCGACCCGGATCGTGGTCGCGATCGGGGACGGGTCAGGGCCGCGGCAGATGATGTACCAGGCCACCCACGCGCTGGCCAGGCAGCTCGGCACGAGCCCGGTGGCCGTTCCCGGCGATCATGAAGCCGTCACCCGCCATCCCCAGGCATTCGCCGGGATCCTGCAGCAGGTCCTTCGCGGCAACTAGCCGCTTGAAATCCTGGACACGGTGGCGTCGTTCAGGGGCTGTAGGCCGGCCAGGGACGCCGTATAGCGGACCGCCTTGGCCTCCAGCTCGCCCTTGAAGGCGGCCAGCAGCTCGAGCTTGGCCTGGACCGCCGCCTGGAGCCTGGTGTTGATCTCCAGCGCCTCGGTGACGATCGCCCGCTGGGCGGCCTGGTCGTCCTCGGCATGGTAGGCGGCTCGCAATGAGCCGAGGCGGTCCTCGGCGGTCAGCACGGTCCTGACCTCGTCGAGGTTGAACCCGAGCAGGTCCTTGAGCTCACGGATGCGGGCCAGGCGGGCCAGGTCCTCCTCGGCGTAGCGGCGGGCTCCGCCCGGGCTGTGCGCCGACGGGGTGAGCAGCCCGAGCTCCTCGTAGTAGCGCAGCGTCCGGACCGACACGGCGGCCCGGGCCGCCGCCTCACCGATGCGCAGCTGGACGGTCATGCCGGCTGCTCCTCCCGGGCGGCCGCCCCGGCGCCGGCGCCCTCCAGCTCCTCGTGGACGTAGCGGCCGCCGCGCAGCCAGGAGGCGGCCGCGGCGACCAGCGACATGGCCAGCGCGGCCAGGAACACGATGGCCAGGCCGTGCTGGAACGGCCCGGCGATCAGCCGCGGGAAGAAGCTGGTGCCGGTGAGGTTGGCCGCCTGGGCCGGGCTCAGGTGCTCCAGCCCCGCCGGGCCGAGCAGCGTCCGGATCGGGTTGTATCCCAGGAAGGCGGCGAACAGGCTGCCCACGGGCGGGAGGCTGGCGATCCGTTCCGCGGCCGCCGGGGGCACGCCGTTGGCGGTCAGGCCGCTGTACAGGGTGGTGGGCAGCCGCGCGGCCAGGCCGGCGATCATCAGCGAGAAGAACAGCCCGATGGACCGCACGAACCCGGCGTTCTGGAAGGTGGCCCGCATGCCCGAGGCGGCACCGCGCTGGCGGGCCGGGACGGCGTTCATGATCCCGGCCGTGTTGGGAGCGGCGAACAGCCCGGAGCCGATGCCGTTGACCAGCAGCAGGACCGCGAACACCCAGTAGGCGAAGTCGATCGGTAGCAGCATGAGGGCGGCGAAGCTGGCCGCGGTGAGCAGCATGCCGCCGGTGGCGAAGGGCCGGGCGCCGTAGTGGTCCGACAGCCAGCCCGACACCGGCCCGGCCACGAGGAACCCCAGGGTGAGGGGGATCATGTAGATCCCGGCCCACAGCGGCGTGGAGGCGAAGCTGTAGCCGTGCAGCGGCAGCCAGATCCCCTGGAGCCAGATGATCAGCATGAACTGGAGGCCGCCCCGGCTGATCGAGGCCAGCAGCCCGGCCAGGTTGCCAGCCGAGAAGGCGCGGATCCGGAACAGGTCCAGGTGGAACAGCGGGTCGCTGGAGCGGTGCTCGATCAGCAGGAACAGGCCGAGCAGGGCCGCCCCGCCGAGCAGGAGGGTCAGGACCAGCGGGCTGGTCCAGCCCATGGCGTGTCCGCCGTAGGGCTGGATCCCGTAGGTGATGCCGACCAGCACGGCGATCAGCCCGATGCCGAAGGTGAGGTTGCCGGCCCAGTCGAAGCGGCCCTGGCCGCGCTGGCCCACCTCGCGCAGCTTGAGGTAGCCCCAGACAGTCCCGAAGATCCCGAACGGGACGCTGACCAGGAAGACGGCCCGCCAGTTGCTGTCAGCCAGCAGCCCGCCGATCAGCAGCCCCATGAAGGAGCCGGCCAGCGCCGCCACCTGGTTGATCCCCAGGGCCATGCCGCGCTCGCGGACGGGGAAGGCGTCGGTGAGGATGGCCATGGAGTTGGCCATCAGCAGGGCCCCGCCGACCCCCTGGACGATGCGCAGCCCGATCAGCTCGAGCGCGCCCGCCGAGCCCACGTTGGGTGTGAAGGCCAGCGCGATCGAGGCCATGGTGAAGACCAGGAAGCCGAGGTTGTACATCTTGACCCGGCCGTGGATGTCCCCCAGACGCCCGAAGGGGACCACCAGGACGGCGCTGATGACCAGATACCCCATCAGCATCCAGAGGAGGTAGCTGACGTTCCCGGGCCGCAACGGGTCCAGGCCGATGCCGCGGAAGATGGCCGGCAGCGAGATGATCACGATCGAGGAGTTGATGGTCGCGACCAGCATCCCCAGGGTCGTGTTGGAGAGGACCATCCACTTGTACCGCCCCGCCGCCGCCTCCCGGCCCCCGGTTCGTCCCGCCGGCATCCGGTTCCTCCTCGCGTACGCCTGAACCTTACGCTTACGTAAGGATCATACTCTCTGGATCGGGGCGTACTGTTGCGTTTCGGGGCACGCTGCGCCGGGATCGGACGAGGAGTGCTGAACTCCGAGAGCCAGACTGACACGACCACCCCCCTGGGCCTGCGGACGCCGGGTGAACGTTGCCGAAAGGTCCGCGTTCCTCGGATCGTGGCTGGACCTGTGCAGCTTCCCAGCCGGCAAATAGCCGTGGTCTCATTGTGGAGGGGGTGGCCGCCGTTGGGCCGCGTCCTTTCGGTTATGAGGAGGTAAATCGTGCGACGGATCCTCGTGCTATCCGCCGTGTTATTCCTGGTCCTGGCGGCGGAGCCAGCGGCGTGGGCCGACAACATCGCGGCGGCGGGGGATATCAGTCAACCGATCGGCGGGACCAGGAACGACCAGGCGACAGCCCGACTCCTCGCGCCGTCGTCGGGGAATGGCATCGGGCTGGTGCTGGCCCTAGGCGATACCCAGTATGAGTGCGGGGAAATGGAGAACTACCTCGGCGCGTACGATCTGAGCTGGGGGCGGTTCAAGGGAATAACCCGGCCGGCGCCGGGGCACCACGAGTACCTGACATCCTCTCCCAACGGGTGTCTGGGACAGGCTCCTGGTCCTATGAGCATGCGGCAGCCTGCCGGGGCCGACTACTACCAATACTTTGCTGGAAGGACGCCACCGCACCCTGGCTACTACTCGTTCAACGCCGAGGCATGGCACTTCGTCGTCCTCAACACGACCTGCACAGTGGTGCCAGGTGGGTGCTCGGGGGCGATGCTGAACTGGCTGAAAGCCGACCTGGCGGCGAACAAGCTCGGCTGCACAGTGGTCATCGGGCATAGCCCATACTTCTCGTCGGCAGCTCCCAACTATGGGACGCCCAACCTGGCAGCCATCTGGCCAACCCTGGTGCTCAATGACGTCGACCTGTTTCTCGCGGGTCACAGCCACGCGTACGAGCGCCTGGCCCGAGTCCGGACAAAAGGCAACGTGGACGAAGACTGGGGCCCGGGTGACGGCGATGACGGCCATTCCGGCGTGCCCATCGTCATAGCAGGGACTGGCGGCTACTCGCTGATCCCATTCGGGAGGATCCACCCGGCCAGCCGGTCCAGGGTGGCGGGCAAGTACGGCATCTTGAAGATCGTGCCCAACTACCCGTCGTTGGGCCGGTGGGTCCAGGCGTTCAAGACCACCGACGGCCAGACCCTGGATCGGGTGCAGATGAGGTGCCACTGACCTGCGGGCCGTCAGCACTCTGCCGGTGGGGCTGGCTGTGAGCAGTTCCTCGACGATGCGCGCTCACGGCGTCCTTCGAGCCTAGGATCTCGGCCGCTCGCGCCGTTACCTGGTGTCGCTGCTAACCTCCCACGGAGTAGCCGAGGGCCTTGCAGGCCTCGGTGAGCTTCGGGTCGATCGGTGATCCCGCACAGTCGATGCCGGTGCCGAGATCGATGGCTTCCCACGCCCCCGCCGTGGGCCGCCAGACCAGAAAGACGTTGGAAGCATCGCCACCGGACGCCGGATGCGCGCTGAGCAGGGCGTACCCATTGCGACAGCGCGTCACGGTGATGCTGGCGACGGTGGCGGTGCTGCCCGACTCCCTGAGGGCCTGCTGGGCCGCCTGGAGGAGCACGGCGTTGCTGCAGTCGGCAGCCGTCGCAGACGCTGTGGTACTCGTCGAGGCCGCGGGCGCTGTGGTGGTGGTCGCGGGTGTGGCCGTGGAAGATGGGCGCTGGCGGTGCTGTTCCCACCAGGATCCGGCCGACCCAGCGGTTGAACGCGTGGTTGCGGGGCGGTCGGCTGGGTCGTGGGGACCGACGACGGGCCTGAGGACGCCGCTGTGGCGGCCTGGTCGGCGGTGCGGGAGGTGCAGCCGGTGACGGCCAGGGCGGCGACGAAGACGGCGGCGGTGATGATCTGAATTGGTCGCATGGTGACTCCCCGCGCTTGTCGCCCTCCGGCATCTCCCAGCTCGGGCTTCGGTCCGGGCCTTCGCTTGGGCTGGAACGGTCAAGGATCAGTGTTGCCACGGCAGTCTGCCGGATACTGGGGGCATGGATCTTCCGGTGATGCCGCCGGTGGCGCCGATGCTGGCCAAGCCGGTCGGTGGGCTGCCCGATGGGCCCTGGAGCTTTGAGCCCAAGTGGGACGGGTTCCGGACGATCCTGTTCCGCGACGGCGACGAGGTCGAGCTGGGCAGCCGCCGGGAGCGGCCCATGACCCGCTACTTCCCCGAGGTCGTCCAGGCCGTGAAGGCCAACCTGCCGCTGCGCTGTGTGGTCGACGCCGAGATCGTGGTCCCAGACGCCGAGGGCCGGCGGCTCGACTTCGACGCCTTGCTGCTGCGCATCCATCCCGCGGCCAGCCGGGTCGCCCTCCTGGCCGCCCAGACCCCGGCCCGTCTGGTCGCCTTCGACCTGCTCGCCCTGGGCGAGGTCGACTACATGGCCAGACCCTTCACCCGACGGCGGGCAGCCCTCGAGGATGCTCTCAGCGGGGTGGAGGCGCCGGTCCATCTCACCCCGGCCACCGCCGACCGGGCCCTGGCCGCCGAGTGGCTTTCGCGCTTCGAGGGCGCCGGCCTCGACGGCATCATCGCGAAGTCCTTGGACGGGGTGTACGAGCCGGACCGGCGGTCCTGGCGCAAGGTCAAGCACACCCGCACCGCCGACTGTGTGGTCGCCGGCTACCGGCTCCACAAGCGCGGCGCCGACCTGGTCGGCTCGCTGCTGCTGGGCCTGTACACCGGTGACGGCGAGCTGGCCATGGCCGGGGTGATCGGCGCCTTCCCGATGGCGCGCCGCCGGGAGCTGTTCACCGAGCTCCAGCCCCTGGTGACGTCCTTCGAGGGCCATCCCTGGGACTGGGGGGCCTGGCAGCGCGACGCCGAGGCGGAGGGTCGCACCTGGCGCGGGTCCAACAGCAGCCGCTGGAACCCGGGCAAGGAGCTGTCGTTCGTGCCCCTGCGGCCCGAGCGGGTGGTCGAGGTCCGCTACGACCACCTGGAGGGCCGCCGGTTCCGCCACACCGCCCAGTTCCAGCGCTGGCGCCCCGACCGCGACCCCCGCTCCTGCACCTACGACCAGCTCGGGGAGACCGTCAGCTACGACCTCGCCGACGTCCTGGCGACTCGCGCTACCTGACCGCCGACCTCAAGTCACCTCGGCCGTTCCGAACTCGGGGCGCCCGGTGGGCCGATACACCGAGACCGTCACACCGGAGGGCGTGGTCCGGGACTCGTCCAGCGCCAGGCCCGTCGCGCTGCCCTGGTCCGGGAAGAACCGCCGACCGGCGCCGAGGACCGTGGTGTTGGCCCACCGCGGGTCCTTGAGGGTGGTCGACGCGACGTACTTGGGCAGCGTGTTGAGGCGGTTCGCCACCGTGTCGTCCGGATCGGTGGCGTTCGGCCAGGAGGCGGCGAAGATGTCGTAGGTGCGTCGGCCGAGGAGGAAGGCGTCCACCTGGCCGAACACCTCGTCGATGAACTTGCCGGTCGCCTCGTCGAAGTGGGGGACAACCCAACCGCCCCGGTCGAAGCCGTCGCTGCGATCCTCCTCCGGACCGCCCGGGCCCTGGTAGACGCCGTCGACCGAGACAAACGTCGTGACGGTGAGCTGCATATTCGTCCTCTCGTCGCTCACGCCCCGGCGGCCAGGACGAGCTGTGTCGATGCGGACCCTAGGGCGTCGAAGTCGGGCTAGTGGGTGCCGGTGACCAGGTTCTGGCCGAGCAGTGGATCGGTGCGCGAGCCGTCGTCCTCGGTCGGCGCGCCGAACCCGGCGGCGCCCATCGGTGAGCCGATCAGCAGCAGGATCGGCTCGGTGCTGGCGTCGTTGCGCCGGACGTCATAGGTCAGCGTGGCGCCGGGCACGTCCAGGGTGTGGGTGGTCATCTGGGGACTCCTCAGCGGCGCATCGGCGACGACGTGGCGTCGTCGGCCAGGATGGCGTCGATCT
>Ga0307416_100001681_pt1 | contig 12241 bp, 8 predicted proteins | sample DK1Cmetagenome_2_FD_203821 | JGI IMG/M metagenome (GOLD analysis project Ga0307416, IMG submission 203821) | Maize rhizosphere microbial communities from greenhouse at UC Davis, California, United States - DK15-C-3 | ecosystem: Host-associated > Plants > Roots > Rhizosphere > Soil | place: USA...
GATCACCACGATCGGCAGCGTCTCCAGCAGGTAGCCTGGCCAGTCGGGGATGAGCGGCTGCACGGTGCTGACGACCCCGGCGACGATCCACGCCACCCCGGCAACCAGCGCGGCCGCGACCGGCGGACCGGGTGGTGTCAGCGGATGGACGTGGGCATCGAGCGCGCCGCGGGCAAGGTCGGCGTGGAGGCGACGCGCCCCCGGTCTCGACTCCAGGACAGCGAGCACCTCTGGCTCGTAGCGGTCGCGCCACGCGCGGGGATAGAGGCGCAACCACCCGCGTCCAGGCACCCCGTCCATCGACCGCTCACGCACACCCGTTCTCGACCAGCGGCGGGATCACGCCAGGCATGCCGAGGGCGACCGGCAACGGGCCGAGCGTGATCTTCGTCTGGTCGACGAACAGTACGCCGTCCTTGTCGACCCGTACGGCGAAGCGGTCCATGCTCCGCGCCGCCGGCCCGTAGCGGATGCCATCGACCTTCGTACCGAGCCGGTCGTAGCGCGACTGGTGGCACGGACAGTGGATCCAGAAATCCTCGAGGCACGGGTTCGGGCGGCACCCGAGGTGCGGGCACCGCTGGAACAGCGCGCGGACGTTGAGGGCCGCCCCGTCGCCGGAATCGTCCTCACCCGGGGACCAGCCGCCACGGTCCGGGTCGATGAGGACGATGAAGGCGCGTGCCTCGGCGGCATACGACGGGAAGCCGTCCGCGACCGGCAGCGACCCGCTGAGCACCAGGAACTCATGGAACGTGCCGATGCGGACGACGCCACCGCCGGCCCGACCGGCCGACCAGGCGAAGCCGACGGTGCCGGCCAACGCCTCGACCGCGAACAGCCCCACGGCCGTGCCGAGCGTCCGGCGCAGCAGCGTCCGACGCGAGAAGCCCCGACCAACGGCCTCACGCTGGGCGCGCAGGGCCGGGGCCGTGATCGTCGTCGGGACGAGCGGGCCTGGATCGTTGCTCATGGCGGCGCGTCTCGCAGGCGCTCCAACGCCGTCTGCGTGAAGCCGCGCATGCTCTCGAGCTGGCCGCGCAACGTCGACGCGCCGACTGGCGTGAGCCGGTACGGCCGGCGACGAGCGTCGGGCTCGAGGGCCTCGATCAGGCCCCGGTGCTCCAGGCGCGCGAGCGCCGCGTAGAGCGTGCCCGGGCCCAGCGGCGCGCCGGAGATCGACTCGACGTCGGTCATGATCGCGTAGCCGTGCTTCGGCCTATCGCTGAGCGACAGCAGGATATAGAGCGACGGCTCCGCGAAACGTCCGAGGTCCGCCATCGCCTCCGGCATGGTCGTTTCCTTCAGTCGCGTGACGTTATATCGGCACACGATATACCGAGCGAGGCGCGTGTCAAGGGCCCGACCCGTCATGGCCCACCGGTACAATCCGGCGCGATGACCGAAACGCGTCTCTGGGATCGTGCCGCTGTCGCCGTCGTCGCCGAGGGACGCCGGTTCCCGGCCGTTGCGACGCTCAAACCCGGCGACCCGTCGGTCGAGGAGCTGTTCGACTTCATGCGCGACGCCGAGCTGCGCTTCGCGACGCTCCGGATGCGCATCCTCGACCGGGTGGTCTCGACGCGGGGCGAGGACGCCACCCAGGTCGAGGTCATGCTCCGCCATCCCGGCCACGCCAGGGTGACGACGAGTCGCCCCGGCGAGGAGGTCGGCGGTCCGTACGAGATCTGGATCTCGGACGGCGACATCGTCCGGACCTACGTCGCCCAGCACAAGCTCGGCACGCAGCGGCCGATCCGGAACCGGCCGCGCGGCCTCGACGATCCCGACTTCCCGGGCATGTCGCGGATCTACGACCCGGTGACGCCCCTTCCGATGGAGACGCTCCCCGACACGTTCGTCCACCCGGCGGGGTTCTGCCAGAACGTCCTGGCGACCGGCCGATGCACGATGACCGGCAGCACGACGGTCAACGGCCGCGCGACGATCCACCTCCGGTGCGACCACCCGCGCTCCGTCGAGCTGCCGGGCGATCGACCAGATCACTCCATGGATGTCGCCGTGGACCGAGACACCGGTGTCATCGTCCGGCTCATGGAGACGATCGGCGGCAACGTCACGCGCGATGCCGTCGTGACGGTCCTCGAGCCGGATACACCGCTCCCGCCATCGGCGTTCGAGTTCACGTTCCCCACCGGCACGACGATGCTCTTCTGAGCCTCCGGGCTCTCCGGTCTCCGCTGGTGGGACCCTCTTCCTCACGCTGCATATCGCGCGTATAGTCGGCGCCAGCCGAACCGACCCAGCGTCAAGAGGGACATCCCCGCTAGCCGCGAATGGCGTACCGCGAGGACCCAACGACCGGTACCGCCAGCGCAGAGAGATCGGGCTTCGGGAGGGACCGGACCCGATCACACGGGCGACCGCCGCCATCCCCGGACGGAGGCTCCGCCCACGTGAGGGAGGCATCGATGACCCAGGCGCGCGCGCACGACGACGTCATCCAGCAGGACATCGCCGATCTCCACAGCCTCGGCTATGCGCAGGAACTGCTGCGCTCGATGGGCGGGTTCAGCAACTTCGCGATCAGCTTCAGCATCATCAGCATCCTGACCGGGGCCGTGATCCTGTACGACTACGGGCTCGCCTGGGCGGGTACCGCGGCGGTCCTCATCGGTTGGCCGCTGATCACGATCTTCGTGGTCGCCATCGCCGCGTCGATGGCCGAGATCGCGTCCGCCTATCCGACCGCCGGCGGCCTGTACTACTGGGCCAGCCGGATGAAGAACAAGGAATGGGGCTGGTGGACGGCCTGGCTGAACCTTATCGGCCAGTTCGCGATCGTCGCCGGCATCAACTACGCCGCGGCCGGGTTCCTCAACGCGACGATCATCACGCCGCTGCTGACGAACCTGGGCATCGACTACCAGAACACGTCGACCTTCCTTGGCGTCCTGAACGGCCAGCTGGTGACGATGGGCATCCTCATGCTCATCGAGCTCGCGATGAACATCGCCGGCATAAACCTGGTCGCACTGCTCAACCAGGTCAGCGTGTGGTGGCACATCGTCATCGTGGCCGCCGTGGTCTTCCTGGTGTTCCTCGCCGGCAAGCCCGACGAGTCCGGCCTGACGCTGTTCGCGGTCCAGCCGCTCGACACGGCGGGATCCTGGGACAACAACCTCGGCGTCGTCCACCTCACGTACGGGCCGGCGATCTCCTACCCGCTGATCCTGGCGTTCTTCTTCTCGCTCCTGCAGGCGAACTGGACGTACACCGGGTACGACGCGTCGGCCCACGTCGCCGAGGAGACCGTCGGCGCCCGCGTCGCCAGCGCGTGGGGCCTCTTCCTGTCGGTCGCCGTCTCGGCGGTCGTCGGGTTCGTGTTCCTGCTCGCGCTCACGACCCACCTGCCGGACCTCTCGACCCTGTTCCCAGCGACGCTCGAGGTCCCGCCGCAGGCAACCGCCAGTCAGTACTACTTCGGCGGTGGCGCGGCGGTCATCGACATCCTCGTCTACAACCTCGGTTCCACGATCGGCGGGCTGCTCGCCGCCGGCATCGCGATCGCGATGGCATTCTGTGGCTTGTCGTCAGTGGCCTCGGCGGGCCGGATGCTCTATGCCTTCAGCCGTGACGACGGCCTGCCAGGGGCGGGCTGGCTCAAGAAGGTCTCGCACCGCTATCGGACGCCGGCCAACTCGCTCACGGCCATCGTCGTGGTCTCGTGGCTGTTCAGCGTCGCGGCGTTCATGGTCGGGACCGGCACGGCCATCGTGATCATCACCGCGATCAGCACGATCTTCCTGTATGCGGCGTACGGCGTCGTGATCTACCTCGGCGCCACGACCAGCGGCTGGCTCGGTGAGCGCGTCTGGAGCCTCGGGCGGTGGTCGAAGCCGATCGCCTGGGTCGCCGTCGCGTGGATCCTGGTCCTGATGGTCCTCTTCTCGTGGCCGACCTCAGGCAACATCTCGTGGCCGTTCATGATCGGCACGGTCGTGCTGCTGTTGATCTACTACTTCGGCTATGCCCGGTCGCGCTTCAAGGGACCACGGTCCATGGGCGACAGCGCCGAGCTGACCGAGATCGAGCGCGAGTTCGAGAAGGCAGCCGAGGAGCTGCAGCCCGCCTGACGCTCGACCTCCGCCATCCGACCCAGCACGTGGGCCGGTCCGGCACCGCCGGGCCGGCCCTCGACCCGTCATCACCATCAGGTCCTGAGGAGGAGCGACGATGAGCGACGGCGCCGCCGACCATGGACGGGTCACGAAGCATCCCCGCCTGGCCGAGCTCGAGAGCCTGGTGCGGGATGGGGCCGTCGATACGATCGTCGTCGCCTTCACCGACATGCAGGGCCGACTCATGGGCAAGCGCGTCCACGGCCAGGCCTTCCTCGACGGCGTGATCGCCCACGGGGCGCACTTCTGCACGTACCTGCTCGGCACGGACATGGAGATGAACACGCCGGAGGGCTACCGGCTGATGAACTGGGAGACCGGCTACGGCGACTGGATCGCCGAGCCGATCTGGGACCAGCTCCGCCTGCTGCCCTGGCTGCCCGGGACCGCGATGGTCCTCGCCGACACGATCGACGAGGAGACAGGCAAGGAGATCCCGGTCTCGCCCCGGACGATCCTCAAGAAGCAGGTCGCCTCGGCGACCGATGCCGGCTTCGCGATCAAGGCCGGCTCCGAGTTCGAGTTCTATGTGCTCAAGGACTCCTGGGAGCAGCTCGCCGACGCGGGCTGGCCGGTCCCCAAGGCGTTCGGTTACTACAACGAGGACTACCACCTCCTCCAGGCGACCAAGGCCGAGCCGCTGCACCACCTGCTGCGGACGCAGATGAGCGCCGCCAACGTCCCTATCGAGTTCAGCAAGGGCGAGGCGGCCAACGGCCAGCACGAGGTCAATATCCGGTTCGACCATGTCCTCGAGTCAGCTGACCGCAGTGTCGTGTTCAAGCACGGCGCCAAGGAGATCGCCTACCTCAACGGCTGGGGCATCACGTTCATGGCCAAACCGCACCACGCCTGGACCGGCTCGTCCGGCCACCTGCACATGAGCGTGTGGGACGTGGACAAGGACGTGCCCCTGATGCACGCCACGGGTCGCGAGAAGGGCGGCGCCTACGGCCTGTCGAAGACCGGCCAGCAGTTCATGGCCGGGATGATGGCGCTGTCGCGTGAGCTCGCCGTGTTCGTCGCCCCGTTCATCAACTCGTACAAGCGCTACGCCTCGCTGTCGTGGGCACCGGTGAACGTGGTCTGGGGCCGTGACAACCGGACGACCGGCTTCCGGCTGGTCGGGCACGGCCCCTCGCTCCACGTCGAGAACCGCTTCCCGGGGGGCGACATGAACGCGTACCTGACGTACGCCGCGATGGTCGGCGCCGGGCTGTACGGCATCCGGCACGGCCTCAAGCTCGAGGACGAGTTCAAGGGCAACGGCTATCTCGCCACGGGACATCCGCGCATGCCGCGTGCCCTCTACGAGGCCATCTGGGAGCTGGAGCGATCCGAGGCCGCGGTCGAGATCTTCGGCCAGGACGTCGTCGACCACTACCTCAATGCCGCTCGAGTGGAGCAGGATACGTACGACTCGATGGTCCATCCATGGGACCGCGAGCGCTATCTCGAGCGAGGCTGACCGTCACCGACTCGTGACCAGGACCGAGCGCGCCCCTTCCCCGCCGTCGCCTATCGAGCGGGCGGACCGCGTCCAGGACGCGCTCTATCGGATCGCCGAAGCCGCCAGCGCTGCGCAGGATCTGCCCGCCTTCTACGCCACGATCCACGGCATCGTCGGCGAACTTATGTACGCCGAGAACCTGTTCATCGCGCTGTACGACGCTGAACGTCAGCGCATCAACTTCCCCTATTACGTCGACACGGTCGATACCGATCTGCCGGATCCTCGGGCCTGGGAGCCGTTCGGTGTCGGCGACGCACGCGGAGCGACCGCGTATGCGCTGCGTCTTGGAGAACCGCTCCTCATGGATCGGGCGAAACTCGATAGCCTGGTCGCGTCCGGGGACTTCGATCTGGTCGGAGCCCCCTCGGCGAGCTCGGTGCTCGCCCCACTTCGGGCAGAAGGCCGGATCCTCGGGCTCCTCGTGGTCCAGAGCTATACGCCCGAACACGCCTACGACCAAGCCGATCTCGAGCTCCTGACGTTCGTCGGCCAGCACATCGGCTCGGCACTCAGCCGCGCGCGCGCGATCGAGGAAACCCGCGAGCGGAACGCCGAGCTGGCGGTCATCAACGAGATCGGCGCGGCCCTCGCCAAGCAGCTCGATTTCGCGGCGATCATCGATCTGGTCGGCGAACGCGTTCGGTCGATCTTCGGCGTCAAGACGATGTTCATCGCCCTGTACGACCCGGCGACCAACCTGCTGTCCTTCCCGTTCGACATCGATCAGGACCAGCGCGTCGATCGAGAAACCATGCAGCTCGGTCCGGGCATCACCTCGATCGTGATCCAGTCCGGCCGACCACTCCGGCTCTCGACGCTCGATGAGCAGCTGAACGCCGGGGCACTCCAGATCGCGGGAAGCGATAGCCAATCATGGCTCGGCGTTCCGATCTGGGCCGGCGACAAGGTGATCGGCGCCGTCGGCCTGGAGAGCCTGGACCAGCACGCGTTCAGCGACGCCGACGAGCGACTCCTGGCCACGCTCGCATCGAGCATGGGCGTGGCGCTGGAGAACGCGAGGCTCTTCGGCGAGACGAAACGGCTGCTGGCCGAGACCGATCAGCGTGCGGCGGAGCTGGCTGTCATCAACGAGATCGGCACGGCGCTCGCCAAGCAGCTCGACTTCGCGGCCATCGTCGAGGTGGTCGGCGAGCGGATCAGGACGCTGTTCGAAGCCCGCTCGTCGTATATCGCGCTGTATGACAGCGCGACCGACATGATCTCGTTCCCATGGGAGGTCGAGGGCGACCAGCGACTTCATACACCGCCCTTCGCACTCGGACCGGGTCTGACGTCCGAGGTCATCCGCACTCGCAAACCGCTCCTCACTCGTTCTTCGGCCGAGGCGGAAGCTCTCGGTGCGATCACCTTCGGGTCCGTGACAGAGTCCTGGTTGGGGGTGCCGATCCTGGCCGGTGATCGGGTCCTCGGCGTCATCACGCTCGAGGCCATCGCCCCGGGCGCGTATGACGATGACGACGCTCGACTCCTCAGCACGCTCGCGTCGAGCATGGGTGTGGCTCTGGAGAATGCGCGGCTCTTCGACGAAACGAAACGGCTGCTCACGGAGACCGATGAGCGGGCTGCCGAGCTGGCGATCATCAACGAGGTCCAGCACGGTCTCGCCGAGCGGCTCGACATGCAGGCGATGTACGAGGTGGTCGGGAGCAAGATCCAGGAGATCTTCGACGCGCAAGTGGTCGATATCGGCATCGTCGATCGTGAAGCGGGCGCCATCCGGTTCCCGTACACGATCGAGCGAGGTGTCCGGTTTCCTGATGAGCCGATGGTCATCGAAGGCCCGCGTGCACACGTCCTCGAGACCAGAAAGCCTCTCGTTCTCAATGAGGACGCCAACGAGCGTGTCCGGGAGATGGGTCAGGCGAGCGCGGTCCTCCAGGGCGAGCCCGCCCTTTCGATCGTGTATGCGCCGCTCGTGGTCGGCGACGAGGCCCGCGGTGTGATCTCACTCCAGAACCTGGACCGCGAGAATGCCTTTTCCGAGGGCGATGTCCGGCTCCTGACGACGCTCGCCGCGAGTTTGAGCGTGGCACTCGAGAACGCTCGACTGATCGACGAGACACGCCGCCGCATCGCGGAACTGGACACCGTCAACAAGGTGGGCCAGGCGATCGCCGCGCAACTCGACCTGGCGGCGCTGATCGAGATGGTCGGCGAGCAGATCCGGGCGACGTTCTCCGCGGACATCGCCTTCGTGGCACTCCGAGACCAGACCGCGGATGTCATCACCTTCCCGTATCACGTCGAGCTCGGCGTGCGCGAGCCCCAGGCGCCGCTTCCGAGGGGCAGCGGCCTATCGTGGAGGATCGTCACCTCCCGCGAGCCGCTGCTCCTGAACCGCGCCCCGCAGTTCGACGACATCGGGATCCCTGCGATCGGGACGCCCGCGCTCTCCTGGCTCGGGGTCCCGATCCTCGTCGGCGACGAGGCGATCGGCGTGATCTCGGTCCAGAGCACGCGCGACGAAGGCCGCTTCGGCGAACCCGATATGCGGCTGCTCGAGACGATCGCGTCGAACGTCGGGGTCGCGATCCAGAACGCCCGCCTGTACCGGGAGACGCATCGGCGAGCGAGCGAGATGGCCGCCCTGGCCGACGTCGGCCGCGAACTCTCTGCGACGCTCGATCCGACGACAGTCCTCGAAAGCATCGCCGAGCACGCGACGCAGCTCCTGTCCGCGGCATCAAGCGCGGTCTATCTCGCGCAGCCCGACGGGTCCACCTTCCGGGCCATCGTCGCGCGCGGTCGCATCGCCGAACAACTGCTTGCAGACACGATCACCGTCGGCGAAGGGATCATCGGCAGCGTCGTCGTGAGCCGCGAGAGCCAGATGGTGAACGACGTTCTCGCCGATACGCGGACACGGCTCATCCCGGGTACGGATCCCGACGAGAACGACCGACTGATGGTCGCGCCGCTCATCGCTCACGACGTGGTGATCGGCGCCATGGCTGTCTGGCGCCAGATCCCAAGCGAGCCCTACACGCAGAGCGAGCTCGACCTTCTCGACGGACTGGCAGCGCACGCGGCGATCGCGATCGACAACGCCCGGCTCTATCGCGAGTCGCAGGAAGCACGGGACGCGGCCCAGGATGCCGACCGCGCCAAGAGCACGTTCCTCGCGGCGATGAGCCACGAGATCCGGACCCCGATGAACGCGATCATCGGGATGAGCGGGTTGATGCTCGACACCCCTCTCAACGAGGAGCAACGCGACTACGCCGAGACGATCCGGACGTCGGGCGACGCACTCCTCACGATCATCAACGACATCCTCGACTTCTCGAAGATCGAGGCAGGGCGCGTCGAGCTGGAGCGACAAGCATTCGATCTGCGCGCGTGCATCGAGGGCGCCGTCGACGTGCTCGCGCCGGCCGCGGCGGCGAAGCACCTCGAGCTCGTCTACACGATCGACGAGGAGCTGCCGCGCACGATCGTTGGCGACCAGGGACGGGTGCGGCAGATCGTCATCAACCTCCTGTCGAACGCTGTCAAGTTCACCGACCGCGGCGAGGTCGAGTTGTCCGTGACCGGCAAGCCACTGGATGGCAGGGACGGGGCTGCCCCTCCCCGATGGCTGGTCTCGGTCAGCGTCCGCGACACGGGGATCGGCATCCCCGCCGACCGCATGGACCGACTATTCCAGTCATTCAGCCAAGCGGACGCGTCGATCTCCCGGCGCTACGGCGGGACCGGGCTGGGACTTGCCATCAGCCGGCGTCTGGCCGAGCTGATGGATGGAGGCCTCGTCGCGACGAGCGAGGGCGTGGCTGGCCGGGGCAGCACATTCGCCTTGCGCTTCGAAGCCGACATCGCCCGGGACGCGGTCGCTCCGGAGCCGGTCCGTCTCGTGGACCTCAGCGGGCGCCGAGTGCTGGTCGTCGACGACAACGCCACCAACCGGCGGATCCTGATGAAGCTGATCGAGCGCTGGGGGATGATCGGGCACGAGAGCGGCTCGCCGCGCGAGGCGCTCGGGTGGGTCGCCGGCGGCGATCGGTTCGATCTCGCGATCGTCGATCTCCACATGCCCGAGCTCGATGGGGTCGCCCTTGCGACCGCCCTTCGGGCCACGGAGGCCGGCGCGGCCACATCGGTCGTCGTGCTGTCCTCGCTCGGCGGCCATGAGCGCGACAATGACTCGGTGGCGGCGTTCCTCGTCAAACCGGTGAAGCCGTCAGCACTGTATGACGCCCTCGCGACCGCGCTGGCCGGCCAGCCGACGGCCGTGCCGGTCCGCCCGGGCGGCCGCGGCGTCGACCAGGGGCTGGGTGCTCGGCATCCGCTCCGCATCCTCCTCGCCGAGGACAACCCGGTGAACCAGAAACTCGCGCTTCGCCTGCTCGATCGGATGGGCTACCACGCGGACGTCGCCGGGAACGGCCTCGAGGCGATCGCAGCGCTCGAGGGCTCGGCGTACGACGTCGTCCTGATGGACATCCAGATGCCAGAGCTCGATGGCCTCGAGGCGACCCGTCGGATCCGTCGCCGCTGGCCCTCCGACGGACCGCGGATCGTGGCGATGACCGCGAACGCGATGGACGGCGATCGCGAAGCGTGCCTGGACGCGGGGATGGACGATTACATCGCCAAGCCGATCGCGCCGGATGCCCTCCAGGCGGCGCTCGTTGCCACGCAGCGCGTGGGCGATCAGGCAGCGCGATGAACCAGGCACGCATCCTGGTGGTCGACGACACACCGTTCAACCGACGCCTGCTGGTCCGCCTGCTCGAGGGTATCGGCCACGCGGCGGTGGAGGCAGAGGATGGCCGGAAGGCGCTGGAGCGGCTGCGCGACACGAGCGCTGAACGGATCGATCTCGTCCTGCTCGATATCGTCATGCCCGACATGGACGGGCACGAGACCCTGGCGGCGCTCAAGGCGGACGACGTCTTGCGGGACGTGCCGGTGATCGTGATCTCTGGCGTCGACGAGCTGGACAGCGTCGTGCGCTGCATCCGGATGGGGGCCGCTGACTACCTGCCGAAGACCGTGGACCCGGAGATCCTTCAGGCCCGCATCGAAGCGTCGCTCGCCCAGAAGCGACTCCGCGACAACGAGCGAGAATTGCTGGCGACGATCGATCGGCAACGTTCGCAGCTTGCGCGGTTCCTCTCGCCCCAGGTCGCAGCGCTGGTCTCGAGTGCCGATGGAGAGTCGATGCTGGCGGGGCATCGACGCGAGATCACGGCGATGTTCTGCGACTTGCGCAACTTCACGGCGTTCTCGGAGACCGCCGAGCCCGAGGAGGTCCTGGGCTTTCTGCGCGCCTACCACGCGGCGATGGGCGAGCTCATCGTCGAGCACGAGGGCACGCTCGAGCATTTCGCCGGCGACGGGTTCATGACGTTCTTCAACGATCCGGTGCTCCAGCCCGACCACGCGGCCCGTGCGATCGGGATGGCCATCGCGATGCGCGATCGATTCGCCGGGCTGTCGGCCGACTGGCGACGACGCGGGCACATCCTCGAGCTGGGGATCGGCATCGCGACGGGCTACGCGACGCTCGGCCGCATCGGGTTCGAAGGTCGCTATGACTACGGCGCCATCGGCAACGCCATCATCCTCGCCTCGCGTCTGAGCAGTGAGGCCGCTCCCGGTGAGATCCTGGTGGCGGCACGGACGTTCGCGGAGGCCGAGGCGGACCGGCCCATCCTCGCGGCGCCGGGCGGCGATCGGACGTTGAAGGGCTTCAGCCGCGCCGTGCCGACCTTCCTGGTCAGCGGGCTCGGCGAGCGCGTCGGCGGCCAGGAACGGACCACGGAGGGGGCGTCCACGTGACGCTCGACCGCGACACCATGGCCCGGCTGCTCGAGATCACGGGTGGGGACCAGGCGTTCATCGATGAGCTCGTCGACACGTTCCTCGAGGACGCCAGCGTCCAGATGGATGCGTTGCGCGCGGCCGGGGCCGCGGGCGACATCGATGCTGTCGTCCGTCCGGCGCACTCGCTCAAGTCGAACGCGGTGAGCGTGGGCGCGACCGTCCTCGGCGATCTGTGCCGAGCCCTCGAAGCCGACGCTCGCGCCGGGAACGTCCCGGACTTGGCGGCGCGGATCGCGGCGGTGGAGAGGGAGATCGACCAGGTGCGCCAGGCGTTGCTCGGCGAGCGCTCGGCGCGCTGACGTCCGGCCGCCGTCTGGCGGCAGGATCCCCCTCTCGCTCTTCCCCCTGACCCCGTCATGTTCGGGGTGCCTGCCCCCGAGCGCGACTAGGACGAAAGTCCTATCCCGCCACCGCCGGAGGTCCTGGTCGTTGGTTGGCAGAAACCTCGCGCAGCCGGTTCGCGACATCCAGGTGGCCCGCCACCTCGGCAAGATCGGCGGGGGTGCCGCCTTCCGGGACCGCGATCGTCGGGTCAGCCCCGGCCGACAGGAACAGCTCGACCATCTCGGCGTCGCCGTGCTGCGCAGCCTCGTGGAGCGGCGTGTACCCGCCATGCTGCGTCGCATCCACGTCGGCACCAGCCGCGAGCAGCAGTCGGCAGATCTCGATGTGGCGCCCCGCGGCAGCCGCGTGGAGCGGCTGGTTCGCCAGGTCGTTGGTCGTATATCGATCGACCGCG
>Ga0307416_100001682_pt1 | contig 12236 bp, 9 predicted proteins | sample DK1Cmetagenome_2_FD_203821 | JGI IMG/M metagenome (GOLD analysis project Ga0307416, IMG submission 203821) | Maize rhizosphere microbial communities from greenhouse at UC Davis, California, United States - DK15-C-3 | ecosystem: Host-associated > Plants > Roots > Rhizosphere > Soil | place: USA...
CATCGCTCGAAAAATCTCTCAGTTGCCGGAAGCGACACATTGAATCCCAATCCCTTGAATCGATGGACTGGCGTGCCACCCCACTGCAGAATCGTGCCGATTCCTCTTTCCGACAGATAATTGCGCAGGTCGTCACGCCGATCGGCTTCGATCTCGTAGTTCTGGTAAACATCGAAGTGCATCGCGTCTGCGTCCGGCGGCGGAGGAAGCACCAGCTCGGTCAAGTCGGAAAGTAGCGAGTCGTACAATGCGGCGATACTGCGGCGCCTGCTGATGATCTCGTCGTAATCACGGAACTGCGCGTGCAGGATCGCCGCCTGCATGTTGTCGAGGCGTGAATTGAACCCCCACATCTCGACGTCCCCGCTCTCATTTCTTCCGTGGTCTCTCAGCAGCGTGATCTTTCTGGCGATCCCCGAATCGTTGGTCACGACGGCGCCGCCATCCCCAAAACATCCGAGGATCTTTGCCGGATAAAAGCTGAACGCCGCGGCGACACCGAACGTTCCAGCAAAGCGCCCGTCGAATTTCGATCCAAGGGCCTGGGCGGCGTCTTCGATGATAATGAGATTGTTGTCGCGCGCGATGCGCTCGATCGCCTTCATGTCGCACGTGCGGCCGTTGAGCTGAACCGGCATGATTGCGCGAGTGCGATCAGTGATCGATGCTTCGATCGCACGCGGGTCGATCAGATGATCAGGACCGATATCGACAGGCACTGGCGTAGCGCCCACATGCGCGACCGATGCGGGAGATGCGACCATCGTGTGCGAAGGGAAGATGACTTCATCGCCGGGGCCAATGCCCGCCGCACGAAAGCAGAAGACGAGACCGTCAGTCGCGTTGCCGACACCAAGCGCGTGCGCCACGCCGAGGTATCTGGCGAGAGCATCCTCGAACTCGGCCAGATCGCGCTGCTGAATAAAGGCACCGCGACGAAGAACGTCGCGGATTATCTCAATGAATTCTTCTTCCCGGGACGAGAAAGCGCCGCGGTAGTTGAAGAAGGGAATGTTGGTCTGAGCTAGTGCGGAGGCCATTTACGGAATTGAGGTTGGAGCAGGTCTCGCGCCAGAAATCAGAACTTACTCGATGATGGCGTAAGAAATGTAGGGGTCCCACTCGAAACGGCGCAAACGCAAGCCGCTCAACGCCTTGGAATCGAGAGCCGCGAGCGTTTCTCCGGGCCAGATAGGGTTGTCCAGCTCGTCGAAGGCAACCACGGCACCCTTTGGCATCCTGGGAAGAAATGTTTCCAGAGCCGCCTTCGTCGGATCGTAAAGGTCGCAGTCGATGAAAAGCAGGCTGACGACGAGGTGCGGATGCGACTCCACGAACGCCGGCGCCGACTTCGTAAGATCTCCCTTAACGAGCTCGACCTTGTTGATGTGGCCGAGGAAGCGGTCGCGATCGTATTCGATGAGGAGCTGCTCCAGCTCGTCCAAGGAGGATGATCTCAGATCGCCGACTTCAGGATTTGCGTAATCGCTCCTGTCCTTGTTGCCGACAGTAGGGAATCCGTCGAACGTGTCGAAGCCGTAGATGCGTCGCGTAAGATTTTCGGGCTCGAGCATAGCGCTGAGCTTTGCCCACGTCATCACGCCGAAGCCGCGGAATACTCCGCATTCGACGATCGATCCCTTCACAGGCATGACGAGCTTGAACAGCTCGTACATCCCGAGGAATCTCTTGAGGTGATTACGGCGGACGTATTTGGGAAAATTCTCGAGTTTTACCTCGACCGAATCCGAGCATTCGTTGAAGATGCGCTCGATGTTCGGACCAACCTGCCTCTCTGCTTCAGTGCGAAGATTTTTCAATGCTTGAAGGTTTGAAGATGGCTTGAGCTGTACGAGCGATTATAGAAAGATCACCCGAGAAAGAGCGGTTCCTCACGTATTCGAGCGAGAGACGCATTTTCTCCGGGTGAATCTTCTCAATATAGTCCTTATCGGGGTCTTTGCTTCCCTTGAGGATCTCGGCCTCGTTGGAAAACCTGAGCGAAGCTTCGTCGGTGATACCGGGGCGAACCTTGAGAATTTCTCTTTCTTCGGGCGTGTAGAGGTCGACAGCCCATTGCACTTGCGGGCGCGGTCCGACAAAGCTCATGTCGCCTTTCAGAACGTTGATGAGCTGCGGAAGCTCGTCGAGCTTGTAACGGCGAAGCTTTTTCCCAATGGGCGTTACGCGTGGATCGTCTTCCGGCGTCGATGATCCGCCGATTTTGTCAGCGTTCACGACCATGGTTCTGAACTTGAGCATCTCAAACGGTTGTCCGTTCAAGCCGACGCGTTTGCCGCGATAAAGGAGAGGACCTGGAGATCCCGTCTTGATCGCCGCCGCAATCACCGCGTACACTGGTGAGAGTAACAAGAGCCCAAGAGCCGCCAGGGTTGCATCGAATGTTCGCTTCACAGCAGCATACGCAGTCATGTCGAGCGGGCCACACCTTTCACAAGCGAGTAATACCTGCGCCGCGCCTGGCGCTCGAGTTCGTATTTGGAGCGGGTCAGCTCGTGCCCGGTAGTACTGTGTTCCCGGTGAGCGACCTGAATATCGGGGAAATACCACACTGGTAATCCGAGCTGTACGGCGGTGGCTGCAAGTGTCAATTCCTCTGCGAACAACGGGACAGTCGTATCGAAAGTCCCGCCGCGGCTGAAGAAGTCGGAGGAAAGTAAGACGAAAGAGCCGTGGGGGGCGTATATCCGTTTCGGAGTTACGCTACCATCTCGCCGCTTCGGCGGTCCTGTGCGGGACACCGCTTTTTTTAACAAAAGCATGACCCGCGCAATCCGGTAGTCGACGTCATAGATGCGCCACTTAAGCCGCTTGAGAAAATGTGGTGGCGATTCCAAAAGCGGATTCTGTTCCGTGCCCGCGCTGGATGTAATTCGCGGCGCCACAATCGGGAATTTGGCGGTGTCGAGCGCGCGAACTTTCCGAATGAAATGTGGGTCCTCGATTGTGACATCGTTGTTGCACACGACGATCCAATCCGGAACTGATCTTCCGCTCGCGACCATCCTGTCGATCGCGAAGGCGGCCGCGCCCCAGTAGTAGAGATTGACGCCGGTCAAAAGCACTTTAACCGGAACACGCGATAGCCCTTGCAGCGTTCTGGCGTCTGCCTGCATCTCTACCGATGTAGAGTTGTCAACCACCACTACATCGCAGCCGTCGTTATCGAAAAGATCCGCGACGCTCGACACGAATCTCGTTGTGTCGAGCTTGTTGTTGTATTGGACAGTAATGAACGATATCCGCGCCCTCACCCCCGACGACCCGCGCACAGAATTACCTGATGGATCAGGTCCGGAACGTCGAGCGAAAGTGGTACCGGCTTCTCATCTGGCGCCGGGAGGCTCGAGATATCGTGCGGCATCCTCTGTAAAGGGCCGAACACAATTCGTTTGAGAAGAAGCCGGGCTCGTTTTCCTTCCGGAATCAAATTCAGACTGATTGCAAGCTTCTTGATCGGCGCGAAAGTCTTCGTTCGAACTGAAGGCTGGTTCAAAGGAATTATGCCGAAACCTTCCGGGGCAAAACCGTGATGTCGCAAGAGAGCGGCGATCTCACACGTTCCGTAAAGCTCCCGGTAAAGCGAATGGTGCGGATTGAAGTCGATGCAATCCTTATTGATAGATGAAAGGATGCACCATCCGCCGGGACGCAGGACTCGTCTGACCTCACTTATGAAAGAACGAGCGGACGGCAAAAAGTAGATCGCCTCGAGCATGATCACCGCGTCGAGCGAGCTGTCAGCAAAGGGAAGCAGTTGCGCATCCGCACGAACAAGAGGCTGCGAGCCTCCATTTCCCCGTCGTGCGGTCCCGAGATTCTCCTGGCTCAGGTCGCAACCAATCACCCGTGATGAACGCTTCCGAAGGAGGCCAAGACCCTGACCCGTACCGCACGCTGCTTCCAGAACATCCTTGCCATCGCAGTACGATGCTGCCCAATGATACCTCGAAACGAGCCGGCGAAGTTGTGTTTCTTCGGTAGGCTCCCCGGCGACATCAGTTATCTCGGGCCCGATTGCCGTCCTCGGCGCCCCAGGTTCAACTGGCGACACCGACACTCCGCGTTACGAGATGTTCGATGTAGCGCACCATCTCGCCATAGACGTGATTTGCCGAATAATGTTCTTCAAACGCGTTACGGCTGTTGGAAGCCATTCGTGAACGCACATCTGGTTCCGCTAGCTGGTCGATCGCTGACAACAGGCTGTCGGCGTTCCCACCGCTATAGGCAATCCCGCAACCGTTCGCCTCGATAATCGCCTTGGCATCGCCAGCGATGCTAAGAAAAATGGGCAGACCTCCCGCCATGTACTCGAAAAGTTTGTTGCCGACTGTCAGGAATCCGGGCCGGTATGGGGCAAGTCCCGCCCACGAAATGGTTCTGAGGTGAATTATGTGTGGTACGCCAATCCACCCGGTGAACACGACGTTTGGAAGACCACGTGCGAGGCGGCGCCATTGCTCGTCGAAATCTCCAGAGCCGCTGAGCACGAATTGGTATTCCTCTCTTCCGGATTGCGCGAGCGCCCGCGCCGCTTCGATCGGGGTGTTGAGATCGATCCAGCGGTTGAAGGTTCCTACGTACCAGATAATCCGGCGATCGTCACGCACCCCAAGCGATTTGAGTTCCTTCGCAGCTGCTTCGACCTCAGCTGCAGATGCCTCGATTTCGGGGTAGGCAAGGGGAAAGACAGAATCCGTCTCCGATTGTGTGCGGCCTGCATGCTGAAGTCCCCACCTCAGAAATGACGGAGCGATCGCGATGATGCCCGACGCGAGCTTCAGCGAGGTTCTCAACTCTCGATACAATCGATCCATTGCCCGACGCGCCAGCGGGTGCAGAGCCTTGGGGACGAGGTTCAGATAAATGTCGGGATGGAGATCCCGGATATCGATGATGACCGGGATGTCATGGGCCTTCCCGAATCGCGCAGCAGCCGCCGCAAGCTCGACAATCGGCATTGTCGCGAATATCACGTCGGGCAGCTCATGCTCGGGCGTCGAAGCAGCTGCACGCGCGAAGGCGCGACCGAGCAGATAGTGATTCCGCAACCTCGCTATCGAGATGTTCGCAGAATATGACGGTGCATACAGAAATCTCAGTTCAATCCCAGCGGCGACACGAACTGTAGTGTCTTTGTGATAGCGCTGACGCTTGTAGTTATGATCGAACGTAGAAGTCCACCACACGACTTCGTGGCCTTGTTCAGCAAGTCGGTCGGCCACCAATCCCATTCGCAGCTTTCGCTCAACGCCGGGGTCTACCGCCATCGGTTCGCCGACATTGACGATCCAGACCTTCATGCCGCTGAATTGAGGAAATCGACGGACCGTTTGATCTGCGCATCGGTTACTTGAAGGCCTGTCGGCAGCGAAACGACCTGCGCGGAGAGCTGTTCCGCACGCGGACACGAGCCCGGCTCGTATAGAACATCTCTCAACGCCAATCCTTCGAGTGGCTGTACGGGTGTGTCGTAAAAAACGGCGATCTCGACTTTGGCTTCGCGCGCACGCCCGACAAGGGAAGTCTTGTCGCGAGCGATCATAGGATATCTCCCGAAGACAGGCTCAACGCCCGAAGGAATCGGGAAATGTTCGACATTTCGCGTTCCGATTCTCTCGCGGTACTCCCTGGCGACTGCGATTCTATGGTCAGTCTGGATGGTTAAATCGCTCACGGCAATCTCGAGCATTCTCGACTGCACGCGACCCATCTTTCTTTGAAAGTCGCTCGCCGGCCTTAAAGAATGTCCAACTTTGTTATAGTTGCCGCGAATCAATCCGGCTTTCGAGAGTCCGCGGAAGATAGAGCGGACTGTCCAGTAGGTCGCGGGCGTATAAGCGACGCGGTATCCGAATACCATCGCGCGTGTCTCGAGCTGCGACAGAATGGGCGGCTGCTCGAGGGTACTGTAATCGCGCTCTACACGGCGTGCGAGCTCATCATCGTTGACGATAGCGCTTCCACCAATACCGACGAATACGGGTTTTGCGGCTTCGTACGAGTAGAAGGCGGCGTCTCCGAACGACCCGACGAATCTGCCGTCGACTTTCGACGCAATGGTGTGCGCGCAATCTTCAATCACTGCAATGCCATGTTCTCGAGCGATTCGCGTCAGCGTCACCACGTCGGCGGGAAGACCATATGAATGCTGAATGATTATCGCTTTGGTGCGAGGCGTGATTTTCGAGGGAACGTCAGTCGGATCCATATTAGGCGTCCCAAGGGAGACATCGACGTAAATCGGAGTCGCGCCGACACTCATCACGCCCTCTGGTACGGCAACGCAGGTGAACGCCTGAAGGAGAACGTCGTCCCCTGCGCCTATTCCCAATCCACGGAGAATTGCTGAGAGCGCAACGCGTCCGCGGAAGTAAGTGAGTCGGGTAAGCTGTTGGGACAGAGAATCTAAAGTCCAGTCGTCATTTCCTGAACGAGGCTGGTCTGAGATCTCGGTATTTTGAGCAATCATCATAGGCGGGCTGCGCGCAATCTAGACGAGCGCAGCGGACACTGGTAGCGTCGAGTGCGTCGTCGATCGCGGTTATACTGGCGTCGGGCGTCGCGCCGTCAGGCGAGGTAAACTTGCAATGGCCGAGCGGAACCGCTCGCTCTCCGCATCCCGTTGCGCCAGACGACGACGCATTGCGTCCAGCAGCATGAAGAGAATGCAGAACGCAGTGAACGCAGTTACTCCCGCAATAGCCGTCTTGAGTATGATGCGTTTCCTGACTTTCGGGAGAATCGAGGGAAGCGGGTCCTGCACCACAACGGTCGGCGTGGCCTCCAGCTCGCGTGCGAAAGCTTGATCACGATCCGTCATCGCCTGAGTGTACACCTGCTCGGCGAATTGAATCTGTCGGCCAAGTCGCTCGCGCTCGAGTCCTGCGACGGAATATGACGGCGTCGAGCGGTTTGCAAAGTTGAACTGACGAAGACGTTCTTCGGCTGCCTCCAGCTGCCTTGCAGCATTCTGGACTCTCGCCTCCTGTGCGATGCGGAGTTGTTGCGCCTGAGCTTTGGACGTGCGCACGAACCACTGGCTTGCACTGTCGACAATGCGAGTCGCAATCAATCGCGCGAGCGCCGAATCCTTATGTGACACACTGAGTGTGATCGTTCCTGTTTCCTTGTTCGACATCACTTCCATCAATTTGCTGATCTGCTTAGCGACATTTTCAGCGTCCTTGGATTTGAATTCCTCGCCGAGAACGCGGTCCACGACTGGCTGAGGAGATGTGCTGCTGACGCGTGACATGCCCACTCCCGCGAGCACAGCGCGAGACTTGATGAATTCGACCATTCGAGCGGGCGTCAACTGGTATCCCTGCTGCAGCGTTGCGCCTGCGATTGCGGCGAGCCCCCCCAGTGCCTGAGGTGAGCGGGTGCTCGTTACAGGAGTGAGCGACATTTCCGCCTTGTACTTACGTGGTTTAATCGCGGCCCATGCGCCAACAGCAAGTGCGATCAAAATCGTCCACAGGACTATTCTCCTCCGGTTCTCGACGAGCGGAGTGAGAAGCGAGAGAGCGTCAATTCCTTCTTCTATGTACGGTTCAGTCGTTCTATATGCCAATCGTTTCTCCAAAACAATGCACGCCGCTTCCTCAAGAGGCCCGCGACATCAATAGGCGGTAGGAGAGACTAGCCTAAGAGACGCTAGTTATCCAGAAGCATTCCTGCCGTATGATGCCGTGCTTCCCTCTGAACACCGCCGCCTCCCCGCCAAAGACGGATGCCAACGACGACGACGGCGACAGCGATCAATGTCGCCGTAAGACTATTGTAAATCCAAAACCAGGTAATTGGGCTCCACATCGTTGTGTAGTACGCGACCAGCAGGAGCGGAGCTGCGCTCCATTTGCCTCGTGCAACACCACGGAACCCGATGCCGCCGACAAATCCAAGCAATGAAAGCACGACAAGCGCGCCTGGAATTGTAAAATCCTGAATGAGAGGCCTGAACGCAGTATAGATGTTGCTCGTCTCTCCGAGCACGAGATCGACGACGTTTTCAAAAAGCCCTGGAATTCGATGCGAGTAACCTGCCATTTCCAATGGTCCGGCGAACACCACCGTTCCTAATGTGGGTTCGGTAGGGCTGTACCAGTATTCCGCCAGCCATTTGGAGAACACAGTCATGTGACCAAATGCCGCGGTTAGCAGCTTGCGTGTTACCAGATCAAGAAGAGCGGTGTCGGTGGAAGCCATTCGCGCTAGACTGACCGCAAAAAAGAACACCGCCAGTGCGCCGCCAACTGTGATCGCGACGAGCAAATGCCCACGCGTAAATACTTTTAAACGGTGACACCGAAGACGAGCGGCGAAATATCCCGCTAGCCAAAGCACGATCGCAAAAAGAACCGCCGCCTTTGTTGTCTGCAGCACGGTCACGGCGATCGCGGGAAGGAATGCTGCTAGCGCGGTCACTTTCCAGCGTATCCGCTTGCGCAAAACAAAAAGTACACCGCCGACGGCCGGCGCAAGAAATACGAATGGCAAAAGTGCCTGGCTGAGAATTGGAGGAGCGGGTGGGAGCTCGTCGTATCGTTGGACATAAAGTTGGTTTGAGACGACGACCAGCTTCTCGATATCAAGGACATCCCCCCAGGCAACATTCGACGCGGCGGCGAACGCGACACTCGAGCCCAGACCTAGGCCGATCGAGACAACAACGAGTGACTGGAGGACAATGAGTTCCCGATCGGTGGGTGCAGATTCATAAAGTGACAGCTTAGTGCGAAATCCATTATTGCCGGCCGCGGCACCGAGGCTTACAGCGACGCTAGCAGCGATCAGCCACACCATTGCTTGAGGACCGACGACCTCCTGGGGTGCAAGCACAAGAGGCAGAATTCCAGCGAAGCACCACCACAATGGAAAGAACGCGCCGGGATGGAGCCACGTGCCTGATAACCGTCGCATTACGATGGCCAAACCGATGAGAACGAAGCCGAGCGCGAGCGACAGGCTATTCACTTTTAACACGTTCGCGAATCACCACGCCGTTCGCAACGGTAGGTTGCTGGGGTCAAACACGCGAAAGCGGAGTTCATCGACTTGAAGTGGGCCCGCTATCGAAATGCAAGGCGGTTCGATCGTTCGCTCGGGTAAACCATCTCCCCCTTTCTCGCGCTTTGCCCCAGCATAGGAAAGCGAGTGTTTTCAACGCGCATCCCTCTCAGCAGCGAGTGAGCCAAAAATCAAGGCTACAACAGACGTCCAAACATATGTATCGTTGAAGTTCGCGAGCCCTCACGATTACAAACTTATGAGCGGGACAAGAAAATGAATCATCCTCGAAGACACGTCCTCGGCGGCATTGCCGCTGTTTTGGTTGCAGCTTGCACTGACTCAACTGATGTCTCTGCGCCCAAGATGAAATCTCTGCCGCCTAGCGAAGCAAGCTGGACGATGTTCACGGGCTACCGTAATCAAATCCAGAACACTTCAACAGGAACGATTACGATCCCTGCGGGTGAATTCACTCTCGATACGACGATCCTAATTACGAATAAGTCGGCGTTAACTATTCAAGGCGCAGGAATTGGACTTACCAAAATTCACCTACCTTCCTCATTCGTGGGTCGCGGCGCATTTCGTGTCCACAGCAACATAAATGGCCTTACAATTCGAGACCTTTCGATCGAGGGGCTGAGTGTCCCCTTCGATCGGGACATCCATGGCATCTATACCGATAGTGGTCCGAGTGGAATAACGAACGTAAAGATCGAGCGTGTCCAACTGGAAGACATCGGGGTTGGAATCAGTTTCCAAGTTGCATCCTCTTGTAGCGTAATTCACATCCTGGACAACCGTGTTTACCGAATGAGGTCACGCATTCAGCTGACGCCCCACGAGATAACCGGAGAACTGATAGAGAGCACTTCGGGTTCAGGCTATGGAATACATACCAAAGACTGTGCGGATGTCCTCATCAAAGAAAATGTTGTTGAGGATGCGGAGCGTCATGGCATCTACATGGCTGGTGGCGACGGAGGTGTAACCATTGAGCACAACCTCATCCTCAATCACTTGCAACGCGTAGTGCAGAATTCCCTTAACTACGGTGATCCCCGCTATGTACAACGGTCATCTCTGACAGCCATGGCGGTTGCTCGAGGCTCCAACGTGCGGCTGGGTTTCAACGTTGTGGCTAATCCGTATGCGCACGCGATCAGCATTGATCCCAACGAGGCGACTCCGAACACGCCTTTGACCGGGATCCAACTGATTGGCAACAAGGTTATTGGCACACGCGAAAAGGATATCAGAGTCACGGCTTTGGGTACGTACGATGTGTGGGGCAATCTCTATTATCATCGGGGCACCATTGGTGGTGACACAATCGCGGCTTACAGTGACTCGCTTGGGACCGCGCAGAAGCCTCCAACGCGGTGGAACGGAACCGTAGCTTTCGATGCCGAGATTCCTGGGGAAGTCGTATACGTCGTACAAAACAATCACATGCACCAAGTTACAAAGAATTATGGCGTTGCCCCGATAGGCTGGAATTGGACCAGCTATGAAGGAGGCTTCTCAGCCGTCCAAGCAATTGCCGGAACCTCATCAAATGGTGTTTTCTACATGATGAATAACACCTTGGTTCGGTCAGTACCTGCGCCGATCGTCGGAGACCCGTGGATCAAGAGTGTTTCACCAACGAATTGGGCGGGATTTGAGGCAATGGCCTATTCCACCGGCCGGCTTTACGTGATTCAAAGTGGCTATTTGCATAAGATCGACCCCGCTACGTGGAGCTACCGTGCCGACGGTACAGAACCAACCCCTAATTGGTATGGAACGCAAGCATTGGTCGCGTTTCACGGCATCCCTTATATCATGAGGAACGACTGTCTCTATGAAGTAAGTCCGTCGACCTTATCGGCGGTACGATCCTGGTGTTAACCATTAAAGTATTTGCGTGACAAGAGGGCCCTCCGACATATCTGAGGGCCTTTGCGTTTTGCAAAGATGAGAAGACCCGCGACACGCAGACGGGTCAGTTAATGATTCCAATTGAATTGAGTCGCGACTGTTTCTGCCGTTTCACCTGCCTGCCAAGATCCGACCTTCGCTCACGTTTTTGGCGCTGAATTGATTGATCGAATTAGGACGGAGGCATGCGAAAGATACCAATCAACGGTGCGATTGATTCCGCTATCGAACGTCTCCCTCCGGTTCCATCCCAGCTTTGTCTCGATGACACTCGAATCGATCGCATAACGAAAGTCGTGCCCGAGCCTGTCGGTCACTGACGTAAGAAGCTCATCGTATCTCCCGGAGTGACGCGGCGACTTCTCGTCGAGAATTCCGCAGATCTGCTTCGCGATGTCGATGTTGCGCCGCTCACTCCGTCCACCAATCAGATACGTCTCGCCATTTTCACCCCGGCGCACAACGAGATCGATCGCGGAACAATGATCCTCAACATACAGCCAGTCCCGAATGTTGAGACCCGCTCCGTAAATGGGGATCGGCTTCTCCGCGAGCGCGCTCCTGATCACAGTGGGAATGAACTTCTCCGCATGCTGATACGGGCCGTAGTTATTCGAACAGTTCGTTATCGTCACAGGCAAGCCATACGTGTGATGATACGCCCGCACGAGATGATCTGATCCAGCCTTACTCGCCGAATAGGGAGAATTGGGAGAGTAGGGAGTGGTCTCGCTGAACGGCGGATCGGATTCCCCGAGACTTCCAAATACTTCGTCAGTAGACACGTGATGAAATCGCACGTCGCGCCGCGCGCCGTTACCGAGCCACGCTGTGCGCGCCGCCTCGAGCAGTGTAAAAGTGCCAACGACGTTCGTGTTGATGAAAGCCGCCGGACCAGTGATCGAGCGATCCACATGCGACTCCGCAGCAAAGTGCACGATGGTATCGATCGACTTCTCCGCGATCAGTCGATTTACAAGAGCAGCTTCCGTGATGTCACCCTTCACGAACTGATGTCGTGGATTGGACATCACCGCATCGAGATTCTCGATCGACCCCGCGTACGTCAGAGAATCGAGCGTGACGACGTTGACGCTTGAATCAGTCGCCAGAAGATGTTCAAGAAAATTCGCGCCAATGAACCCGGCGCCGCCGGTGACTAACACGTTCCGCGGCGCGTGAAGAGAGCTCACGACATTCTCTCCATCGTCTCCTTCAGTGCGGTCTGCCACGAACGAGGCTCGACACCAAACGTCGTGATGAACGACGTACAG
>Ga0307416_100001684_pt1 | contig 12233 bp, 8 predicted proteins | sample DK1Cmetagenome_2_FD_203821 | JGI IMG/M metagenome (GOLD analysis project Ga0307416, IMG submission 203821) | Maize rhizosphere microbial communities from greenhouse at UC Davis, California, United States - DK15-C-3 | ecosystem: Host-associated > Plants > Roots > Rhizosphere > Soil | place: USA...
ATGCTCACCTGCCACCAGGCGCCGGTCCGGCGTGACCGCGGTCTGGCCCACGCCCACCTGGAGGCGTTCTCGATCCGCCGGTCGGCGACCAAGCTCAAGTACCTCGCCTCCAGCGAGTCCGGTGCCGGGGTGTTCATCAACGACATCGCCCCCGAGCAGGCGGCCGAGCAGCTGCGGGCCGCCACCCCCGTTCCCGCTGAACCTGGATTTACCGGCCTGCTCAGGTGGTAGATGGGCAGCAAGGCGGAAGCCGCAGCTTCCCAACAGGTTCGATCACAAAGTAGGCTGATCAGCACAGAAACGGTCAGGGACGCCCACGAAGGAGTTGGTCCCATGGTCCGTGCCGTGGCCCCGCCGCCCAGGCACCGTCCGACGACCGGACGCCTGGCCGCCGCGTTGCTGCTCGCCTGCTGCCTGGCCGGGCTCGCCCTAGCGGCCCCGGCCGCGGCCCAGGCCCAGCCCGTTCCCGGCACCTACACCAACCCGGTCTCCCGCGATTTCGCCGACACCTTCGCCGATCCGGCGGTGATCAGGGCCAAGGACGGCTACTGGTACGCCTACGGCACCACCGACCCGCTGCAAGAGGGCGAGGGCACCAGGCACATCATCCCCACGGCCCGCTCGGCCGACCTGGTCGACTGGACCTACGTCGGCGACGCGTTCACCGAGGACACCAAGCCCTCCTGGGCGACCCCGGACGCCGCCCTGTGGGCACCCGACATCCGCTACCTGGACGGCACCTACTACCTCTACTACGTCGTCACCCAGACGACCGTGACCGCCGGGCCCAACGACAACGCCATCGGGGTGGCCACCGCCCCGACCCCGACCGGCCCCTGGACCGACTCGGGCGACCCGGTGGTCGACCCCCGCCCAGGGGCCAGCGGCAACCCCGACGACTTCAAGTGGACCTTCGACCCGGCGCAGTTCACCGACCTCGACGGCACCCGCTACCTCTACTACGGCTCCTACTACGGCGGGATCTTCGTCACCGAGCTGAGCTCCGACGGCACCGAGGCGGTCGGGGAGCCGACCCAGGTGGCCATCGACAACCGCTACGAGGGCGCCTACGTCGTCCGCCACGGCCGCTGGTACTACCTGTTCGCCTCCGAGGCCAACTGCTGCGCCGGCCCGACCACCGGCTACACGGTGTTCGCGGGCCGGGCAACCAGCCCCAGGGGGCCGTTCACCGACCGCGACGGCATCTCCCTGCTGGCCTCGCGGGTCGGCGGGACCATCGTGGTCACCCCCAACGGCAACACCTGGGTCGGGACCGGCCACAACGCCATCGCCACCGACCTGGCCGGCCAGGACTGGCTCGTCTACCACGCCATCGATCGCCGCGACCCGTTCCTGGACGAGCCGTTCGGCATCAACCAGCGGCCGATGCTGCTCGACCGCCTGGACTGGGTCGACGGCTGGCCCACGGTCCGGGCCGGCCGCTGGGCGTCCGAGGGGCCGCAGCGGGCCCCGGTGACCGACTGGGCGGTCGGCGGCGACGTCGACCTGGCCGGGGCCGCGGCGAGCTGCGAGCCGCTGGTCGACGTCACCGCCGGCCGGTCGGCGGCCGACTACCGGGCCGAGGCCGACCTGCGGCTCGGCGATGGGGCCGAGGCCGCCGGCCTGGTCACCAGCTGGCGCAGCCAGCGCAACTACCTGGTCAGCTGGCTCGACCGCGAGGCCGGGGCCCTGGTCGTCGAGGTGGTCCACGGCGGCAAGGCGGTGGTCCGCGAGACCAGCCCGCTGCCGGCCGGGTTCCGCTACGACACCTGGCACAACGTCGCCGCCGAGCTGCGTGGCCGTGAGCTGACGGTCGAGGTCACCGAGGCCCGCCTCAACGACCCGGTGGCGATCGTGCGCCGGACCCTGCCGCCCGGCACCGGCGGGGCCGGGAGGGTCGGGGCGGCCGCCCGCTGCGGCCCGGCCGAGGCGGCCAACCTGGGCGCGGCCCGGCTCTACGACCCGGTCCACCACCAGGTCCCACCGCCCCGGGTCGGCGCGGTCGTCTACAGCGACCAGTTCACCGACGGCACCGTCGGCGGCGACGGCTGGGCCTGGGTCCGGCCCGACCCGGCGGCGACCGAGACCGGCGGCGTGCTGCGCTGGCCGACCCAGGCCGCCGACCTGGTCGGGGCCGGCAACGACGCCTCCCTGCTGCTGCGCGACGCCCCAGGTGGCGCCTACACGGTCGAGACCAAGCTGGCCATCGACCTCGGCACCGACGAGGTCCGCAACTTCCAGCAGGCCGGCCTGGCCGTCTACGTCAACGACGACCACTTCCTGCGCTTCTCGCACGTGGCCATCTGGAACACCCGCCAGACCGAGTTCGGCAAGGAGCAGCCGTTCGCCGACGGCACCTCCTACGGCGGCATGGCCGTCGGCACCCCGGCCCCGGTCACCTGGCTGCGGCTCAGCCACCGGATCGACCCGGCCAACGGCGAGCACGAGTTCCGGGCCGCCTCCAGCCGCGACGGCCGCCACTGGACCTGGGGTGGGGTCTGGACCCTCCCGGCCGGCACCAGCCCCCGGATCGGGCTGATCTCCCACGGCGGCGCCGGGGCCGTGGCCGAGTTCGACTACTTCCGCATCTACCAACCGTAGAACCGTTGCCCCGTCGGCATCCGGGGCGAGAAAGGTGGGGACATGGGCAAGGACCAGAGCACCAACGGCGGCGGGCTGGACCGGCGCCAGTTCCTGGGGCTGGGCGCCGGCGCGGCGGCGGGCATGTTGCTGGCCGCCTGCGGCGGCAGCAGCACGCCGCCCGGCGCGGGCGGCCAGGCCAGCGACGAGCTGTTCGGCACCGGGGCCGAGTACAGCGGCCCCAACGTCAGCCTGGCCTTCTGGAACGGCTTCACCGGCGGCGACGGGCCGTTCATGCGCAAGCTGGTCGACCAGTTCAACAGCGAGCACCAGAACATCAAGGTCAGCATGAACGTGCTGCAGTGGGCCGACTTCTACGCCAAAGTCCCGACCGCGGTGCAGAGCGGCAACGGCCCCGACATCGCCATCATGCACATCGACAACCTGGCCACCAACGCCGCCCGGCAGGTGATCATCCCCCTCGACCCGGTGGCCCAGCTGCTGGAGCTGCAGGAGGACGACTTCTACCCGCAGGTCTGGCAGGCCGGCATCTACAAGGGGAACCGCTACGGCATCCCCCTGGACACCCACCCGCTGCTCTTCTACTACAACAACAAGTCGCTCCAGCAGGGCGGCGTCGACGGGCCGCCCACCGACCAGGCCAGCTTCGAGGCCGACCTCAAGGCCATGAAGGGCAAGGGCGTGCAGTACCCGTTCTGGGTGCCGTCCGACTGGCCGGCGCACCTGATCTGGTGGTCGCTGATCCACCAGTTCGGCGGCACGCCCTACAGCGAGGACGCCAGCCAGGCCCAGTTCAACTCCGACGCCGGTGTCCAGGCCCTTACCTGGATGGTCGACCAGGCCAAGCAGGGCTACAGCCCCAAGAACATCGCCCTCGACGCCCAGGCGGTCGCTTTCCGGCAGCAGAAGAATGCCCTGACCTGGGACGGCATCTGGATGATGAACAACTGGTCGCAGGTCAAGAGCCTGGACTGGGGCGCCGCTCCCATCCCCAACATCGGCGGCACCCAGGCGGTGTGGGCCAGCTCGCACAACTTCACCATCACCAAGCAGGCCGCCAACGACAAGAACAAGGCCCAGGCGGCCAAGGTGTTCATCAAGTGGATCAGCGACCACTCGATCGACTGGGCCAAGTCGGGCCAGGTCCCGGCCCGCAAGTCGGTCCGCGAGAGCCCCGAGTTCCAGCAGCTCGAGGTGCAGTCGATCGCGGCCAAGGAGCTGGACTTCGTCAAGTTCCCGCCGGCGGTGGCCGGCATCGGCGACCTCACCCAGCCCACCTTCCAGCTGGCCGTCAACGAGGCCATGCTGGGCAAGAAGGACCCCAAGGCGGCTCTGGACACGGCCACCAAGAAGGCCAACGACCTGCTGGCCGCCAACCGCAAGAAGTACGGGGGGTAGTCCGCCATGACCACCACCGACGTCGGCGGCCGGGCGGCGCCCCCGGCCGCCGGTCCCGGCGCCGGGGTCGGCCCCCAGGGGCTGGCCCCGACTGGGCGCGGGGTCAAGGGCGGCAGCGGTCTGACCCCGTACCTGTTCCTGGCCCCCTACCTGATCCTGTTCACGGTGTTCGTGCTCGCCCCGGCGATCTTCCTGATCTGGATCAGCCTCCACGACTGGGACTTCCTGCTCCCGGGCAAGCCGTTCGTCGGCCTGGAGAACTACCTGGACCTGTTCAAGTCGGGGACGGTGAGCAGCGGGCCGTTCTGGTCGTCGATGGAGGCCACCGGCAAGTTCGTCCTCTACAGCGTGCCCCTGCTGGTGGTCATCCCGATGGCCCTGGCCATCCTGCTCAACCAGCGGTTCCCCGGCCGCAACTTCTTCCGGGCGGCCTATTTCGCCCCCTACGTCCTCGGGGTGGCCGTGGTCGGCATCCTCTGGCACTTCCTGCTCGACCCCAACGTCGGCCTGGTCAACTACTACCTCGACAAGCTCGGCATCGACGCCAACATCCCCTGGACGACCGAGACCCCCTGGGTGTGGGCGGCCTTGGTCGGCCCGACGGTCTGGTGGACGCTTGGCTTCAACACCGTGATCTATCTGGCCGGGCTGCAGGACATTCCCAGGGAGCTGTACGAGGCGGCCAAGGTCGACGGGGCCGGCCGTTGGGCCCAGTTCCGCAACGTGACCCTGCCCGGGCTGCGGCCGGTGCTGATCTTCGTGGTCACCACCACCATCCTGGCCTCGGCCAACGTCTTCGGCCAGCCGTACCTGATCACCAACGGGCGGCCCGGCATCGAGACCCGCTCGGCCATCATGCACATCGGCCAGGTGGGCCTGCGCGAGTTCCGTATGGGCGAGGCGGCGGCGGGCAGCCTCATCCTCACCCTGGCCCTGGTCCTGGTGAGCCTGGTGACCTTCGTCGCCTTCCGCGAGCGAAAGGAGCGCTAGATGGCCCAGACCGCTGCCACCAGGGCGCCTGCCGAGCGGCGGGCGGCGCGGGTCACCGCCGGCGGCACCAGGGGGCAGTCGCCGCTGCGGCGGACCGCCTTCTACGGCGGGCTGATCCTGCTCACCCTGGTGTTCGTCAGCCCCCTGTTGTTCATGCTGTCGACCTCGTTCAAGACCGACGTCGAGTCGGTGTCGGCCAACCCGACCTGGATCCCCAAGAACCCCACGGTCGAGGGCTACCGGTTCATGCTCTCGGCCGATCAGACGCCGGTGCTGCGATGGTTCCTGAACAGCCTGTTGGCCGCCGCCGGCCAGGCCCTCCTCATCCTGGCTGTGGCCTCGATGGCCGCCTACGCCCTGGCCCGGATGGAGTTCCGCGGCCGCAGGCTGCTCACCGTGCTGATCCTGGCCACTCTGTTCATCCCGCCGGTGTCGCTGCTGGTGCCCAACTACGTGATCGTCTCCCAGCTCGGCTGGCTGGACAGCCTGCCAGCGGTGATCGTGCCCGGGGCGGCGGCCGCGTTCGGCGTGTTCTTCCTGCGCCAGTTCTTCATCTCGCTGCCCCACGAGCTGGAGGAGGCGGCCCTGCTGGACGGGGCCAACCGCTGGCAGATCTTCTACAAGGTGATCCTGCCGCTGTCCAAGCCGGCTCTGGCCACCCTGGCCCTGCTCAGCTTCCTGACCAACTGGAACGACTTCCTGTGGCCGCTGTATGTGCTGTTCACCCCGGACCGCCTGACCCTCCAGCCTGGCCTCTCCACCCTGCAGAGCGCCTTCACCACCAACTACGCCACCATCATGGTCGGCGGGGTCATCGCCAGCGTCCCGGTGCTGATCATGTACGTCATCGCCCAGCGGTTCGTGATCGAGGGCGTGTCCCGGAGCGGCCTCAAGGGGTAGGGCCGTGGCCCGTGACCGGGTCGCCCGGCTGCTGCTGGCGCTGGCCGTGGCGTCGGCCGTTGCCGGCTGCGGCGGGGACGGGGGCGCGGGGTCGCCCGCGGCCACGGCCGGCCCGGCCGCCACGGCCGCCGGGGCGCGCCGGTTCACCAACCCGGTGCTGACCGGGAACTTCGCCGACCCGCTCGTGCTCAAGGTCGGCGACACCTGGTACGCCTACGCCACCGGCGACCTGGTGGCGAACCTGCAGGTCGCCAGGTCGGCGGATCTCGTCCGGTGGGAGCGGCTGGACGACGCCCTGCCCGAGCTGCCGGAGTGGAGCGCGCTCCAGAAGGGACTGACCTGGGCGCCCGAGGTGGCCCGGACCCCGGCCGGGTTCGTCCTCTACGACATCCTGCGCCACGCCGCCTCGGGCCGCCAGTGCATCTCGGTGGCGGTGGCCGAGCGGCCCGAGGGCCCGTTCCGGGACACCCGCTCCCGGCCGCTGGTCTGCCAGGAACGGCTCGGCGGCTCCATCGACCCGCACCGGTTCGTGGACCGGGACGGCGCCGCCTACCTGCTGTGGAAGAACGACGGCAACTGCTGCGGCCTGCCCACCCAGCTGTGGGGCCAGCGGCTGGCCCGCGACGGCCTGGCGCTCGCCGGACAGCCGAGTCGCCTGGGGGTCCGCAACGACGCCGCCTGGGAGGGCGACCTCATCGAGGCCCCGACCCTGTGGCGGGACGGGGACACCTACTACCTGTTCTTCTCGGCCAACGACTACGGCAGCACCGACTACGCGGTCGGCTACGCCACCGCCAGGCGGGTCCTCGGCCCGTACCGCGACGGTCCCGGCAACCCGGTCCTCCGCAGCCGCGGCCGGGCGGCCGGGCCGGGAGGGCAGGCGGTGGTCCGGGACGCCGACGGGGACCTCTGGCTGGCCTACCATGCCTGGGACAGCGCGGCCGTCGGGGACGAGGTCGGCGGCCAGCGCTCCATGTGGCTGGACCGGCTGACCTTCGAGGGCGGCCGGCCGAAGGTCGACGGCCCGACCGATGGGCCGCAGGAGGCACCGTGACCGGCGGTCCGACGGCACCAGGGGGGATCGGGGGCGTCCGGCGGTCGTGGCTGGCGGTTGGGGCGCTGGTGGTGGGGCTGCTGGCGATGCGGGCGGTGGCGCCGTTCGTGGCTCCGCCGGCCGCCGACCGGGCCGCCGGCGACCCGTCCGGCGGGGTCGGAGCTCCGGCGGCCGCGGTGGTCACGGCCGCCGTCGCGGCCCGGCCGGCGCCGCTCGCCGAGGCCACCGGCGCCAGCCTGATCCTCGGTGGGGACCTCGGCCTGCTCCGGGTGGATGTCGATGGTCACCGGGTCCGGCCGGTGCCCCTGCCCCCCGGAGCCGCGGAGGCCGACAACGGGCTGGTCGAGCGGGACGGGGTGGTCGTGGCCGTCCGCGGTGGGGTCGCCTATGCCGCCTCCGGCCGCCCTGGCCGGCCGGCGACCCGGCTCGGCCCCGCCTCCTATGCCCTCGCCTCGGCCGCTCCCGGTCGCGTCTGGCTGGTCGAGGAGACCGGCGACCCTGACCGCTGGTCCCGCCTGCGCGAGGTCGACCTGAGGCGTCTGGCGGCCACGCGGGCGGCCCCGGCCGCCCGCGGGGTCCTGCCGCTCGGGCGGCGGCCGGTCGCCGCGGTGCCCGGGGGCCTGCTGGTTCACGAGGTCGGGGCCGGTGGTGGGCTGGCCGTCTGGGACCCGGCGACCGGCAAGCTCGGACGGCGACTGGCCACCGGGGCCACGCTGACCGCGGTGGCGGCCCATGGCCGGGCGGTCGCCTGGGTCGAGGGGGCGGCCCTGCACCTGGGCGACCTGGCCACTGGCCGGGACCGGGTGGTGACGCCCCCGCCGGGGACCGACGGGTTCGCCGCCCCGGGGGCGTTCTCCCCCGATGGGCGGATCTTGGCCGCCGTCACCCGCTCCGGGTTCTCGACCCGCCCGGCCCTGGCGCTGGTGGCGGTGGACCGGGCCACGGCGGTGCGGATCGCCGGGTCCGACGGAGCGCTGTCGGACCGCTGCTCGCCCTGCCTGGCGTGGGCGCCGGCGGGCGACTGGGTGTTCTTCAGCCGCCTCGGCCCAGGGTTCGGCATCGGCGCCTACCGCCTCGGCCGCCCCCTCGCCGTCACCGTCCCGGTCGACGTCCCGTTCTCGTTCCCCCCGAGCTTCGCCGCCACCCGACCCGAATGAGGGGCACGTGACCCACTCCGTTGCGGCCGTGGCCACCCTGGCTCCGGCCGGCGACCGCCGCTGGTCACTCGATGGCACCTGGGACCTGGTTCCCGGCGACCACCCGCTGGACGCCCTCGGCGACCTGGAGCCGGTGCCGGTTCAGGTCCCCGGGCTGTGGGAGGCCCAGGGCCTGCTGGAGCTGGACGGCGTGGCCTGGTACCGGCGCCGGTTCCGCCTCGACGACCCGGCCGGCCACTGGACCCTGCGTTTCGGGGCGGTCATGGACCTGGCCGAGGTCCATCTCAACGGCCGCCGGCTCGGCACCAACGACCTGCCCTTCACCCCGTTCGAGGTCGACCCCTCGGCCGCCCTGGCCGTCGGCGTCAACGAGCTGGCCGTCCGGGTCACCGACCCGCCGGTCGGGTCAGCCGAGCACCTGCGCCTGCCCCATGGCAAGCAGGGCTGGGCCAACCAGGTGTTCCCGAGCCCGCCCAGCCTCTACATGACCTACGGCGGCATCTGGCAGCCGGTCACCCTGCGCCGCCACGGGCCGGTGGCCATCCGGGGGGCGCGCTGCTCCAGCGACCCGGCCGACCTCACCGTGGCCGTCCGGGTCCAGAACCTCGGCGCCGGCCCGGTGACGGCCCGGCTGGCCGTGGCCAGCGTCGGCCTGACCGCCGAGGCCACCCTGGACCTCGACCCGGGAGCCGAGGGCGAGGCCACCCTCCGGCTCGGCCGGGCCAGCGCCGCCCGCTGGCGGCCCGTGGACCCGGTGCTGCAGGAGCTGGTGGCCTCGGCGAGCGCCGAGGGGGTCCCGAGCGACGAGCTGCGGCTGCGCTATGGGCTCCGGACCGTGCGGGTCGAAGGGGATCGGCTGCTGCTGAACGGCGAGCCCTACCGGATGCGCAGCGCCCTGGTCCAGGGGTTCCGGGCCGACACCCTCTACGCCGAGGGCGGCCGCGAGGCCATCCGCCAGGAGGTCGCCGCCGCCAGGGCGGCCGGGCTTAACACCCTGCGCCTCCACATCAAGGCCTTCGATCCGGCCTACCTGGAGGTCTGCGACGAGCTGGGGATGCTGCTGCACTGCGACATCCCGGTGGCCGAGCCGATCGCCCACGACGAGCTGGACGGCGACGGCGAGCTGGCCGACCGTTGCGCCCGGGCCGCCGCCGCCCAAATCCGCCGGGACGTCAACCATCCCAGCATCATCCTGTGGTCGGCCATGAACGAGCTCGGCCTCGACCACCCGCCCTCACGTGGGTGGCCGGGCTACGAGGCGTTCGCCCGCCGGGTCGCCGGCGCCGTCCGCGACGCCGACCCGACCCGCCCGCTGATCGAGAACGACTGGATCGAGCCCGACCCCGGCCGGGTGTTCACCACCCCGGTGCTGACCGCCCACTGGTACGGCCGGCTCCACAGCGCCTGGCTGACCACCCTCGACGCCGAGGCCCGCCGCTGGGCCGGGGTCGGCCGGCCGCTGTTCGTCACCGAGTTCGGCGACTGGGGCCTGCCCGAGCTGCCCGATGACGGCGAGGGTGAGGAGCCGTTCTGGTCGCCGGCCGGCTGGTACCGGGAGGCCATCGGCGCCCTGCCCTGGCCGGGGTCCGCCGCCGAGCTGATCGCCGGCACCCAGCGCCACCAGGGCCTGTCCGACCGCCTCCAGGCCGAGGTGCTCCGCCGCCACGACCACCTCGGCGGCTGGTGCGTCACCGAGCTCACCGACGTCCCCTGGGAGCTCAACGGCCTGTTCGACCTGGAGCGCCGGCCCAAGCCACCGGCGGTGGCCGAGCTGGCCCGGGCCGGCCAGCCGGTGCTGCCCATGCTGGAGCTGTACAGCCTGGTCGTGGCCGCCGGCGGCCGCCTCACCGCCCCCCTCCACATCGCCAACGACGGGCCGCCGCTGGAGGCGGTCCGGGTGGAGGTCGCCGTGACCGGGCTGACCACGGGGGCTGCGGTCGGGGGGGCGAGGTTCGAGGGTGGGGACGCGGTGGCGGTCGAGGTCAGGGAGGTGCCGGGCTGGGCCGCGGTCGCCGCCGGCACCGTCGAGCTCCCGGCCCCGCCGGCCCCCGGCCCCTACGAGATCACCCTGCGCCTCCACGCCGCCGGCCGGCAGGTCGCCGCCAACACCTACCCGGTCCGGGCGGTCGCCCCGCCCCCTGTGGACAGCCCCGAGCACCCTTCCCGGTGGTCGGCTACGCTCCCCCAGCGGGGGCCTGGCCGCGGACCAGGCGTGGACGAGGCCGCCTCGGGCCCGGCTGAGCGGGTCTTCCAGCCTGTCCCCGGGGTGACGGTGGTGGGGGAGGGGGCGCTGGATGCGGAGGCCGGGGAGCGGGTGCGGGAGCGGCTGGCCGCCGGGGAGACGGTGGTGGTGCTGGCGCAGGAGCTGGGGGCGGTGGGGTGGTACCCGGTGGCGGTGGAGATGGCGGAGGTGGCCACCGCGTGGGGGTCGACGGTGTTCCACTTCACCTGTGACCAGCGGGCGCTGCCGTCGCTGCCGGAACGGGCCGTGCTGGCCGGGGAGGACGCCACCGTGATCCCGACCCATCTGCTGACCAGGGTCGGGGACCGGACCTGGCCGGAGACGACCGTGGTGGGGGCGTTCAAGCCCGTGCCCGACCCGCTGGCCGGGCCGGTGGTCGGGGCCCTACCGGTGGGGGGCGGGCGGCTGGTCACCTGCCAGTACCGGCTCCAGGAGCCGGCCGGCCGGGGCGACCCGGCCGCCCTGGCCATCCTCGGCGACCTGGTCCGCTGGGCGGCCGGCGGGGCAGGGTGAGCGACCCCGGGCGCCCGGCCGGGGACCGGCTGGGCCCGCCCGCGGGTCGGGTGGCCGACCAGGCCGGGCGGGTGGCCGCGGCGTTCCGGGAGCGGACCGGGCGCGACCCGGACGGCGTCTGGGCGGCGCCGGGGCGGGTCAACCTGATCGGGGAGCACACCGACTACAACGACGGCTTCGTGCTGCCGGCGGCCATCGACCGGCTGGTGCTGGCCGCGGCCGGCCGACGCGACGACGGGCGGCTGCGGCTGTGGTCGCTGCAGTCGGAGCCCCCGGCCGACCTGGAGCTGGCCGAGGTGGGGCCGGGCAAGGTCGAGGGGTGGGCCGCCTACCCGGCCGGGGTGGCGTGGGCCCTCGGCCAGGCCGGGGTCGAGGTCGGCGGGGCCGACCTGGTGGTCGACGGGGACGTGCCGGCCGGGGCCGGCCTGTCCTCCAGCGCCGCGTTGGAGTGCGCCACCGCCACCGCCCTGGCCGACCTGTGCGGGGCCGGGCTCGACCGGGTGACCCTGGCCGGGCTGGCCCGCCGGGCCGAGAACGAGGTCGTGGGGGTGCCGTCGGGGGCCATGGACCAGATGGTGTCGATGCTCGGCCGGGCCGGGCACGCCCTGTTCCTGGACACCCGCTCGCTCGAGACCGAGCAGGTGCCGCTGCCGCTGGAGGCGGCCGGGCTCTGCCTGGTGGTGATCGACACCCGGGCCGGGCACCGGCTGGTCGACGGCGCCTACGCCGACCGGCGGGCGGCCTGCGAGGCGGCCGCGGCCACCCTGGGCGTGCCCGCCCTGCGGGACGCCACCCCCACCCAGGTCGAGGCGGCCGCCGCGGCCCTCGGCGAGGAGGGCCGGCGCCGGGCCCGGCATGTGGTCACCGAGAACGCCCGGGTGCTGGAGGCGGTGCGGCTGCTCCGGGCGGGTGAGCTGGAGCGGCTGGGGCCGCTGCTGGCCGCCTCCCACGCCTCGCTGCGCGACGACTACGAGGTGTCCTCGCCCGAGCTGGACACGGCCGTGGAGGCGGCCGTGGTCGCCGGCGCGGTGGGGGCGCGCATGACCGGGGCCGGCTTCGGCGGCAGCGCCCTCGCCCTGGCCCGAGTCGACCTGGTGGGACGGGTCCACGAGCAGGTCCGGGCCGCGTTCGCCGCGGCCGGGTTCGGCCCGCCGGCGGTCGACGCCGTGGTCCCCTCCGACGGGGCCCGCCGCCTGGCGTAGGGTTCGGGAACCGGCGGGCCGGCGGCCGCGTCGAAGACCATGACGTCCGCGAGCGGGACAGGACGGTGGTGCGCGGTGGACAGGCGGGTCGGAGCTTGGCTGGTGGCGGCCGTGGTCACGGTCGCGCTGGTGGCCGGTGGGGTGCTGGTCGCCCGGGGCGCCGGTGACCGGTCACC
>Ga0307416_100001685_pt1 | contig 12232 bp, 11 predicted proteins | sample DK1Cmetagenome_2_FD_203821 | JGI IMG/M metagenome (GOLD analysis project Ga0307416, IMG submission 203821) | Maize rhizosphere microbial communities from greenhouse at UC Davis, California, United States - DK15-C-3 | ecosystem: Host-associated > Plants > Roots > Rhizosphere > Soil | place...
CGTCAACGGCGCCGGCAAGACCACCACCATCGGCAAGCTGGCCAAGCACATGCAGGCGCACGGCCAGTCCGTGCTGCTGGCAGCCGGCGACACCTTCCGCGCCGCCGCGCGCGAACAGCTGATGGTGTGGGGCCAACGCAACAACGTTACCGTCATTTCGCAGGAATCGGGCGACCCGGCCGCCGTGTCCTACGACGCGGTGCAGTCCGGCAAGGCGCGCGGCACCAATGTGGTCATGATCGACACCGCCGGCCGCCTGCCGACCCAGCTGCACCTGATGGAAGAGCTGAAGAAGGTCAAGCGCGTGATCGCCAAAGGCATGGACAGCGCACCGCACGAAACCTTGCTGGTAATCGACGGCAACACCGGCCAGAACGCGCTGGCCCAGGTCAAGGCCTTCGACGATGCGCTGCAGCTGACCGGCCTGATCATCACCAAGCTGGACGGCACCGCCAAGGGCGGCATCCTGGCCGCCATTGCCCGCGTCCGCCCGGTGCCGGTGTATTTCATTGGCATCGGCGAAAAGATCGAAGACCTGCAGCCCTTCAATGCGGCTGAGTTTGTTGAAGCCCTGCTCGCTTAACGTACATGATCGAATTCCAGCACGTCTCCAAACAGTACTCCCCCGACGGCGTCGCCCTGCGCGACATCTGCCTGACCGTTGCAAAAGGCGAACTGGTGTACCTGGCCGGCCCATCCGGCGCCGGTAAATCCACGCTGCTGAAGATGATCGCCGCCATGGAGCGCCCGACTTCGGGCAAGGTCCTGGTCAACGGCCAGGACATCGGCGCCCTGCAGCCGGCCGGCGTTCCCTTCCTGCGCCGCAACCTGGGCCTGATCTTCCAGGAACAGCGCCTGCTGAACGACCGCTCGGTGCTGGCCAACGTCATGATGCCGCTGCTGGTGACCGGCTCCCCGCGCGGCGCCGCCGAACAGCGCGCCCGCGCCGCCCTCGACAAGGTCGGCCTGCTCGAGCGCGCCAACGCCCAGCCGCTGGCCCTGTCCGGCGGCGAGCAGCAGCGCGTCTCGATCGCCCGCGCCATCGTCAACCGCCCGCAAATCATCCTGGCGGACGAACCGACCGCCAACCTCGACCGTGTCAGCGCCAGCAAGGTGATCGACGCCCTGCACGCCTTCCACGCGGTCGGCGTCACCTGCCTGATTTCCACCCACGACGAACAGGTGCTGGAGCGGGCCGCCCGCGTCATCCACCTGCAGCGCGGCGAACTGCTGAAGGAGGCCGCATGATCGCCTGGCTGCGCCACCACGCCTTCGCCTGCGGCGCCTCGCTGGTGCACCTGCGCCGCGCGCCGGGTTCCTTCCTGTTCAATATCCTGGTAGTCGCCATCGCCCTGGCCCTGCCCTTCATGGGCGTGACCCTGCTGGACAACGTACGCCCGATGTCCGAACAGATGGCGGTGGAACCGGAACTGAGCGTATTCATGACGCCCGAGACCGCCCGCGAACAGTCGGCCGCGCTGGCCAGTTCGCTGCGCAGCATCGCGCCGACCGCCAGGATCGTCTTCGTCCCGCGCGAAAAGGCGCTGGAACAGCTGAATGCCAAGAGCGGCCTGGCCGACGTGCTGGCCACGCTGGGCGAGAATCCCCTGCCCGACAGTTACGTCATCAAGCTGAACGCCTTCCAGGATGCCGCCGAGAGCGGCAAGATCGACGCCATTGCCGAGCAGATGCGCGCCCTGCCGGGCGTGGAAAACGTGCAGGTCGACTCCGCCTGGGTCAAGCGCCTGGCGGCCCTGCTGGGCGTGCTGCGCCTGGCCCTGCTGTTGCTGGCGGCCACCCTCAGCACGGTCGTCGTCGCCGTCGTGTTCAACACGATCCGCCTGCAGGTGCTGACCCAGCGCGAGGAAATCCTGGTGTCCAAGCTGATTGGCGCCACGGACAGCTTCATCCACCGCCCCTTCTATTACACCGGCGCCCTGCTGGGCCTGTGCGCCGGGGGCGTCGCCCTGGGCGCGGTATCGCTGGCCCTGCAGCCGCTGAACCGGGCCATCGCGGAGTTTGCCAGGCTGTACGCCTCCGAATTCCAGCTGGTGCCGCTGGACCCGCTCTCCACGGCCGGCCTGCTGGCCCTGTCCGCCGGCCTCGGCCTGGTGGGCGCCCTGCTCTCCGTCCAGCGCCACCTGTCCCGCCTGAACTGACCACGGGGGCCTCGGCTGAGCGGCCGCCGCCCCCTCCAATCCGTGCGTCCTCGCACAGAGCCGGCCCTGCGCTCGTTTTATCGTAAAAGCTTGATCCATCGCATGGAAAGCGCGCTTTCTTCATAGTATTTTTGCTATCGGAATCATAGAATTCCAGCAATTGGCACTCCCCGATGGAGAGTGCTAATATATGTTCAGAACGGCATGATAGAGGTTAAGAATCATTTAAGTTCTGTCGTGCATGCTGGTAACTCTGGAAGCATTCCCTTCAAGCGAGGATAGTAAGATGACCGCAACAAACGCACTGGTACCTGCAGGCAGCAACGCTCTGGCCCTTGGCTTCAGCGGGAGCCTGGGCAACCTGGACGCTTATATCTCGGCTGTGAACCGCCTGCCCATGCTGACGCACGAGGAAGAAGTCGCGCTGGGCAAGCGCCTGAAGGACGAGAACGATATCAATGCGGCGGAAAAGCTGGTCATGTCCCACCTGCGCCTGGTCGTGTCGATCGCGCGCGGCTACCTCGGCTACGGCCTGCCGCATGCCGACCTGATCCAGGAAGGCAATATCGGCCTGATGAAGGCCGTCAAGCGTTTCGATTCGGACCAGGGCGTGCGCCTGGTGTCCTACGCGATGCACTGGATCAAGGCAGAAATCCACGAATACATCCTGAAGAACTGGCGCCTGGTCAAAGTGGCGACCACCAAGGCCCAGCGCAAGCTGTTCTTCAACCTGCGCAGCCACAAGCAGGGTCTGGACGCCATGTCGCCCAAACAGATCGATGAGCTGGCCCGGGTGCTGGACGTCAAGCGCGAAGACGTGATCGAGATGGAAACGCGCCTGAGCGGCCGCGACATCGCTCTGGAATCGCCCACCGACGACGAAGACGACAAGTTCGCGCCGATCGCTTACCTGTCCTCCGACAATATGGAACCGACCAAGGTGCTGGAAGCTGAACAGGTGGTACGCCTGCAGTCGGAAGGCCTGGAAACCGCGCTGTCCAAGCTGGATGCCCGCTCGCGCCGTATCGTGGAAGCGCGCTGGCTGGCCAATGACGACGGTTCCGGCGCTACCCTGCATACGCTGGCGGAGGAATTCGGCGTATCGGCTGAACGTATCCGCCAGATTGAAGCGGCGGCCCTGAAGAAAATGAAGGGCGCGCTGGCAGCGTACATCTGACGTTTCCCGCTCCGCAAGAAGCACCCTTGCTGAAAAAGTAAGGGTGCTTTTTTTACATTCAATTACATACTGTTAATGTCGGGAATTTTTACATTCCCGAAAGAAACTATCGATAAGCCCTTGATATTGATGAGTTTGAGCGACTGGCACGGGGATTGCTTTGTAACTGTTAAGCAAAACCAAACGAGGATTTCCCCATGTTAAAGAAACTCACCCTCACTTCCGTGTTCGCCCTGGCGTGCAACAGTGTCTTCGCTGCGCCTCCGCCACAGTCGCCGACGCAAACCCCGCTGATCCTGCTGCAAGACCTGGACCAGGTCCACATCAAGTGGGGTTCCGGCGCCGGCACGGACAAAGCGGTGGATTTCAACAACAAGGATATGCTGCTGGTGGATATTCCCGTTGGCGGCGTCTATTCCTTCCAGCTGCTGCGCGAAGCAAACAGCAACTACAATGCTTCGTTCAAGCTGTATATCGACAACCAGGCCAATCCATTCCTCTCCACCGTGGTTGCAGGTGGCTGGCTGTTCGAGAACATTACCCTGACCGACGATTCGCACGTGTTCGACCTGAAAATCACGACCAGTGAACAAGGCGCGGGCAACCCGCGCATGTCGCAATTGGTGGCGGAAGAGCCCGACGACCCGACCGCCGTGGTGCCGGAACCTGCATCGATCACCATGGTGGGACTCGGCCTGCTGGGCCTGGCAGCCATGCGCCGTCGCCGCAAGTAATAAGAACAAAAGCAAAAACAAAAACTGGCGCCCCACGGGGCGCTTTTTTTTCGCCTGGCATTGTCAATTTGAAACTATTACTGACTGTCGGAAATTTTTACAGTTGAGTGGACTCAACAGTGCAACGCATGTGATGGCGATTTGCTAAGCTGACTCCAGGCCAGAGGAGAACATCATGCGTCCAAGACTGATATGCCTTGGCATGGCGGGCCTGGTCCTCGCCATCGCCGCAGCCTGCGGCTCCACCCGCAGCACCGCTGACGAAACCGCCAGCCGTCCACCACCGCGCACCAGCGCCAGCTATGTGCTGGGCCAGGGCCAGAGCGTCACGCTGGCGCCGGCCGTCACGCTCAAGCTGGAACGCGTCAACGACAGCCGCTGCAAGCAAGGCGCGGTCTGCGTGTGGGCGGGATACGTCAGCTACAGCTTCGTGCTGAAGGACCGCCAGGGCGACAGCAGCTTCGTCCTCGCGGAAGAGATGCCGGGCGCCGGCAGGAGCATCACGCGCAACGGGCTGACCTTCACCTTGCTCGGGCTGGAACCGGCCGCACCGCCGACATTAAAGGCGCCGGCGCCGGATTATCGGGTAAGCTTGAGGGTCAATATTTCTCAGCCGACATAGTTGCCCATGAACCCTGTTGCCGCGCCACGACTCCTGAGCTGCACCATCCTGATTACCGCCGCCCTCGGCGGGCCAGTCCTGGCAGGGCCGCTTGCCACCGGCACCGGGGGCGCGGTCGCCACCATCAGCGAACCGGCGTCGCGCGCCGCGATTGCCATCCTGGACAAGGGCGGCAACGCGATCGATGCGGCGGTGGCGGCGGCAGCGACGCTGGGCGTCACCGACCCGTTCAGCTGCGGGGTGGGCGGCGGCGGCTTCATGGTGATCTACCTTGCCAAGGAAAAGCGCGTCATCACGCTCGACCACCGCGAGACTGCGCCGGCCGCCTTCCAGCCTTCCGCCTTTACCGTCGACGGCAAGGCGCTGGACGAAGAAACGGCGATTGCCAGCGGCATGGCGGTCGGCGTGCCCGGCACGGTGCGCGGCTGGCACGATGCGCTGGACCGCTACGGCACCATGTCGTTCAAGCAGGTGCTGGCGCCGGCCATCCGCGTGGCCAGCGATGGCTTCCGCGTCAACCAGAACTTTTCCGGCCTGGTCAAAGAGAGCGAAAAGAAGTTCGCCCTGTTTCCCGCCACTGCGGCGCTGTACATGAAAAACGGCAAACCGCTGCCGCCCGGGACCCTGCTGCGCAATCCTGACCTGGCGAAGACTTACCGCCTGCTGTCCAGCGGAGGCGTCAAGGCCTTCTACTCGGGCACGCTGGCGCAAGCCATTGTCGATACGGTCAACCAGCCGCCGGCAGCTGCCGGTGTGGCGGTCCGCGCCGGCAAGATGGCGCTGTCCGACCTGGCCAACTACGAATCGCGCTGGCGGCAGCCGGTGCGCAGCAGCTACCGCGGCTACGAGCTGGCAGGCATGCCGCTTCCCAGCAGCGGCGGCGTGGCGATCGCGCAGGCACTGAACATCCTGGAAGGCTTCGACCTGAAGTCAATGCCGAAAGACCAGGCAGAACACCTCTACATCGAAGCAGCGCGCCTGGCTTTCGCCGACCGCAACGCCTACCTGGCCGATCCGGAATTCGTCGAGGCGCCGGTGCAGGGCCTGATGAGCAAGGAGTACGCGGCCCGCCGCCGCGAGCTGATCGATCCGCTGCGCGCACGCCACCATGCGGAAGCGGGCGACCCCTATCCCTTCCAGCACGACAGCAGCGTCCCGCTGCGCCCGAAAACCGCCAGGCTGCTGTCGGAGAGCGCGCACACCACGCACCTGGCGGTGTCGGACAAGGACGGCAACATCGTCGCCTACACTTACACCATTGAATCCTGGGGCGGCAGCGGCATCACGGTGCCGGGCTATGGCTTCATCCTGAATAACGAGATGACGGACTTTGACTTCAGCGGCCCGCACCCCAACGTGCCGGAAGCCGGCAAACGCCCGCGCAGCAGCATGTCGCCAACCATCGTTTTCCGCGACGGCAAGCCGGCGTTTACGGTCGGCAGCCCGGGCGGCGCCACCATCATCACCACTGTGCTGCAAACCATCGTCAACCACATCGACCTCGGCATGGACATGCCGGCCGCGCTGAACGCACCGCGCATATCCGAACGCAACGGCCTGGCCACCTATGTGGAGCCTGGCTTCGCCGGCGGCGCGCAGGCGCAGGCGCTGGAACGCTTCGGCCAGCGCTGGGACAAGCAGCAGGAGGAAATCGGCGCCGCCAACGCGCTGGTGTTCAACACCGACGGCACCGTCACGGCGGTCAGCGAGGCGAAACGCCACGGCACCGGCAGCGCCCTGGTGCAAAAGCGGGGCCACTGAGCCCCGTCCTCCCCCTTCGGCTTGCGCGCGTCAAGCGTGGCGCGCGCGGCTGTCCAGCGGCGCCTCGGCGCGCTCGTGCAGGCCGTAGTCGCGCATCACTCCCGCGATGCGCAGGCGGTAATCCTCGAACAGCTGGCCCCTGCCCGCTTCCTGCGCCATGCGGTGGGCTTCAAGCTGGCGCCACGCCAGGATCGCGGCTTCATCGCGGAAGAAGGACAGCGACAGCATCTTGTCCGGGTTGACCAGGCTCTGGAAGCGCTCCACGGAAATGAAGCCGTCCACCTGTTCCAGCAGCGGCCGGATCGAGGCAGCGATGTCCAGGTATTGCTGGCGGCAGCCTTCCTTTGGCGTTACTTCAAAGATTACGGCGATCATGCGCGGGCTCCTTTCTCATTAAATTCGGGGATGCGCGCGTTCAGCGAAGCGCGATAGGTCCATTCGAGCGGCGGCAGCGCGATGCCGTCCAGCGCTTCGATGCAGCCGGCGGCAAGCTGCTGCGCCAACGCCTGGCCGGGGCAGGCGTGCGCGCCGTGTCCAAAGCCGCGCTGCGCTGCCGCCAGCACTACCAGGATCGCCTGGCCCGCCGCCACCGGCGTGCCGCCCACCACACAATCGGCTGCGGCAAAGCGGCGCGTGTTCTGCACCGGCGGGTCGTCGCGCATCACATGCGCCACCAGTGCCTCCGGATCACCGGCCTGCGCGCCGCGCTGCATGGCCACCAGGCAGTTGCCGACCATTCCTGCGGTCGCCTCATAGGTTTGCGACATCAGGCCGACCAGGTTGGCGATGATCGCATGGTCCTGCCGCCAGCCTGCGGCGCGCGCCTCGCCGGCCACGGTGGCGGCCAGCGAACCTGGCGCAGTGTCCTGCAACAGTTCGCGCATGGCTGCCAGCAGCCGCAGGCTGGCGGCGTGCGCGGCACTTATTTGCTCCGGACTGCTGAGCGGCGACAGGCAGGCGACGAATTCCCCCGTCCAGCGGGCGACGGCGGGCAGCTGGGCATCCGAAAAGCCCAGCAGGCTGGCCACCGCGCTGACTGGCGCCTCGAAAGTCCACGCGCCCGGCGACCGCTCGCGCAGCAGCCGCGCGGCGATGTCGCGCGCGCACTGCCGTGCCGCAGCCGGCGCACCCCCGGCCAGCGCGCGCTGCAGCACGGCCTTCGGCGCAGCGTGGCGCTCGCCGTCATTCATGCGCACCAGCGCCGCGAACACCTGCCCGGCGCTGCCGCCGGCAATCGCCGAAGGCACCGGTTCGGCAGGCGGACGCACGCGCAGCGCCGGATGGAGCAGCACTTCTTCCACCAGTTGCGGGCTGGCGGCGATCCACAGTCCCAGGCGCTCGTCGCGCAGCAGCGCGCCACGCGCCGCCAGCGCCGCGTAAAAGGGGTAAGGATCGGGATGGCGCACAGCGGACAGTACGTCGATTTCTTGCATGTCGGGACCTCGGCATCGTTCAGGAATTTGCAGTATGCTGGAACGATAACTTCCACACTTCGCCCGCCATCAAATCATGAATGCACACGCCGACAACCACCTCGCCCGCATCGCCGGCGCAATCGCCGAGCCGGCCCGGGCCCGCATGCTGTGCTGCCTGCTGGACGGCCACGCCCGCACGGCAACCGAGCTGTCGGTGGTGGCCGAAGTGAGTCCTTCGACCGCCAGCGCCCACCTGGCGCGCCTCAAGGATGAACAGCTGGTCGTCCTGCTGGCGCAGGGCAAGCACCGCTACTACCAGCTGGCGGGCGGCGACGTCGCCGCGGCGCTGGAAGCCCTGCTGGTGGTGGCAGGCGTGCCGCGCCAGCAATTCAAACCGAACACCCCGGACCGCCTGCGCCATGCGCGCACCTGTTACGACCACATGGCCGGGACGGTGGCGGTGCGCCTGCACGACCATTTCGCCGCCGAAGGCTGGCTGGCGCCCGGCAACGATGGTTACGAGCTGAGCGCGGCAGGCGAGCAGGCCTTCCAGCGGCTCGGCCTGGACCTGCCGGCGCTGCGCAAGCTGCGGCGCCGTTTCGCCTGCCCCTGCCTGGACTGGAGCGAACGCAAGCCGCACCTGGGCGGCGCGCTTGGCGCAGCGCTGCTGCAACTGGCGCTGAAAAAACGCTGGGTCGAGCAGGATCTCGACAGCCGCGCCCTGCAAGTGGCGGGCAACAGGATGCTGGCGGCCTTTGGGCTAAGCAGCACTTAAGAATTTGCTAAGAAGATGTTAACATTCCAACTTTAGCGCCTACCCTGCCATGAAAAATTTCCTCCGCGAGAACAAGGGCTTCATCGCTTTCCTGCTGTGCCTTGGCGTGTTCCGCTCCGCCATCGCGGACTGGAACCCGATCCCGTCCGCCTCCATGCGCCCTAACCTGCTGGAAGGCGACGTGGTCCTCGTCAACCGCGTCGCGTATGACCTGAAAGTACCGCTGACCGATATTTCCGTGTCGCGCCTGGGCGAACCGCGTCGTGGCGACGTGGTGACCTTCCGCTCGCCGCTGGACCGCACGCTGCTGATCAAGCGTATTGCCGCCCTGCCCGGCGACCGCGTCGAATTGCGCGGCGAGCGCCTGGTCATCAACGGCACGCTGGCCGAGTACGACGTGCTGGGCCAGGCGGTCGAGCACATCGAACCCCTGGGCGACCTGCAGGCGCTGCGCCTGCAGGAGCACAACGCCGGCACCAGCTACGCCATCCAGGTCCTGCCGCAAGTGGACGCCAGGCGCGACTTCGGCCCCATCACCGTACCAGCCGGGAGCTACCTGATGCTGGGCGATAACCGCAACAACAGCCACGACTCGCGCTATATCGGCTTCGTGCCGCGCGAACTGCTGGTTGGCCGCGCGGAACGCATCCTGGTCTCCGCCGATATCCTCGGCAACTGGGCGCCGCGCACCGAACGTATTGGCATGCCCCTCAGACCATGATTGAATTCCAGGCACTCTCCAAATCCTACGGCAGCCACCAGGCTGTGCACCCGCTGAACCTGACCGTCGAGCGCGGCCAGGTGTTCGGCTTCCTCGGTCCCAACGGCGCAGGCAAGACCACCACCATCCGCATGATGATGGGCATCCTGGTGCCCAGCGCCGGCCGGGTGCTGGTCAACGGCCTCGATTGCGCGGCCGACGCCGCAGCCGTCAAGCGCCATGTGGGCTACCTGCCCGACAACCCGATCTTTTACGACTACCTGCGCGGCCGCGAGATCCTGCAGTTTGTCGCGGAGATGCACGGCATGCCGCGCAAGGCCGCCGTGGCACGCACCGAAGAACTGCTGGCAGAATTCGGCCTGGAGGACGCCTGCGAGGACTACGCCGTCAATTACTCGATGGGCATGAAGAAGAAGCTGGGCCTGGCGTGCGCCGTGGTGCACGACCCGGACGTGCTGATCCTGGACGAACCGATCAACGGCCTTGATCCGCGCGCCGCGCGCGAAGTGCAGGACCGCCTGGTGGCCAGCGCCGCGCGCGGCAAGACCATCTTCGTATCGACCCACCTGCTCGACATGGCCGAACGCATGTGCACCCGGGTCGGCATCATCAACCGCGGCATGCTGGTCGCCACCGGCACGCTGGACGAACTGCGCGACGCTTCCAGTGCCGGCGGCTCGCTGGAAGAGGTGTTCTTGCGCATTACCGACGAGGAAGGCCAGTCAGCATGATGTCCCTGCCCTCGGCGCCGCGGGCCTTCTGGCTGCTGACCCGCTTGCGCCTGCTGCGGCTCCTGAATGTGTGCAGTGCCGGTTTCAGCTTCAAAAAGAAGAACCAGCCCGCGCGCCGCCAGGCCACTGCCGGTAAACGCAGCGTAGGCTGGGTGCTGTCCCTGCTGGTAGGCGCAATGATGCTGTTTGCGATGACGAGCATGGCGGCCAACGCAGTGCTCAACATGCAGTGCCAGCTCGATCCCGCCAGCACCTGTGCCGCCTTGGCCAGCCAAAGCTCGACTCAACTGCACGAGCTGGCGGCGAAAGCCGACCTGCTGGCCGCGCCCCCGGTGCCTGAAGTATTCCGCGCGCTGATGCTGCTGGTGGCGGCGGTCACCCTGGTGGCGGCAATCATCCCCCTCAGTAGCAAGGCCATGTCCGCTGCCGACTGGGACCTGGAATGGCTGGTCACCCTGCCAGTGCAGCGCAAGACGCTGCTGTGGGCGCGCGTGATCGAGCGCAGTTTCGCCAACCCTACCGGCATGCTGGCCATCTTCCCGGTCTGCACCGTGATTGCCTGGTATTCCGGGGCGAAGTGGAGCGCGCCGCTGCTGGCGCTGGCGCCCACCGTCGTGCTGATGATGCTGGCCGCCATGGTCGTAACGCTGTGCGACACCGGCTTGCGCCTGCGTTTGCCGCCATCGCAGCTGCGCAACCTGCAGGGTATGACTTCCATCGTGAGCATGCCGCTGGTGTACTTCGTCATGTCGCTCGGCATGCCGCATGCCGGATTTTCAATCGGCGTCGCCGCCAGCGCGCCAGCCATGCCCCTGTGGACGCCGCTGGCCCTGGTCATTGAATTGCTGACCACGCGCGATGCCTTGCGCGCCGCCGGCTGCGCTTTGCTGCTGGCAGCGGAGGGCGCCCTGCTTCTGTGGCTGGGCATGCAGCTGCTGCAACGCATGCTGGCGCATGGCGTGGTGGCGAGCGGCGCGCGCGAATCAGTGCGCAAGACTGCCGCTGCGCGCGAAGCGGCCAGCGCCGGCACTGCCGATGGACGCACTTTCGGCACGCCGCTCCAGCGCCGCGAGCTGCGGCTGCTGGCGCGCGACCGCAACTTCCTGGCGCAAAGCCTGGTGGTCCCACTGGCCGTATTGGCCAGCCAATTGCTCCTGAACGGCAATTTCACCGACCTGTCGCAGCTTGCCGCCAACCAGCAAATGCTGGCCATCATGGCCTTCGGCCTGGGCGCATATGTGCTGATGCTGTCCGCCTTCCAGACCATCAATAACGAAGGACATGCGCTGTGGATGCTGTACACCTTCCCGCGCACGCTGTACAGCATGCTCAAGGAAAAAGCGCAGCTGTGGGCCGTGCTGGCCATGGTGTACCCCGCCGCCATCTTCGCCGTGGCGATCGCCTCCGGCGCCACGCTGGACGCGCACCTGGCCTCGCGCATTGTGCTGGCGCTGGCAGGCATTCCTGTCTTCGCCGCCATTGCCGTATCGCTCGGCGTGTGGGCCAGCGACCCTTTGTCGCCCAATCCGCAGCAGCGCATCAAGCCTACCTTCTTCTACCTGTACACCCTGCTCACGTCGGCCTACAGTTTTGCGCTGTACACCGAGGCCTGGAACGTCCGGCTTGCGATCCTGGTCCTGCTGCCTGCGCTTGCCTTCGCGCTGTGGCAAAAGGCGCACGATGCCCTGCCCTACCTGCTGGACCCGGCCGCCGCACCGCAGCCGCGCGTTTCGCTGTCGGATGGGCTGATTGCCGCCATCCTGTTCTTCAATGTGCAGGGGCTGGTGCTATTCATCGTCACCGGCAAGGGAATGGCGGCGCCGCCACTGCCGCAAGTGCTGCTGGCTTTTGCGATCGCCGGCGCGGTCACCTACCTGCTGGCACGCTTTGTTTTCTGGCGCACCGGCACCACCGGCGTGCCGGTCATCCGCCCGCAGCGCTGGCTGCCGGCAATGGGCTGGGGACTCGCCCTGGCCCTGCCGCCGATCGCAGGCGCGGTGCTGTATACCTTTGCGCTGCGCTACTTCGAAGTGGCCATCCCGCCCAACCCGAACAGCGACAAGCTATGGCTGGTGCCGCTGGCCGTGCTGGCCGCGCCGCTGTTCGAGGAATTCATTTTCCGTGGCCTCGTGTTCAA
>Ga0307416_100001688_pt1 | contig 12225 bp, 12 predicted proteins | sample DK1Cmetagenome_2_FD_203821 | JGI IMG/M metagenome (GOLD analysis project Ga0307416, IMG submission 203821) | Maize rhizosphere microbial communities from greenhouse at UC Davis, California, United States - DK15-C-3 | ecosystem: Host-associated > Plants > Roots > Rhizosphere > Soil | place...
GGCTCCTCGCACACGGTGCGGACAAGGCACGCGACATCGCGTCCGCCACCCTGCGGGACGTGTACGCAAAGGTGGGGTTCCTTCCCTATGCCGGCAGCCAGGGAGTCCGCTAGCCCTATGTCATCCGTCAGCAAAGTCACCGACAATGAAAACGTCCGCTCCGCCTACCGCGCCGGGGGAACCTTCGTTGAGACCGATGACGCTGCCGTGGGCCGCGGTACCGCCCCAAGCGGCCGGCAGGCCCGCACTGACGGAATGAGCGTCGGCGTCATCCTGGGATTCCCGCCGGACATTGCGGCCGAGCTGCAGCGCTGGCGCGCATCGTTCGGTGACCCCATGGCCGGTGTCATCCCGGCACACATCACCCTGGTGACCACGACGCCGACCATGGACTGGGAAGCAACGCGCAGCCACGTCCGCGAAGTGGCCCGCCGGCAGGAGCCCTTCACGGTGACCATCTCCGGGACCGGCTCCTTCCGGCCGGTCTCGCCGGTGGTCTTCCTCAACGTCGAAGAGGGCTTTGAACACTGCGTGAACCTCCACGAACAGCTGCAGACCGGGCCCCTTGAACGGGACCTGCCGTTTGCGTACCACCCGCATGTCACCATTGCCCACGACGTGGCACCGGAAAGCCTGGACGAGGCCGAAACGGTGCTGAAGGATTACCGCGTCACGTTCCCGGTGGTTAGCATGGGGCTGTACGAGCACGACATCAACGGCATTTGGCAGCTACGGGAAGAGCTCGATTTTGGCATCGAAACTGACCACGAGCGAGGCGCGTCCGGCGACGGGGACTGAACCTCCGCTTCCCACTGAGCGCGACCGGCTCAAGCTGGAAGTAAGCCGGAAGAAGGTCGAGTGGAGCAAGGTCCGCCGGTCCGGGGGCGGTGCCTTCCCCGGGCTTCTGGCCATGTTCCAGTGGCTTCTTGCCCGTGTGAACGCCTTCCGTCCCGTGCGGGCCGTCCAGCACTATAACCTGCAGCACGGGCCGCTCATGGCCGCCGGCATCGGCTTCAACATGTTCTTCTCCATCACAGGCCTGCTGACCACCGGCTTTTCCGTGGCGGGGCTGCTGCTGCGCGGGCAGCCGGCGCTCCTTGACCGGATCGTCAGCAGTGTCGCAGCAAATGCTCCGGGGCTGGTGCAGGTGGACGGCGGCGAAGGCCTGGTGAATCCGCAGGACCTGCTGAACCCCGACGGCCTCGGCTGGACCGCAGTGATTGCCGCCGTGGTCACCGTTGTGACCTCCTTGCGCTGGATAGCGGGCGTGCGCGAAGGCCTTCGGGGGGTGCAGCGGCTTGGCCCGCTGAGGATCAACCCGGTGGTGCAGAAACTCCGCGACGCCGGGACGTTGCTGCTGCTGGGCGTTGCGCTGGTGCTCAGCGCGGGCGCCTCGCTTATTTTCGGTACCGCGGCCGGGTGGGTCACGGAGCAGCTGCAGCTGGATCCAGTGATGGCCTGGCCGCTGACCACCTCGATCAAGGTGGGCGTTCCGCTGGCGCTGGGCTGGATGACCGCCTTTATCATGTTCCGGCTGGCGGCCGGACTGAAACTTGCCCGGCAGGCCCTGCTGGAGGGAACCATCCTGTCCGCAGTGGGAACCACCGTGCTGCAGATCTTCAGCACGGAACTGCTCGCCAACGCCGGCCGCAACCCGATCCTGGCGCCGTTCGCGATCATCATCGGGCTGCTCATCTGGTTCAACCTCGTCAGCCAGGTCTACCTGGTTGCAGGGGCCTGGTCCGCGGTCCGGGAGGAAGACCTGAAGAACGCCCCGGCCGCAAAGGTGACCGGCTGGGGCGCCCGCCAGGTCCAGCCCGGAAAGACGCCGGTGGACCGGGACCGGACGCCCGCTACCGTCCGGCGTCGAGGTACTGATCGGCCCACGCGGAAATAATCAGCGCGGCACGGGCGGCCTGGCCCTTGCCGGTCAGCAGGTGGTCGCTGCCTTCCAGCGAGACGAAGCTGCGCGGATGCCGCGCCGTCTGGAAGATGGTGCTGGCGTTCTCGATCCCCACCGTGTTGTCCGTGGGGGAGTGCAGCACCATCAGCGGTTTGTGCAGCTGCTTGATGCAGTCGGTGAGGTCTGCGTTCTCCAGGTCCTCGACGAAATGCCGGCGGATTTCCACGCGCTTGCCGCCAAGGTCCACTTCCGCGCTGCCTTCGCTGAGGATCCGGTCCAGCGCCGAGTCGAAGACATGGGCCACGTGCTTGGGCGAGAACGGCGCTCCCACGGTGGCAACGGCGTCGAGCTCGGGGATGTGCCGGGCCGCGGCCAGGACGGCCGCACCGCCGAACGAATGCCCTACCAGCAGGGACACCGGCTTGCCCTCGGCCCGCATGAACTCCGCAGCCTTCACGGTGTCGGCCACCTTGTGGCTGAACGAGCCCTCGGACCACTGCCCTCCGGACTCACCGAGGCCCACATTGTCAAAGCGCAGCATGCCCACGCCGTTGTCCGCCAGAGCCTTGCACATCCGGGACGCGGCGGGGCTGTCCTTGCCCAGGGTGAACCCGTGCGAAAAGACACCCCAGCCCTTCACTGTGCCTTCGGGGACGTCGATGATGCCGGAGAGGAGCTCCCCGGTGGATCCTTCGAACCTGACTTTTTCAGAGCGGGACAATTGCGTCCCCTTTCGTTGTGGCCATTCAGTTTGTTAAACAACGACGGCGCCGCTCACCGTACGTTTCCCGTACGTGGTGAGTGACGCCGTCGGCCGTTACGTCCGTTGGTGAACGGTAACTAGATCTTGCGGGCGAGGATTGCCTGCTTGACCTCGGCGATTGCCTGGGTCACCTGGATGCCGCGGGGGCATGCTTCGGAGCAGTTGAAGGTGGTGCGGCAGCGCCACACGCCTTCCTTGTCGTTGAGGATCTCCAGGCGCATGTCGCCGGCGTCATCACGGGAATCGAAGATGAAGCGGTGGGCGTTCACGATCGCTGCGGGGCCGAAGTACTGGCCGTCGGTCCAGAAGACCGGGCAGGAGGACGTACATGCAGCGCAGAGGATGCACTTGGTGGTGTCGTCGAAGCGCTCACGGTCCTCGGCGGACTGCAGGCGTTCCTTGGTGGGCTCGTGGCCCTTGTTGATCAGGAACGGCATGACCTCGCGGAAGGACTGGAAGAACGGCTCCATGTCCACGATCAGGTCCTTCTCGACCGGCAGGCCCTTGATGGGCTCAACGGTGATGGGCTTGGACGTGTCCAGGTCCTTCAGCAGGGTCTTGCAGGCGAGGCGGTTGCGGCCGTTGATGCGCATGGCGTCGGAGCCGCAGACGCCGTGGGCGCACGAGCGGCGGAAGGAGACGCTGCCGTCGATTTCCCACTTGACCTTGTGCAGGGCGTCCAGCACGCGGTCGGTGCCGTACATGGTCAGTTTGTAGTCGTCCCAGGTGGCCTCTTCCGAGATCTCCGGGTTGTAGCGGCGCACGCGCAGGGTGACGTCGAACGTGGGGATCTCCCCGCCGCCGCCGACGCCGGCGGGCAGCTCGATCTTGGAGGCTGGTTCAGCGATTTCAGCGCTCATCTTAGTACTTCCTCACCATCGGCTCGTAGCGGGTAAAGACAACCGGTTTGGTGGCCAGGCGGATGCCGGCAATTGCTTCAGCCGATCCGTCAGCAGGGGCGTGGTCATCCTTGTACGCCATGGAGTGCTTCATGAATTTTTCGTCGTCGCGGTCCGGGAAGTCCTCGCGGAAGTGCCCGCCGCGGGATTCCTCACGGTGCAGGGCAGCAACCGTCATGACCTTTGCCAGTTCCAGCAGGAAGCCGAGTTCAACGGCCTCGAGCAGGTCCAGGTTGAACCGCTTGCCCTTGTCCTGGACGCTGATGTTCTTGTAGCGCGCCTCGAAGGATTCGATGTCCCGCAGGACCTGGTTCAACGTTTCGGCCGTGCGGAACACCTGCATGTTGGCGTCCATGGTGTCCTGCAGTTCCTTGCGGATCTGGGCCACTTTTTCGGTGCCGGTGCCGTTGCGGGCAATGTCCAGCAGCTCGATCGTGTACGCCTCGGGGTTCTCCGGGAGTTCCACGAAGTTAGCCGTCTTGGCGTATTCCGCGGCGGCGATGCCGGCACGCTTGCCGAACACGTTGATGTCCAGCAGGGAGTTGGTGCCCAGTCGGTTGGAGCCGTGCACCGAAACGCAGGCTACCTCGCCGGCGGCGTACAGGCCCGGCACCACGGTGTCGTTGTCCTGCAGGACCTCGGTGGTGATGTTCGTGGGGATGCCGCCCATGGCGTAGTGCGCCGTCGGGAACACCGGAACAGGCTCCGTGTACGGCTCCACACCCAGGTAGGTGCGGGCGAACTCGGTGATGTCCGGCAGTTTGGCGTCGATGTGCGCCGGCTCAAGGTGGGTCAGGTCCAGGAGGACGTAGTCCTTGTTCGGGCCGCAGCCGCGGCCTTCCCGGACTTCGTTGGCCATTGAGCGGGCCACGATGTCGCGGGGCGCGAGGTCCTTGATGGTGGGGGCGTAGCGCTCCATGAAGCGCTCACCTTCCGAGTTGCGGAGGATGGCGCCTTCACCGCGTGCGGCCTCGGAGAGGAGGATGCCGAGGCCGGCCAGGCCGGTCGGGTGGAACTGGAAGAACTCCATGTCCTCCAGCGGGATGCCGCGGCGGAACGCGATGCCCATGCCGTCACCGGTCAGGGTGTGGGCGTTGGACGTGGTCTTGAAGACCTTGCCGGCGCCGCCGGAGGCGAACACCACGGACTTGGCCTGGAACACGTGCAGTTCACCGGAGGCGAGGTCGTAGGAGACGACGCCGGCTACACGCTTCTGCTTGTACGGGGTGCCGTCTTCGCGGACGGCGTCTTCCTCGACCGTCAGGAGGTCAAGGACGTAGTACTCGTTGTAGAACTCCACGTTGTGCTTGACGCAGTTTTGGTACAGCGTCTGCAGGATCATGTGGCCCGTGCGGTCGGCCGCATAGCAGGCCCGGCGGACCGGGGCCTTGCCGTGGTCGCGGGTGTGGCCGCCGAAGCGGCGCTGGTCAATGCGTCCTTCCGGCGTGCGGTTGAACGGCAGACCCATCTTTTCCAGGTCGAGAACCGCGTCGATGGCTTCCTTCGCCATAACTTCGGCTGCATCCTGGTCCACCAGGTAGTCGCCACCCTTAATGGTGTCGAAGGTGTGCCACTCCCAGTTGTCTTCCTCGACATTGGCCAGTGCCGCACACATGCCACCCTGCGCCGCACCGGTGTGCGAGCGGGTGGGGTAGAGCTTGGTCAGTACTGCTGTGCGCGCGCGCTGACCGGATTCGATCGCGGCGCGCATGCCAGCGCCACCGGCACCGACGATGACGACGTCGTACTTATGGACCTGCATACCAGACGCTCTTTCTCTCAAAATTCGCTATAAAACCACGGGCGGGCGGAGCCCGCACCGTAAAACCGTTGCCCCGCTCAGTGCGGGCACAGCTGATCCCCCTGGGGAGGAGAGGATGCCGCTTAGGCTGCGGGGCAGAAGCCGCCAGGCAGCGGAACGCCGTTGACGTCAAGCGGGCACGGGTTGAAGGTGAAGATCACCAGGGTGCCCAGGATGATGATGACGGCTGTCGCGGCGTAGAGGACGATCTTCAGCCAGAAACGGGTGGAATCCTTCTCGGCGTAGTCGTTGATGATGGTGCGGACGCCGTTGGTGCCGTGCAACATGGCCAGCCAGAGCATGGCCAGGTCCCAGAACTGCCAGAACGGATCGGCCCACTTGCCGGCCACAAAGCCGAAGTCGATGGCATGGATGCCTTCGCCCACGAGGAGGTTAACGAAGAGGTGCCCGAAGATCAGGACCACCAGGACTACGCCGGAAAGCCGCATGAACAGCCACGCAGCCATTTCGAAGTTCCCCTTCGACGCGCCACTGCGGCGGTACTTGGGGGCAATCAGTCCTGCGCCCGGCTTCCCGCCGTCTTTTCCACTGCGGGGGCTCTGAATCGTTGCAGTCATGGCTTAGTGACCTCCGAAGGCGAGGGAAAGATGGCGGATGGAGAAGCCAACCATGACGATGACCCAGAGAACCAGGACCGTCCACAGCATCTGGCGCTGGTACTTCGCGCCCTTCTTCCAGAAGTCGACGGCGATGATCCGCAGGCCGTTGAAGGCGTGGAACACGATCGCTGCGACAAGGCCCGTTTCACCCAGGGCCATCAGGGGGTTCTTGTAGGCGCCGATCACGGCGGTGTATGCCTCGGGGGACACGCGCACCAATGAGGTGTCCAGCACATGGACCAACAAGAAGAAGAAAATCACTACACCTGTAATGCGGTGTCCAACCCAGGACCACATGCCTTCACGGCCGCGGTACAAGGTGCCAGCTGGTTTTGTCGGCACTGAATAAACCTCCCTGCAACACAGCGGCGCTGGCATGGGATCCACGCGGGGGGAACGCCTGCTGCGAGAGCACTCGTAAGCTCAAGCCTAAATCTAGGCTTCGCTCACAGCTTATTCAATTCAGGAACTCCTTGGTGACGCCGTCCCGCGCGGTTTTTGCGTATTTTTGAGACGAACGCCACATAGTGGTTGCGGGGGCGGTGCTCCCGCGACGTCCCGGCGGCGTCCTCTGCCGGTATCAGCGCGGTGGTCGGCTAAAGTAGGCCGTGATGACTACAGACCTAGTGACAAGCCGGAAATCACCGCTGGACCGTTTTATTGCGGTAATTCCTGCAGGCGGAGTGGGGACCCGCCTCTGGCCCCTGTCACGTGCAGCAGCCCCGAAATTCCTTCACGATCTCACCGGTTCCGGCAGTACGCTGCTGCGGGCCACCTACGACCGCCTGGAACCGCTGGCCGGAAAAGGCGTGCTGGTTGTGACCGGCGTTGCCCACCGCAACGCCGTGTGCAGCCAGCTCCCGGAGATCCAGGAGGCCGACCTCGTGCTCGAGAGCGAGCCCAAGGACTCCGGTGCGGCCATCGGCCTTGCAGCCGCCATCCTGTACCAGCGGGATCCGGAGATCATCATGGGTTCCTTCGCCGCGGACCAGGTGATCAGCCCCGACGACCTCTTCCAGGACGCCGTACGTGAGGCCATCTACACGGCCGCTGCCGGCAAGATCGTGACCATCGGCATCAAGCCGACGCACCCGTCCACCGGTTTCGGCTACATCCGCTCCGGCCAGAACCTTGCCGTCACGAACGCCCCGAGCGCGCAGGCCGTGGTGGAGTTCGTTGAAAAGCCCAGCGAGGACGTTGCCCAGCAGTACGTGGACAGCGGAGAGTATGTCTGGAACGCGGGCATGTTCGTTGCACCCGTGTCGTTGATGCTCAAGCACCTCGAAGCGAACCAGCCTGAGCTCTTCAAGGGGCTCACGGAGATCGCCCAGGCCTGGGACACCCCCGAACGCGATGAGGTCACCGCCCGCGTCTGGCCCACGCTGCCCAAGATCGCGATCGACTACGCGGTGGCAGAGCCTGCCGCCGCTGCCGGGGACGTCGCCGTCGTGCCGGGCGCTTTCCGTTGGGACGACGTCGGGGACTTTGCCTCCGTTGGCCGGCTGAACAGTGCCAAGGAAGTGGACGATGTCACGGTCCTCGGCGAAGGCGCCCGGGTCTTCACCGAAAACGCCAGCGGCGTGGTGGTCACCGACACCAAACGTGTCATTGCGCTGATCGGCATCAAGGACGTGGTCATCGTTGACACGCCGGATGCCCTGCTGGTCACCACCATGGCGCATTCCCAGCGCGTCAAGGCCGCCGTCGATGCGCTCAAGGCCAGCGGCGACACCGACGTCCTGTAAGCCGGACCGCTAGAACCGCTGACCGAATCCGGACCCGCCCGGGCTTCCCTCTGATGGGAAGCCCGGGCCGGGCCGTTTAAGGTGCCGGGAGCGCGCTCCCGGATCCGTAACCCTCCGACGCTGATGCAGGTATTTGGGGCAGCCTCGCTAGAGTTGTGTCGTGCGCAACTACACTACTGAAGCCGAGCCCACCGCCCTCGTGGGGCCGTGGCTGGAGCCCCTGCTGCCGGAACTGATCGAATTCCGCCGTGACCTCCATGCGCACCCTGAACTGTCCTTTAAGGAGTTCCGGACCACGAAGAAGCTGGCGGAACGGCTCGAAGCCGCCGGGCTCAAGCCCCGCCGGCTCGAAGGCACCGGACTCACCGTCGACATCGGTGAGGGTCCCATCGCCACGGCACTCCGTGGCGACATCGACGCCCTCCCCATCATTGAAGAGACCGGACTGCCGTTCGCGTCCAAGAACCACGGTGTTACCCATGCCTGCGGCCACGACGTCCACACCACCACGATGCTGGGTATCGCCCTGGTGCTGCACCGCATGCACCAGGAATCCCCGTTGGGGGGCACGGTCCGGATCATCTTCCAGCCGGCCGAGGAAACCATGCCCGGCGGGGCGCACTCCTGCATCGAACAGGGCGTGCTCGAAGGCGTGCCGCGCATCCTTGCCCTGCACTGCGACCCGCGGATCGACGTGGGCAAGATCGGCACCCGGATCGGCGCCATCACCTCGGCCTCGGACACCATCCGGATCGAACTTTCCGGACGCGGCGGCCACACGTCCCGGCCCCACCTCACCGAGGACCTCGTCTTCGCGCTCGCGCAGATCGCCGTCAACGTGCCGGCTGTCCTCTCCCGCCGCGTGGATGTTCGAAGCGGCGTCTCCGTCGTGTGGGGGCACATCTCGGCCGGCTCGGCACCCAATGCCATCCCGGGCACCGGCTACATGGCAGGAACCATGCGGTGCCTGGACCGCGACGCCTGGCACAGTGCCGGCGAACTCCTGGACGAAGTGGTCCACCAGGTGGCTGCGCCCTACAACGTGGACGTCAGGCTGGAGCACACCCGCGGGGTTCCTCCCGTGGTCAACTCCGAACACGAGACGGCCCTGATCGAGGCAGCCGCACGCGCTGAAATCGCCGAAGGCGCCGTGGTCCTCACGCCCCAGTCCATGGGCGGCGAGGACTTCGCCTGGTTCCTGGCCGAGCTGCCCGGTGCCATGATGCGGCTGGGCACCAAGACGCCCGGTGGTGAGGAATACGACCTCCACCGGGGCGATTACATCCTTGACGAGCGTGCGCTGGGCTACGGCATCCAGGTGCTGACGGCCGCGGCACTCCGCACTATCCGGGACCTCTAAGCAGCGCCCCCTCAGCGCGAACTGGCAGCTAATGCCCTCAAATCCCGGATCTGCGGGCATTAGCTGCCAGTTCGCGCTCTCCTTTTTCCCAGATAAGTTGTGCACAATTTAATTGTGCGATATCGTTTTTTGATGACCGATGCCCCCCGCCTCAACCGCCAGGTGTGCTTCGCGCTGTACTCCGCGTCGAAGGCAGCCACCGCCGTGTACCGTCCCATGCTGGACGAACTTGGCCTGACCTATCCCCAGTACCTCGTCATGCTGGTGCTGTGGGAGGACCAGCCGCGCAGTGTCCGCGAGCTGGGCGAGGAGCTTGGCCTGGACTCCGGCACCCTGTCACCGCTCCTGAAGCGGCTCGAATCCCTGGGGCTCGTGGAGCGGAGGCGTTCGGCCGAGGATGAGCGCCGGGTGGAGGTCTTCCTGACAGGCACGGGCACTGCACTCAGCGCCCGGGCCAATGCGATTCCCCGGCAACTCGCCGATGCCGCCGGCCTGTCCGCGGCCGAGCTCGACCAGCTCCGGGAAACCCTGGGCAGGCTCACGGCCGCCCTCCATTCCTCCCGCTAACGCCGGATTTTTCCATCCCCGGATTTTCCATCCAACAGAACGGAACCACGTGAAGACTCTCTACACAGCTGAAGCACTCGCCTCGGGCGAAGGACGTGACGGGAACGCCCGCACCAAGGACGGCCGGCTTGACGTCACGCTGGCCAGCCCGGTGGAACTGGGCGGCAACGGCCAGGGCACCAACCCGGAACAACTGTTCGCTGCCGGGTACGCCGCGTGCTTCCACTCCGCCCTGCGCCTGGTGGGCCGCAAGGAAAAGGCCGACCTCACGGACTCCGCCGTCGCGGCAAAGATCCACTTCGGGGCGCTGGAAGACGGCGTGGGCTATGGCCTGGCCGCTGAACTCGAAATCGCCCTGCCCGCCCTGGACCTGGCTACGGCGGAGGCCCTCGTGGCCAAAGCGCACCAGATCTGCCCCTATTCCAATGCCACCCGCGGCAACATCAACGTAGACATCAAGATCCTGGAGGTGGCCGCATGAGCGCCAACACCACAACCCTTCCCCGCACCACCCGCGAGATCCAGCTGGCCTCCCGACCGCACGGCCGGCCCGTCCCGGAAAACTTCCGCTTGGAAGAGTCTGCGCTTCCAGAATTGCAGGACGGCCAGGTCCTGGTCCGCAACCAGTTCATCTCCGTTGACCCCTACATGCGCGGGCGCATGAACGACGTCAAGTCGTACTCAGCGCCGTTCGCGCTGGATGCCGCGCTCGACGGCGGTGCCGTCGGTGAGGTGATCGCGTCCCGCTCGGATGAACGCAAGGTGGGGGACGTCGTCGTGCATTCCCTTGGCTGGCGCGAATACGCGGTTCTTGACGCCGCCGCGACTTCCCTGGCACGCACCGACCTGGCACCAGCGTCGGCGTTCCTCGGGGCCCTGGGCATGACCGGCCTGACCGCGTACGCGGGACTCCTGAAGGTCGCCGAGTTCAAGCCCGGAGAAGTGGTCTTCGTTTCCGGAGCCGCGGGTGCCGTCGGTTCGCTCGTGGGACAGATTGCCAAGGCGATGGGTGCTTCCAGGGTGATCGGCAGCGCCGGATCCCCGGAGAAGGTGGCGCGCCTGCTGGAACTCGGTTTCGACGCCGCGTTCAACTACAACGACGGCCCCGTGGCCCGGCAGCTCGCGGAAGCAGCGGGGGAGCGCGGGATCGACGTGTACTTCGACAACGTGGGCGGTGAACACCTTGAAGCGGCGCTCTCAGCCCTCACGGTGGGAGGCCGCGTGGCGATGTGCGGCGCCATCGCGCAGTACAACTCGACCGAGCCCACACCGGCTCCCCGGAACCTCATGCTGGCCATCGGCAAGCAGCTCACGCTCAAGGGCTTCCTGGTCGGCGGCTACTGGCAGCACATGGCCGAGTTCGTAGAGGCCGTGTCCGCCTGGGTGGCCGACGGCACCGTGCGTTACGACGAAACAGTTGTGGACGGCCTGGAGAACGCCCCGCAGGCGTTCATGGATCTCCTCGACGGCGCCAACACGGGGAAGATGCTGGTCCGGATCTAGGAAATGGACATGACTTGCGGTGGCGGCTACCGGTAGGTAACAAGTTCTCAACAATCTCCGCACTGAGGTGGCGGCGCGGTGTCGGGACGTGTTCCAGGCCACTACAGTAGCTGTCATCAGTGCGCCTCGGCGCAGTGCTGCGAAACCATCAGTGAAAACAGAATTTCAGTGTGGAGCATTCGAAACGGACACTCATTGAACTCCCGTCGTAGCGCCTATCTCTTTGTTCCTGGAGGAAAATTGAAGAACTCACTGCGTGCAACCCTCAAGCGCGGTTCAATGACCGGGGTTGCCACCGCCGGTGCGGCGGCCCTGCTGCTGACCAGCTGCGGCGCCGCTCCGGAAGCCGGCAGCACCGCCAGCGCCACAGCCAGCGACTACACGGGCTGCATCGTGTCCGACTCTGGTGGATTCGACGACCAGTCGTTCAACCAGTCCTCCTACGAAGGCCTGAAGAAGGCTGAGAAGGATCTCGGGATCAAGGTCAACCAGGTTGAGTCCAAGACCAACAACGACTTCGAACCGAACCTCCGCGCCATGGTCACCGCAGGCTGCGACCTGACCGTCACGGTGGGCTTCCTCCTCGGCGACGCCACGAAGGCGCAGGCCACGGCAAACCCGGACAGCCACTTCGCGATCATCGACTTCGGCTACGAAACCCCGATCAGCAACGTCAAGCCGATCATCTACGACACCGCCCAGGCTGCCTTCCTGGCCGGCTACCTCGCGGCAGGCTCCACCAAGACCGGAACGGTGGCAACCTTCGGCGGCATCAAGATCCCCACGGTCACCATCTTCATGGACGGCTACGCCGACGGTGTGAAGTACTACAACGAACAGAAGGGCAAGGACGTCAAGGTCCTTGGCTGGGACAAGGACAAGCAGGACGGCAGCTTCACCGGCGACTTCGAAAAGCAGGACAAGGGCAAGCAGTTGACCCAGAACTTCCTGGACCAGGGCGCCGACATCGTGATGCCCGTTGCCGGCCCCGTGGGCAAGGGTGCAGGCGCAGCGCTCAAGGAAGCCAAGGCTGCTGGCAAGGACGTCAAGCTCATCTGGGTTGA
>Ga0307416_100001689_pt1 | contig 12223 bp, 12 predicted proteins | sample DK1Cmetagenome_2_FD_203821 | JGI IMG/M metagenome (GOLD analysis project Ga0307416, IMG submission 203821) | Maize rhizosphere microbial communities from greenhouse at UC Davis, California, United States - DK15-C-3 | ecosystem: Host-associated > Plants > Roots > Rhizosphere > Soil | place...
GGCCACGAAGACGGGGGAGCTCAGGGACCTTCAAGCTCCTGAGGCGGCACGCTGGGACTCCGACCAGAACGTCTGGTTCATTGCCAACATCAACGGCGATCCGTTCGGCAAGGACAACAACGGCTTCATTGCGAGGGTGACCGCCGATGGAAAGATCGATTCCCTCAAGTTCATCGCCGGCGGGAGGAATGGTGCGACGCTGAACGCACCCAAGGGCATGGCGATCACCGGAGATACGCTGTGGGTGGCCGACATCGACGCGGTGCGCGCCTTCAACCGGCGCACCGGGGCGCCGGCGGGCTCTGTGAAGGTTGGCGGCGCCAAGTTTCTGAACGACATCACGGCCGGACCAGACGGCACACTCTACATCACCGACTCGGGGCTGGGTCCGAAGTTCTCGCACCCGGGTCCCGACCGCATCTACCAGATCAAGGGCGGGAAGGCCAGCATCGCGTTCGAGTCCAAGGATCTGGCCGCGCCGAACGGTATCGCGTTCATGGACGAGGCGTTGCTCATCGCACCGTTCATGGGGACCGGTCTGGTGTCGTGGAGCCCGGGCGACTCGACGGCACGTCCCATCGGCACCGGACCCGGCCAGCAGGATGGTATCGAGATCCTTCCGGATAATCGGCTGCTGGTCACGAGCTGGGCCGATTCCAGTTTGTTCATTCTCGACGATGGAAAGGCGACACGCGTTGCGTATCCGGTGCCGTCACCAGCCGATATCGGGTTCGATGGCAAGTCCCGCATCGCCGTGCCGCTGCTGATGGAAAACAGGGTGGAATTCTGGGAGCTGCCATGACGACTTTGCACCGGCGGGCGGGCGCGGTCGCGACGTATGTGCTCGTCAGCCTTCTCGCACTGCTGATCGGCGCCGCCGCAATGTGGACCTACAAGGGCGATAAGCCCGAAACGGCAGTGCCGGCTCTTGGACCCGATTCTGTCACCACCCATGGTGAGTGGGTGTCGATCAAGCGCGGCCGCGACTCCGTTCGCGCGTACGTGGCCTATCCTGAGCGAAAGACCAAGGCGCCTGCGGTCATCGTCATCCACGAGATCTTCGGGCTGACTGACTGGGAGCGCACCGTCGCCGATCGCCTGGCCAAGGAAGGGTATGTCGCCATCCTGCCCGACCTGCTCTCTTCCAAACACGGCGTCACACCGGCAGACCCGGACTCCGGCCGTAAGCTCGTGGGTCAGCTGGAGCCCGAGCGCGTCACCGCCGATCTCAACGCTGTGTACGCCTATGTCAATGGATTGCCGGCCATGGCCAGGGATCAGGTAGGGACCATCGGCTTCTGTTGGGGTGGAGGCCAGAGCTTCCGATACGCGACGGAAAATCCGAACCTGCGCGCGGCTGTCGTTGCGTACGGTCCTGCGCCGGACACCGCCGCTATGAAGCGAATCAAGGCTCCAGTGCTCGGCATTTATGGCGAGAACGATGAGCGCATCAACGCTAATCTCCCGGATGTGACTGCGGCCATGCAGTCGGCAGGCAAAACCTTCATGTCAGAGGTGTACCCGGGCACCGGGCATGGTTTCCTGAAGCCGGGTCGCCAGGGTTACGATACGCCCGAGCGCGAGAAGGCGTGGACCAGGATCCTGGAGTTCTTCCGGGCGAGGCTCGGGAGGTAAACAGTGAACAGTGAACAGTGAACGGGTGAAATCGTCGATCCCGTTTACTGTTGACCGTTCACCGTTTACGCTTTTCTCATGATCTCTCTCCTCCTCGTCGTCCTGCAAGCAGCGCAACCACACGACGCGCTGCACTACGACATCACCTTGATACCAAGCGACACCAGCACCCACCTTCTGAGTGAGGTGCAGATTACCTGGCGCCTCGGCTCGACGAGTCCGGTGAGGATGCAGCTGGATTCCGCCATGCGCGTTATTCGTGTGCTGGTCGACGGGAAGCCGAATACCCGGCTCTCGCGGACCATGTACGCCAGGTCTACGAGTGAAATCGACGTACCACATCAGAAGCAGCCAGGCGACTCCATCAGCACACGGGTGCGCTACCGCGGCAACCCGCGAGGCGGACTAGTTGCCGCCAAGAACGCACACGGTGGCCCCACGGTGGTCGCCGAGAATCGGGCCGACCGGGTGTCATACTGGCTTCCCACCCCGAGCTCGCCAGAGGATAAGGCCACCGTCGCGTTCCACATCCAGGTGCCGGCCGCGTACAAGGTCAGCGTCCCCGGAACGCTGGAGAAGATCGACACGCTGGCCTATGGCAACGTGATCTGGCATTACACGCTGAACCGGCCTGTGGCGGTATATACGGTGCCGGTGAGCTGGACAGCCGCTGAACGGTGAACGGTGAACGGTAAACGGTGAACGGGATGCTTAACCGGCACATAACATCTCTGCCTGGTCTTCTGTTCACTGTTCACTCTTCACTGTTCACGCTTTTCTTGGTCTCCTGCGATCCCACGCTGCCGCCCCTCCGCGGTCAGATGGAAATCGGCAGTGATGCCTACGCTGTCTTCGTCGGCGGGATCGGCATCAACAGCGACCTGTACGCGATTCGCGCAGACGGCGGTCAGCCAGTGCCCATCACCTTCACGAATGTCGCCGAGCTACGCCCGGCGCTCTCACCGGATGGAGGGGCGCTCGCATTCCTCCGAGGCACATCGCTGCGGGACTCGACGCCATCGTCGGTGTGGGTGATGAACCTCCTGAGTGGTTCCGAGCGGGAGCTGTCGCTGCCCAAGGGCGCAGGTCGGCCCACCCAGGTGGGATGGGAGCGGGCCGGAACCTCGCTGATCCTCAAGGCCGAGCGCGGCCTTTATCGTGTGAATGCACCTCCACTGCCCCCGGCGGCTGAAGCCGTACCTGCACGTCAGGAGAACCACGCCGAATCGACGCTGGCGGTGCTCCTGGGCAAGCCGGTCTTTGCCTCGGTGATTCCGTGCCCAACGACGGACGATCTGTGCGTCAGTGGCGAGGGAGGTTCGGGACTCCTGGCCCGGGGAGCGCACGATCCGGCTCGATGGGGGGATGACTCCGTGGCTTTCTTCGTTGGTGACGAGCTGGAAGTACGTCCTGTTGGAAGGGGACGCCCTCGGCGCCTGACCTGGACCCATGCTCCGGACCGCCCCAGGCAGCTGACGTTCTTCCCTGGAAAGCGCGACCGCTGAGGTGACATAAGACCAGCCGCTCCGCTATGTTCCGTGACTTTTCTCCCTCCTTTCACGGACTGCGGTAATGAATCTGCTGGTTCTCGGCGCCGGACTTCAGGGCTGCGCCTGCTCCTATGATCTCCTGCAGAATCCTGCCATCCGCCAGGTAACACTGGCCGACGTTCGCCCGGTCAAACTCCCGAAGTTCCTCGAGGGCGACTGGAAGGGGCGGCTGCGCACGATTCAACTCGATGTCACAGACATGCCCGCCGTTGGTGCAGCGTTCAAGGGACAGGCGGCGGTGATGAGCGCCATCCCGTACTACTACAATGGTCCGATGGCGAAGGCAGCGGTCGAGGCCGGGTGCCACTTCTCCGACCTCGGCGGCAACACCGACATCGTCCTGGAGCAGAAGAAGCTCCACGACAAGGCACTGGCCAAGGGTCTCTCGGTGATCCCCGACTGCGGACTGGCGCCGGGCATGGTGAACATTCTTGCGGCGGAGGGAATCCGGCGGCTGGATCACGCGGACAAGGTCAAGATCTTCGTCGGCGGCCTGCCTCAGGCGCCTGAGCCTCCCCTCAACTATCAGATCGTGTATTCACTCGAGGGAGCCCTGGACTACTACACCACGCCATCCTGGGTGCTGAGAGGTGGGAAGCCCGTTCAGGTCGACGCGCTGAGTGAGGTCGAGCCGGTGGAGTTCCCCTCGCCGGTAGGAACGCTCGAGGCTTTCCACACGGGTGGAGGCATCAGCACGCTGCCGTTCGCCTATGATGGAAAAATCGACACGATGGAGTACAAAACGCTACGGTATCCCGGACATGTGGCCATCATGCGCCCGATACGGGAGCTCGGTCTCCTGGCCAACCAGCCAATCGAGGTAAAAGGCGCGAAGGTGTCGCCGCGCGACCTCTTCATTGCGGCGGTGCATCCCAAGCTCTTCAAGCCCGAAGGGCGTGATCTGGTTGCCCTTCAGGTCCAGGTGACCGGGCAGAAGCAGGGGAAGCCGCACAGGGTCACCTTCCGCTTAATCGACTACTACGATCCGCAGCACAACATCAGCGCAATGATGAGGACGACCGGCTACTCCCTGTCCATCACCGGGCAGATGCAGGTAGACGGGCGAGTAAAAGTCAAAGGAGTGCACACGCCGGACGAGGCGATGCCGTTCGACGCCTATGTGAATGAGCTGGCAAGGCGCGGGATCAAAATCGAGGAGATCTGAAGCGCATTACCAGAGCACCAGGTGGGAACCTGTAGCTCCGGGAAGCTGTTTTGAGCTTGGATCTCTCGTGGAGAAGGTATGCTGGACTTCAGGGCACTCTGGGACAAGGCGCACACGTTCGATGCCTTCGTGGCCTCATGCAAGGCCGAACACTGCGGCCTCTGGCGGGGGCTCTACAATCTCGCTCGAGTTCCGGACTGGGCCATCGCTGCGGTGCCGGCAGGATCAGGTCGGAAGCTGCTTGTGATCGCGGAAGATTGGTGCGGGGATGCATCGAATACCGTTCCTATCATCGCCAAGCTGGCGGACATGATTCCATCGCTGGAGCTGCGGGTGATAGCCCGCGACCAGAACCTGGAGCTGATGGACTGCTACCTGACGAACGGCTCCCGCTCCATTCCTATCGTGATTGCTCTGAACGACGAATTCGAGGAGATCGGACATTGGGGACCCCGGCCTAACCAGCTGCAGGCGTGGGTCATGGACAACCGGGGGACTACTCCGAAAGCTGAGCTGTACCCACAGGTGAGGAAGTGGTACGCGCGGGACCGGGGTGAGACGACACTGCGCGAAGTGCTCGCCACCGCGGGGTTTCCGGTGGCGAAGGTCGCGTAGTCGGCAATCAGAACATCCAGCCGCTTCCGACCGAATAGTTGAAGCCGTCGGGTCCGCCGGCGAAGTTGAACGTAAAGATCGAAGACCGCAGGATCCGGAGCGCTACGCCTCCACCACCGCCTACCTTCATGTCTTTCGTCGTCACCTTGAACGGCTCCTCGAACACGCGCCCGGCATCGAGGAAGGCAAGCAACGTCACCGCGCCTAAATCGCCGAAGGGCAGAAGGTCGTGACGCACCTCGAGGTTTCCGAACACCACGTGCTTTCCGGCAAATCGACCAGTGTCGAAGCTGCGGTGTGAGTACTGCCCGCCGAGCACCGGGATCTGGTTCTCCCACGCCGGGATGTAGTACCGGGCATTGAGTGTGGGCGTCCGGCTCAGTGCCGATCCCCCCAGGCGTGCGGCCACCACCGTGCCTTCGCGCACCGTGAGGTATCCCCGCAAAACGCTGTACACCCGTGCATAGCCCTCATTGCCGCTCCCCAGCTGGGCTCCGGCCTCGAGCAGAAGACCTTCGTGGGTGTTGTATTCATTGTCCCGAGTATCGTAGACCAGCGCGGCGCGCCCTGACACATCGGTCTCTCTCAGCTCGGAACCGAAATCAGTCCTGAAGAGCGAGGGTTGGGGAAGCGTGGTAAACCGGGTCCATTCTACATTGGCCAGTAATGCTGCCTGCCATGGTCCCTTGATCCGGCGCGTCACTTCCACCTTGCCGCCGTACCGCGCCCGGCGTACCCGATAATAGAAAGGCTGATCGGGGGTCACGGCGTCGTCATTATGCACCGTTTCATTGCCCAGACCGAAATACCCGAATCGGGCTTCTCTGCCGGCGCCCGCGAATGCGCTGACGCGCCAGTCCTTCCACAGCTGCGGAGCTCGGTACTTGACGGAGACGTGCCGGCTGCCCCGGTGGGTGATGCCCGCATCCGCGGTGAGTGCCGCATTCGTGGTGACGCGATCTTCGTATTCCGCCGGTTGGAAGTGATGCACCCGGAACGCCAGCACGGGTCCGTCGTTCGTGCCGCCGGTCAGGTACGGGAAATAACTCGTCCGCCACGGCGTCTTCTCGTCTTCAGTGTACGTCTCCGCTTCTTCGGCGGTATCGGCCGGCTCTGGCGCGTCGCGGGACTCGGGAACCTGAGCTGCCACCGGCCCACCGAGCAGGCACAGCGAGAGCAGCAACCCCCCGTGCCGCATCAGGGGCGCCTTTCGTACAGGTAGGCCGTGTCACGCAGCGCACCGCTCTTGCCATCGTGAGCCGCGTATTTGGCGGGATACAGCGATGCGGAGCCGAAGTCTCCCTGCTTATTCACCGCATAGAAGGAGAGGTTGAACGAGGGGCGTCCTTGCTTCAGAAGCCTCGGGGGCGTGAGCCGCACGACTCGCTTCAGTGTTTCCACACACGCATCGGTCGGCTTCAACCCTCGCCGCATACCCTCGACCGTCAGAAAACCACCACATGCCATGACATTGGCTTCGCCACGCCCGGTTGATCCCGCGGCTCCGACGTCGTTGTCGGTGTACTGGCCTGCGCCGATGATCGGCGAGTCTCCGGCACGTCCGGGGATCTTCCAGGCCAGCCCGCTGGTGGTGGTCACCGATGAGATTTCGCCTCTGGCGTTCACCACATTGAGATTGATCGTACCGGTAGGTCGCGCCACAAGCGGCTCATCCTCCGGCACGTCCAGCCAGTCGTCCTCAGGACCGCGGTTGGCACGCCACGTGAGCCACAGCTGCCGTGATTCAGGCGTCAGCAGCTCTTCCTCCTGGTATCCATAGGAGAGAGCAAACCGCTTGGCTCCTTCTCCTACGAGAAGCACGTGGTCGGTGTACTTGAGCACCAGCCGGGCAATCTCGCTTGGTGTCTTGATGCCCTCGAGTGCCGCGACCGCGCCGGCTCGTCTCGTAGGACCATGCATGCAGGAGGCATCCAGCTGCACGACCCCGTCCTCATTGGGAAGACCTCCGTAGCCAACCGAGTTGTCTGCCGGATCGAGCTCCTGAATCTTCACCCCTTCGATGGCCGCATCGAGTGTGTCGGTGCCGCGGAGCACCAGCTCCATCGCCCGATTGACCGCGGCGAGGCCGTTGCTCGAGCTCACCGCGGCCGGCCGGCTCGCACTCCGCCTGACGAATGCGGATGAGGTAGACGGCAACGCTACGCTGGCCGCCGCGACACCGCTTGCACCGAGAAAGGTGCGACGCGAAACCGGCAGTGACATGAAGGGACCTCCCCAGAGTGTAGAGGCGCCCGGTCGCGCCACCGGGGATTTAGGCCCGCTCGCGAGCGAAAGTCAACCGAGCAGCACCGGCATTGCTTGCCTGCTCTGAGCCGTTTCCCTAATCTTCTGACTTGAAACTCCCCGCTTCCATTCGTAATGCCATTGATCGGCCGCCCTCCATCGAGCGCGCCCACCGCTGGACCGAAGAACCGCTCGGCCTGGTGCGCCTGGTGGTCGGAACCATCGCGCTGGTCTGGACGCTGATTGCCGTGCTTCTCGCAATCACCGGGGCCGATCCACGTGTGCTTCAGCTCGTCGGCGCCCTCTGGGCTATCTATGGACTCGCCGTCGGCTTCCTGTCGGGAGTGCTCGAGCCGGTTATCGATGGCCTCTTCCGCGTCGTATCGAACCTCGGAATCATGCGGGTCGGCGGCGGCTATTCGGCAATAGAGACACTGGCATCGCGCGGCCATCTCCAGGCCGCGGCAGATGCGTACGCCGAGCGGGCACGCAATAAGTCTGAGCGGGTGGACGCCACACTCCGGCGCGCGGCGCTCCTGGCCGGACCGATGAACCAATCGGAGACCGCTGCCATCGAGTTGGACAACTTGCGACGGGCGCAGCCGCTGAAGGCTCGGGACGATTTTCGAGTGGGGCTGGCACTGGTAGAGCTGTATGAGCACGATCTTAAGGAACCTGGGCGTGCCATGGCGGAGCTGCGTCGGCTCATCGACCGATACCCCACGGCGCAAGGCGCTCGCAGGCTCCGGGTGGCACTCGCGAGTCTCAAATCCGAGCGGTTGGGAATCTAGGCTCCAGAAGCGTCATCCCATGACGGGAAAAAACCTGTGATCCATGGCACAGCACCCACTTTCGGCAACTCTATACTTGGCCACAGTGGAAGTGCGGATGGATGGCGACCTGCGAGACGTCCGAACAAGCCCTGAGTCCCCTGCTCCGTGGCCGGATGAGCTGTCTAACCCAAGCTTTCGCTGCTGCTCCCTTCAACTCCCCCTTCTTTCCATCATCTCGCCGGGAACGGGCCTAATCGCCCGTTCCACCCACCTTTTGTAGTCGTCAGTGATCAGTCGCCAGTCACTAGAAGTACGTGAGACCTGTACTGCTCGGCCCTGGGAGCGGGAGCTGACGACTGACAACCGACGACTCGACTGTGACCCAACCCACTGCAGCAGCTTGACCCGGATCTATACTTGCGACGTCTGTGCCTTCGTCAAGCTCCAGCTTTCGCTGGCGTCGTCGAAGGCACCCGACTCAACTCCACGCGGGAGATTACGACCATGCCACAGGGTGACAAGTCGTCTTACACCAACAAGCAGCAGCGGAAAGCCGAACACATCGAAGAAGGCTACGAGAAGCGTGGTGTTTCACGACGTGAGGCGGAACGGCGCGCTTGGGCGACGGTGAACAAGGAAGACGGCGGCGGCAAGAAGAGTGGATCGGGTCGGGGGAAGAAGAGCACCAAGAGCGCGTCCCGCAAAGGCGGGCGCAAAGGCGCAGCTTCGCGATCGAAAGCGTCGCGCTCGGCTGCTGCCCGGAAGGGCGCTGCCACCCGCCGCCGGAGAGCCAGGGCCGAAGCTGAAAACGGCAACGGCGGAAGAAGCAGGAAAAGCACGGGCGGCACCCGCAGCGGACGAGGTGGAGGGGCCCGGAGCAGATCGGGCTCGAGCCGGAAGAGGACGAGCTCGAGTCGGAGCAGAAAGAGCAGCGGTGCCAGCCGAAGCAGAAAGAGCTCTGGAAGGAGTCGCAGCAAGAAGAGCACGCGCTGAGATAACAGCTGGACAACAATGTGAAAGGGCGTGCCCCCCGGTGTCTCGGTGGCACGCCCTTTCCACAGCTAAAAGTTCAGGTCAGTCGCCGGCGCGCCCGCCGAGCCCTATGGATACGCCGACCGAGGCGACGAGATCGTTCTGGAATTCATCTCCACCGCCGAAGTCGCCATTGTAGAGATAGTCCTCGAGATCGATTCGGAATCCCACCCGGCTGTTCTCACCCCCGCCGAATCGCAGGCCGAGACCCAGTACGCCACCGAGATCCGTGCTGCTGCGGTCATCGTCAAAAGGATTGCTTCCCCGCGCCAGCAGGGCAGGGCCACCCGCCAGATAGAACCCGACATTGTTAGTGACGGGTGATAGCGCGAGCAGAAGCCTGGCGTTCGCCAGCAGCAGGTCTGTGTTGCCCGTCTCGTTCAGCGTCTCGTCCCCGATCTTTGCAGGAGCGTAGCCGCCGGAGACTTCGAGACCGAGATTGCCGCTGCCCCAGAAAGTCAGTCGAGCACCGCCGATCACGCTGACATCGCGGGATATATCCTGGCCCAGGTCACCGACGGAGTTGCTGGTCGGAACGTAGACGCCAGCCCATGGAGCCAGCTCGACTCCGCCTTGCGCAGCCGCGGAAGAAGGAATCGAAGTGGCGAGCATCGCCGCAGCGACCAGTGCCGTCGTCTTTGCAGTGAGCGTATTGATAGACATACACACTCCCCCTTAGTGACAGAACCTGTTTCGTAAACAGAACCTGGCGCAGGGTATGGTGCGCGCCCCGAGCGGGTCCGGAATCTTTCCCGGAACTCAACCATGGGGCAAAGGCGTACGGAGCGATGTGAAGCCGGGGTCCCACGGGGTGTGAAGGTAGTCACCACTATGCCGTGATGGTCACGCAACTGCTTGCGCCTGATAAAGTTCGGGGTGGCTCCCAGTGGAAGCCACCCCGAAAGTAAGGTCGAAGGTATTACTTGCCGAGCGGGCCCAGGCCCAGGAGCGGAATCCCAATACCAATGGAGAGATGTATATCGTTCTGGGTCTTCTTCTCGTCCCCGGGACCGAAGCCGGGAATTTCGGCTCTCGGCTTGTAGATGTAATCCTCGGCACTCAACTGGAGGCGCAGTAGGCTGCCAAGGCGGAACCGCGCCGACGCGCCTAATGTACCGCCTATGTCGGTCTTGTTTTCGACATTTGCGTAAAACTCGCCACTGCGATTGATGACGCCGACGCCGCCGGTCACGACAAATGCGACCGGGCTGGTGTATGGTACCAGCTGATAGCTGATCCGGCCGCTGCCGGTGAAGACGTTGGCATTCTGGCTCTGATCGCCCAGCCCAGAAGCGGTAATCTTGAGATCGCTCGGTGCGTACGCTCCAGTGAACTCCAGCCCCACACGTTGGCTGAGTGCCACTCCGAACCGTCCGCCCAGCGTCAGGCTGATTTCCTGCTTGAACTCCTCGCCGCTGGCGGCTCTGACCAGCTCGGTCGTCGGGATGTACACCCCGATGTTCGGAGTAAAGCTGAGTCCCTGTGCCTCCAACGAGCTCACCTGCGACCCGAGCAGGATGCTACCGCACGCCATGGCGTGAGCCATCCACGCGCTGCTACGCATTGTGCCTCCAGGTGAAAATGAGGGGAAGGGTGCCAAACTACAGCTTCAGCTTCACGTCGATATCTATGAGAATCGACGGCTCTACTTCCTCGAAGAACACGCGCTCGCGAGTCGTGCGAATCACCATCCGCTGCAGCGGTCCCTTTCCTTTGCCGCGACCGTTGTTGCCTGCGCGGAAGTAGATCACGCGGTTCGGTCCCACTCGCTCGACCCTCACGACGTGATACCCGCGCTCAACCAGAACGCTTCGGCTGACACTGACGGCCTTGTCGCTGGATACGACGTAGTGCTTGGCTTTCCCCTTCCCCTGCGCCTGTCCCGGGGTGGACGCCGCGCCGAGCAGGGCAACAAATACGATTGCCGACCAGAGTAGCTGGTGAGCAGCGCGCATTTATACCTCCGACTTTGTGTGGGAAACACGGACCAATAGATCCCCGGGGGGCAAGAAGCATGCAGACCCGAGCCGACTGGCTCAGTGTCGCCTGCTCGCTTCTAAGTAGTTGGTATGAGGGAGCTTCTGGGCTGGCGGACGGGCGGGGTAGTCCGGCACGTACCGGAAAAATGAGGGGCTAGCGGCGGTCTGCGAGGCTAGCTCTCGCGGCGTACCTCTCGGGCGGGCTTGTCATCACGAAGTCCGATGAACCGGGGATGTCGCAACAGCCCAGCCGAGGTCCATTCGGAAAAGCCGATCTCAGCCACCAGCTTCGGTTCCACCCACTGGACGTCGCCGGCCGGCTTGGGTCCTTCAACGAAGGGAGAGTCAGTACGGTGCAGGGGTGCCAGTCGTTGGTACAGCAGCTCCAGTGTCTTTCGGTCGTACCCCGTTCCGACCTTTCCGGCATATCGGAGCGCTTTCCCGTCGTAATGCCCGACCAGCAATGCACCCAGCCTTTCACGCGATCCCTGAGGCGCGGTATAACCGCCAATGACCAGCTCCTGGCGGCGCAGGCATTTGATCTTGAGCCAATCCAACGTGCGCGCGCTCACGTACCGCGAGTCCGCGCGCTTCGCCATGATGCCTTCCTCGCCCCGGCTGCAGGCCTTCCGGAGCATCGCTGCAGCTCCCTTGGTGTTGACCGTCGTGAGGTGCAACGCGTCGTTCACCGTGATGACATCATTGAGAACTGACCTGCGCTCGAGCAGTTGAAGGCCGGTGAGGTCGATTCCCTCGTAGTACATGCAATCGAAGAGATACAAATGCACGGCAACCTGGCTCCGCAGTGCTCGCACCGGATCCCGCAACTGCATGCGCTGCTGCAGCCGCGAAAAGCTGGAGACGCCCCGCTCTTCATCGAAAGCCACGACCTCTCCATCCAGAACAGCCTCCCCGTGCACGCCATTACGCAGGGCTTCGACCAGTTCCGGGTACGCGTCATTCAGTGGTTTCCGATTCCGGGAGTACATACGCACCGACCGGCCTGTGACATAGATCAGCGCGCGGACCCCATCGAGCTTCGGCTCGTACACCCAGTTGCCTCGTGTCGGCAGCTCTTCTGTGAGAGTGGCTAACATCGGTGGCAGCCAGGTAGGCATCGGGCGGCGGCGAAGGCCCCCCGACGGGCGCCTTGCTGTACTCGTGGGAGTCATGCTGTTTGCGCCTCCAAGAGCTGCCCGAGATCCTGTTTCGATGTCAGGACCGCGGCCC
>Ga0307416_100001690_pt1 | contig 12221 bp, 9 predicted proteins | sample DK1Cmetagenome_2_FD_203821 | JGI IMG/M metagenome (GOLD analysis project Ga0307416, IMG submission 203821) | Maize rhizosphere microbial communities from greenhouse at UC Davis, California, United States - DK15-C-3 | ecosystem: Host-associated > Plants > Roots > Rhizosphere > Soil | place: USA...
ACCGCCGCCGGCCCGGCGAGGCCAAGGTGCGGGTCTACAGCCCCCGGTTCGAGGAGCACGGCTGGCGCTCCAAGCACTCGATCGTGGAGATCGTCACCGACGACATGCCGTTCCTGGTCGACTCCGTGGCCATGGAGCTCAACCGCCACGGGCTGGTCATCCACCTGCCCATCCACCCGGTGATCGCCGTCCGCCGCGACGCGGCCGGCGGGCTGGTCGAGGTCCTGCCCGCCGACGCCGAGGACGGCCTGCGCGAGTCGTTCCTCCACTTCGAGGTCGACCGCCAGAGCGAGCCCGAGGTCCTGGACAAGCTGCGGGCCTCGGTGGAGCGGATCCTGGGGGACGTGCGGGCCGCGGTCGAGGACTGGGAGGAGATGCGCCAGCAGGTCCGCACGATCCTGGAGGAGTTCGACGAACGGCCGCCGCCGGTCGACGAGGCCGAGCTGGCCGAGGCCCGGGCGCTGCTGGAGTGGATCGACAACCACCACTTCACCTTCGTCGGCTACCGGGCCTACGACCTGGTCACCGAGGACGGCGCGGACGTGCTCCGGCCGATCCAGGGCACCGGCCTGGGCATCCTGCGCCAGGGCCAGGGCAAGCCGGCCTCGGGCAGCTTCGCCAAGCTGCCCCCCGAGGCCCGCCGGCTGGCCCGCGAGCGTCACGTGCTCATCCTGACCAAGGCCAACTCGCACTCGACCGTGCACCGGCCCTCCTACCTGGACTACATCGGGGTCAAGCGCTTCGGCGAGGACGGCGAGGTCGTGGGCGAGCGGCGCTTCCTCGGCCTGTACACCTCGGCCGCCTACAACCGGAACCCGCGCGACATCCCGGTGCTGCGCCGCAAGGTGGCCAAGGTGCTGGAGCGGGCCGGCCTGCCCCGCTACAGCCACGACTGGAAGTCGCTGCTCAACATCCTGGAGACCTTCCCCCGCGACGAGCTGTTCCAGATCTCCGACGACCAGCTGTTCGAGACGGCCATAGGGATCCTGCGGCTGGAGGAGCGCCGCCGGGTGCGGCTGTTCATGTGGCACGACAACTACGGCCGCTTCGTCTCCGCCCTAGTCTACGTGCCCCGCGACCGCTACACGACCACCGTCCGCCGGCGCATCGAGGTGGTCCTCAACGAGGCCTTCCCGGGGGCGACTATCGACTTCCAGGTGTGGCTGTCGGAGTCGGTCCTGGCCCGGCTGCACTTCATCATCCGCATGCCGCCGGGGCAGATGCCCAGCTACGACGCCCGGGAGCTGGAGGCCAAGCTGGCCACGGTGACCCGGTCGTGGGCCGACGAGCTCCACGACATGCTGCTGGAGCTGCACGGCGAGGAGGAGGGCAACGAGCTGTTCGGCCGCTACGGGGAGGCGTTCCCGGCCGCCTACCTGGAGGACTTCCCGGCCCGCAACGCCGTCTACGACATCCAGCGGATGGAGGACCTGGGCGAGCGCGGCGGCCTGAACATGAACCTGTACCGGCCGCTGGAGGCGCCCCCGGGGACCCTGCGGTTCAAGCTGTTCTGGGCCGACCGGCCGCTGCCGCTGTCGGACGCGGTGCCGATGCTGGAGGACATGGGCGTCGAGGTGGTCGAGGAACGCCCGTACGAGATCCACCCGCCCGGCCAGGGACCGATCTGGATCCACGACTTCGGCGTCACCTACACCGGCCCCGAGGGCGACGTCGACATCAGCCGGGTGAAGGACGTGTTCCAGGAGGCGTTCGCGGCCATCCTCCGCGGCGAGGCCGAGAGCGACGGCTTCAACCGCCTGGTCCTGCGGGCCCGCCTGACCTGGCGCGACATCGTGGTCCTGCGCGCCTACTGCAAGTACCTGCGCCAGACCCGCCTCTCATTCAGCCAGGAGTACATGGAGCAGGCCCTCACCAACAACCCCGAGATCGCCCGCAAGCTGGTGGAGCTGTTCCAGGCCCGCTTCGACCCCACCCAGCCGGACGGGGCGGAAGCCCGGGTCGAGCAGCTGCGCGAGCGGCTGGCCGAGGCCATCGACCGGGTGGCCAACCTGGACGAGGACCGGATCCTGCGCAGCTTCCTGGGGATGGCCGAGGCGACCCTGCGCACCAACTTCTTCCAGGCCGGGGTGGACGGCCGGCCCAAGGCGTACCTGTCGTTCAAGCTCGACCCGGCACAGGTGCCGTCCCTGCCCAAGCCGCGGCCGATGTTCGAGGTGTTCGTCTACTCGCCCAGGACCGAGGCCGTCCACCTGCGCGGCGGCAAGGTGGCCAGGGGCGGGATCCGCTGGTCGGACCGGCGCGAGGACTTCCGCACCGAGATCCTCGGGCTGATGAAGGCCCAGATGGTCAAGAACGCCGTGATCGTGCCCGTGGGGGCCAAGGGCGGCTTCGTGGTCAAGCAGCCCCCGGCCGGCGGCGGCCGCGAGGCCCTCCAGGAGGAGGTGGTGGCCTGCTACTCGACCATGATGCGGGGGCTGCTGGACATCACCGACAACCGGGTCGGCGGCAAGGTCGTCCCCCCACCCGGCGTGGTCCGCTACGACGACGACGACTCCTACCTGGTGGTGGCGGCCGACAAGGGCACGGCCACCTTCTCCGACCTGGCCAACTCGATCGCCCAGGAGTACGGGTTCTGGCTGGACGACGCCTTCGCCTCGGGCGGGTCGGCCGGCTACGACCACAAGAAGATGGGGATCACCGCCCGCGGCGCCTGGGAGTCGGTCAAGCAGCTGTTCCGCGAGCTCGAGGTCGACACCCAGTCGACCGACTTCACCGTGGTCGGCGTCGGCGACATGTCCGGGGACGTGTTCGGCAACGGCATGCTGCTGAGCCGCCACATCAAGCTGGTCGGGGCGTTCAACCACCTGCACGTGTTCCTCGACCCCGACCCTGACCCGGAGGCGAGCTTCGCCGAGCGGGAGCGGCTGTTCGCCCTCCCCCGCTCCTCCTGGGGCGACTACGACACCTCCAGGATCTCCGAGGGCGGCGGGGTGTGGCCGCGCACGGCCAAGTCGATCCCGCTGTCGGAGCAGGTCCGCCGGGCCCTGGACGTCCAGGCCGAGGCCCTCCCCCCCAACGAGCTCATCAACGCCATGCTCAAGGCCCCGGTCGACCTGCTCTGGAACGGCGGCATCGGGACCTACCTGAAGGCGGCCCGGGAGGCCCACGCCGACGTCGGCGACCGGGCCAACGACGCCGTCCGCGTCAACGGAGGCGAGCTGCAGGCCAAGGTGGTGGGCGAGGGCGGCAATCTCGGCTTCACCCAGCTCGGGCGGGTCGAGTACGCCCTGCACGGCGGCCGGATCAACACCGACTTCATCGACAACTCGGGCGGGGTCGACTGCTCGGACCACGAGGTCAACATCAAGATCCTGCTCAACCAGGTGGTCAGCGACGGCGACCTGACCCGCAAGCAGCGCGACAAGCTGCTGGCCGGCATGACCGACGACGTGGCCACCGCCGTGCTCCAGGACAACTACCGCCAGGTGCAGGCGATCAGCGTCACCGAGGCCCAGGCGGCCCAGCTGCTGGACGAGCACGCCCGGCTGATCCGCCACCTGGAACGGGCCAACCGGCTCGACCGGCGCCTGGAGTTCCTGCCCGACAACGAGGAGCTGGCCGAGCGCCGGGCCGCCGGCAAGGGGCTGACCCGGCCCGAGCTGGCCGTGCTGCTGGCCTACGCCAAGATCGTCCTCCAGGACGAGCTGGTCGCCTCGGACGTGCCCGAGGACGACTACCTGGCCGAGGACCTGGAGCGGTACATGCCGCCCAAGCTGCGGGAGAAGTTCCGCCGCCAGCTCCACCAGCACCCGCTGCGCCGCGAGATCATCGCCACCTACGTGACCAACAGCATGGTCAACCGGGCCGGGAGCACCTTCGCCAACCGGCTCCGGGACGAGACCGGGGCCGGCCCGCCCGACGTGGCCCGGGCGTACACGATCGCCCGGGAGGTGTTCGACGTCCGCCGGCTCTGGAAGGACCTGGCCGCCCTGGACACCGTGGTCCCGGCCCAGGTGCAGCTGGAGCTGCAGGCCGAGGGGCGCAAGATCATCGAGCGGTCGGCCCTGTGGTTCCTGCGCAACCGCCGCCAGCCGCTGGACATCGCCAGGACCGTGTCCCATTTCGCCCCCGGGATCGCCTCGCTGGCCCAGGAGCTGCCCAAGCTGCTCGCCCCGGGCGAGTCCGAGGCCCTGGAGCAGCTGACCGAGCGGTTCGCCGCGGCCAGGGTCCCGGCCGAGGTGGCGACCCGGGTGGCCAGCCTGGACGCGCTGTTCTCGGGCCTGAACGTGATCGAGGTGGCCGCGGCCTGCGGCGAGACGGTGGAGACGGTCGCGGCCGTGTACTTCGCCCTCGGCTACAAGCTCGACCTGCACTGGCTGCGCGACCAGATCGCCAAGCTGCCGGCCGACACCCACTGGCAGACCCTGGCCCAGGGGGCGCTGCGCGACGACCTCTACTCGGAGCAGCGCGAGCTGACCACCGAGGTGCTCAAGCGGGGCACCGAGGACCGGGGCGCCGAGGACGGGGACGCCGAGACCCTGATCGAGGCCTGGCTGGCCGACAACCGCTCCTCGGTCGAGCGGACCCGGGCCATCCTGTCCGACCTCAAGGAGGCGGACACGCTCGACATCGCCATGCTGTCGGTGGCCCTGCGCGAGATCCGCAACCTGAGCGAGACCGGGGCGACGGTGGCCGGCGCCCCGGCCGCCGGGTGATCCTCGCCCACGAGGTCACCGGGTCGGGGCCGGCCCTGCTGCTGGTCCACGCCGGCATCGCCGACCGGCGGATGTGGGACGGCCAGGTGGGGCCGTTCGCCGCCGCCGGCTGGACGGTCATCCGGGCCGACCTGCCCGGGTTCGGCGAGACGCCGCTGCCCGCGGGGCCGGTGGCCCTGTGGGCGACCCTGCGCGACCTGCTCGACCACCTCGGGGTGGAGCGGGCGGTGGTGGCCGGCGCCTCGCTCGGGGGCCGGGCCGCGGTCGACCTGGCCCTGGCCGTCCCGGAGCGGGTGCGGGCCCTGGTCCTGGTCGGGTCGGGCCTGGCCGGCCACCGGTTCGCCGAGCCGGCCCTGTTCGAGCTGTGGGACCGGAGCGAGGCTGCCCTGGAGCGCGGCGACCACGAGGAGGCGGCCCGGGTCGAGATCGGCACCTGGGTGGCCGGGATGGGCCGCGGCCCCGAGGCCGTCGACCCGGAGGTCGGCCGGCGGGTCCGGGAGATGCTGCTGGCCGCCTACGCCCACGGCGAGGCCGACCTGGAGGAGCCCGACCCGCCGGCGGCCACGCGGCTGGGCGTGCTCGCCGTCCCCACTCTGGTGGTGGTCGGCGAGCACGACCGCCCCGACATCCACGCCATGGCCGACGCCCTGGCCGGGGGCATCGCCGGTGCCGAGCGGGTGGTCCTGGCCGGCACCGGCCACCTGCCCAACCTGGAGCGCCCGGCGGCGTTCAACCGGGTGGTGCTCGAGTTCCTGGGGCGGGTGGTCTAGCGTTCGGCGGCGCTGCGCTCGATGCAGAGCTCGTTGCCCTCGGGGTCGGCCAGGGTGACCCAGCCGCCGCCGTCGGGGCGGCGGTGGTCGGCGACCAGGGTGGCGCCGATCCCGAGCAGCCGCTCGACCTCCTCGTCGCGGGTCCGGTCGTCGGGCATCAGGTCCAGGTGGACCCGGTTCTTGACCGTCTTGGACTCGGGGACGGGGATGAACAGCAGCCCGGGCTGGCCGTCCGGCCCGGCCAGGTAGCCCTCGGGGTCGCCCGGCTGGTTGGGGTTGTCGGGGTCCTCCCGGTAGCCGGTGACCTGGCTCCAGAACCGGACCTGGGCATACGGGTCGGCACAGTCGAAGGTGATGTTGCGGGGACGGGCGGTCACGGCGGCTCCTCGGATCCGGGGGTCGCGGGCAGTCTGGCATCGCGGCCCCGCCGGCGCACCGGAATTGCCGGCGGCCCTCGACCCGCCCGGGCTAGGTCCGGACCGGGAGGCCGGCGGCGGCCAGGCCGGCCTTCACCTCGGCGATGGAGAGCTGGCCGAAGTGGAAGACGCTGGCCGCCAGGACGGCGTCCGCCCCGGCCAGGCAGGCCTCGGCGAAGTGGTCGACCTGGCCGGCGCCGCCGCTGGCGATGACCGGGAGGTCGACGGCCGAGGTCACCGCCCGGACCAGCTCCAGGTCGTAGCCGGTCTTCTGGCCGTCGGCGTCCATGCTGGTGACCAGCAGCTCGCCGGCGCCGCGGCGTGCGCCCTCCGCCGCCCAGGCGAGGGCGTCCAGCCCGGTGGGGGTGCGGCCGCCGTCGACCACCACCTCCCAGCCGCGGCCGTCGGGACGGCGGCGGGCGTCGATGGCCAGGACCATGCACTGGACCCCGTAGGTGCCGGCCCCGGCCGAGAGCAGGTCGGGGTCGCGGACGGCGGCCGAGTTGACCGACACCTTGTCGGCCCCGGCCCGCAGCAGCCGCTGCACGTCGGTGACGGTACGGACCCCGCCCCCCACGGTCAGGGGGATGAACACCTGCTCGGCCGTGCGGGCCACGGCGTCGAACAGGGTGGCGCGGGCCTCGACGGTGGCGGTGATGTCCAGGAAGACGAGCTCGTCGGCCCCCTCGGCGTCGTAGATCCGGGCCAGCTCGGCCGGGTCGCCGGCGTCGACCAGGTTGACGAACGACACCCCCTTGACCACCCGCCCGGCGGCCACGTCCAGGCACGGGATCACCCGCCGGGCCAGGGTCACGCCGGCCCCCGGCCCGCGCCGTCGGGGCGCTGCCCGGCCAGCGTGGACAGGGCGTCGCCGACGGTGAAGCGGCCGGCGTACAGGGCCTTGCCGACGATGGCGCCCTCCAGGCCGTCCGGCTCCAGGGCGGCCAGGGCCCGGAGGTCGGCGAGGCTGGCCACCCCCCCGGATGCGATCACCGGGCGGCTGGTGGCGGCCAGGACCTGGGCGAGGCGGTCGGTGGCCGGGCCGGTGAGCATGCCGTCACGGGCCACCTCGGTGTGGACAAAGCGGCGGCAGCCGGCCGCCTCCAGCCGCTCCATGACCTCGAACAGGTCGCCGCCGGCGGCCGTCCAGCCGCGGGCCTGGAGGGTACGGCCGCGGGCGTCGAGCCCGACCGCGACCGCCTCGCCATGGCGGGCGCAGGCCTCGCCCACCCACTCGGGGTCCTCGAGGGCGGCGGTGCCGATCACCACCCGGGTCGCGCCCAGGTCGAACAGGGCGTCCAGGTCGCCGGCGGTCCGGACCCCGCCGGAGGCCTCGACCTTGACCGGGCCAACGGCCTCGACGATGCGGCCCAGGTGCCGGCGGTTCCGGGGGCCGCGCCCGAAGGCGGCGTCGAGGTCGACCACGTGCAGCCAGCGGGCCCCCTGGGCGGCGAACCCGGTGGCGGCCTCGACCGGGTCGCCGTAGCCGGTCTCGGTGCCGGCGACCCCCTGGACCAGCCGGGCCGCCTGGCCGTCGAGCAGGTCGACCGCCGGGAGCAGCTCGAGGGTCATGCCGCGCGGACCTCGGCCACGAAGTTGGCCAGCAGGGCCAGCCCGGCCGCGCCGGACTTCTCGGGGTGGAACTGGGTGCCGAACAGGTTGCCGTACTCGACCGCGGCGGCGAAGCGGCCGCCGTAGTCGCAGACGGCGGCGACCGGGTCGCCGCCGGGTTCGGGGGCGTAGGAGTGGACGAAGTAGAAGCGGGTCCCGTCCCCGATCCCGGCCAGCAGCCGGCTCCCCGGCCGGACGGTGACCTCGTCCCAGCCGATGTGCGGGATCTTGACCGGGGCCCCGGGGGCCCCTGAGGGCAGCCGGCGGATCCTGCCCGGGAGCACCCCGACCCCGTCGCGGACCGGCCCCTCCTCGCTGGCCTCGAACAGCAGCTGCATGCCGACGCAGATGCCGAGGAGGGGCCGGCCGCCCTGGAGCCAGCCGGCGATCGCGCCCGGACCCCCGGCCGAGGCGAGCCCGCTCAGGCAGGCCCCGTACGCCCCGACCCCGGGCACGACCAGCCCGTCCGCCCCGCCGGCCTCGTCCATCGTGGCCACCACCCGCACGTCGGCCCCGGCCCGGTCCAGCGCCTTGGCGGCCGAGTGCAGGTTCCCGACCCCGTAGTCGAGCACGGCCACCGGCGGCCGGGTCATCCCAGGACTCCCTTGGTGCTGCCGGCCCCGGCGCGGGGGTCGGGCGCGCAGGCGTCGCCGAGGGCGCGGGCCAGGGCCTTGAAGCAGGCCTCCAGGCAGTGGTGGGGCAGGTCGCCGGCCTCCAGCTGGACGTGGACCGTGCAGCGGGCGTTGGCGACCAGGGCCTCGAGCAGGTGGCGGGCCTGGCGGGGGTCGAAGCTGCCGAGCTCGCCCGGGGCGGCGTCGACCTCGACGTCCCAGACCAGGTAGGGCCGGCCGGACAGGTCGACCGCGGCCCGGGCCCTGGCCTCGTCCAGGGGGACGACGGCGTCGCCGAAGCGGCGCACCCCCGACTTGTCGCCCAGGGCCTCGGCCAGGGCCTGGCCGAGGGCGATGCCGGTGTCCTCGACGGTGTGGTGGGCGTCGACCTCCAGGTCGCCCTTGGCCTCGATCTGGAGGTCGAAGCGGGCGTGCCTGCCCAGCTGGGCGAGCATGTGGTCGAGGAACGGGACCCCGGTGTCGGACCCGCCGCCGCCGGTGCCGTCCAGGTCGAGCTGGACGGTGACGGCGACCTCGGCGGTGCGCCGCTCGACCCGGGCGGTCCGGGGCGCCGCTCCTGGGACGGGGGCACTCATGCGCGCAGCTCCTGGGTGAGGGCGGTCAGGAAGGCGTCGTCCTCGTCCGGGGTGCCGATGGTGACCCGCAGGTACCGCTCCAGGGTCGGGTAGCCGGACACGTCCCGGACCAGAACGCCGCGGTCGAGCAGCCCGCGCCACAGCCGGCGCGGCTCGACCGGGGTCTCGAAGCAGAGGAAGTTGGCGTCGCTGGGCAGCACCCGGACCCCGGGCAGGCGGTCGAGCTCGGCCGCCACCCGCTCCCGCTCGCGCTCGGTGGCGACCACGTGGGCCATCAGCACGCCCTTGTGGTGGAGGGCACGCAGCCCGACCGCCTGGGTGAGGGCGGACAGGTGGTAGGGCAGCCGGACCAGCCGGATCCCGTCGACCACGGCCGGGTCGGCCAGCAGGTAGCCCAGCCGCAGCCCGGCCATGCGGAACGCCTTGGAGAAGGTGCGGGTGACGACCAGGTTGGGGTGGCGCGACAGCAGGGCGGCGGCATGCGAGGTCCCGAACTCGCCGTAGGCCTCGTCGACCACGACCAGGCCGGGGGCGGCGGCGCAGACGGCGGCGAGCACGTCGGGGCCGGTCGCCTCGCCGGTCGGGTTGTTGGGCGAGCACCAGAAGGTCAGGTCGGCGGCGGCGACAGCGACCAGGTCGGCGGCGGCCGCCGGGTCGAGGAGCTGGTCGCGGGGCTGGACCCTGGTCACCAGGCCGGTGCCGGTCGCCCGGGCCAGCAGCGAGTGCATGGCGTAGGTGGGCTCGACGACCAGGGCGGTGCGGCCCGGGCCGGCGAAGGCGAGCAGGAGCTGCTGGAGGACCTCGTTGGAGCCGTTGGCCGCCCAGGTGCCCTCGGCCCCGTGGCCGGCGTGCAGGGCCAGGGCCTCGCGCAGCTCGGTCGCCTCCCGGTCCGGGTAGCGGTGCAGCGCCAGGCCCCTGACCGTCCCGGCCAGGTCGTCGAGGACCTCGGCGGGCACGGCGTACGGGGTCTCGTTGGTGTTGAGCCGCACCGCCACGTCCAGCTGGGGCGCCCCGTACGGGGTCATCCCGGCCAGGTCGTCCCGGACCCGTACCCGTCCGGCCGCCGTGCCGGGCACCGAGCCGCTCATCGTCCCTCCCCGGGGTCGGGGAGCCGGGCGGCGACGGCCCGACCGTGGGCCGGGAGGTCCTCGGCGGCGCTCAGGGCGGCCACGGTCGGGGCGGCCACGGCCAGGGCGTCGCGGTCGAAGGCGGCCACCTGCATGGTCCGCAGGAAGTCGAGGGTCGACAGCCCGGAAGTGAACCGGGCCGTCCCGGCGGTCGGGAGCACGTGGTTGGTCCCGGCGGCGTAGTCGCCGAGGGCGACCGGGGTCCAGGGGCCGACGAACACCGCCCCGGCGTTGCGGACCCGGCCGGCCAGCTCGCCCGGGTCGGCGACCAGCAGCTCGAGGTGCTCGGGGGCGAACGCCTCGGCCACGGCGAGCATGGCCTCCCGGTCGTCGCACAGCACCACCGCCGACTGGCCGGCGAAGGCGGCCTCGACCCGGTCGCGATGGGCGGCGGCCGACACCTCCTGGGCCAGCAGGGGCTCGACCGCCTTCCAGAGGTCGGCGTCGTCGGTGACCAGCAGGCAGGCGGCCAGCGGGTCGTGCTCGGCCTGGGCGACCAGGTCGACGGCGACCAGCAGGGGGTCGGCGGTGGCGTCGGCCACGACGGCGACCTCGGTCGGGCCGGCGAACCCGTCGATCCGGACCCGGCCGGCCACCTCGCGCTTGGCCAGGGCGACGTACAGGTTGCCGGGGCCGGTCACCGAGTCGACCGCCGCGACGGTCCCGGTCCCGCAGGCCAGGGCGGCCACCGCCTGGGCGCCGCCCAGCAGCCAGACCTCGTCCACGCCGAGCAGGGCGGCCGCGCCCAGGATCGCCGGGTGGCCGCGGCCACCGGGCCCGGGCGGGGTGGCCAGGGCGACCTGGCCGACCCCGGCCGCCTGGGCGGGGACGACGTTCATGACCACGCTGGAGGGGTAGGCGCCGCGCCCGCCCGGGACGTACACCCCGGCCCGGGCCAGGGGCACGAACCGCTGGACGAGCCGGACCCCGGGCCGGTCCGACCAGACCAGGTCGGCCGGGCGCTGGGCCTGGTGGAAGGCGCGGGCCCGCCCGATGGCGTCGAGCAGGGCGAGTCGGAGATCAGGGCCGAGGCGCTGCCCGGCCGCGGCCAGCTCGTCGGCGGTGACCCGCCAGCCGGCCGGGGCGGTGTCGACCCCGTCGAAGCGGCGGGCCGCCTCGGCCACGGCGGCGTCGCCGCGGACGGCCACGTCCTCGACCAGCCGCCGCACCTCGGCCCGGGCCGCCTCGACGGCCCCGGCCGGGGCGCGGGGCAGCAGCCCGGCCGGGTCACGGCCGGAGCCTCGCAGGTCGACAACGGGCAGCACAGGCAGGCACTCCACGGAACCTGGACGGACGCTCGGGGACGGGATTCACCCTACCGCAGCCCCCGGGCGCCCGCCGCCTGGCCGGGCCTACCATGGAGGGGTCCGACCCGACCGATGAGAGCTGGCCCGTGGAGCTGCCCCTGTTCCCGCTGCAGACCGTGCTGTATCCGGGTCTGCCGATCCCGCTGCACGTGTTCGAGGACCGCTACCGGCGGATGTTCAAGCGGATCCTGGACGGCGAGCGGCGGTTCGGGGTGGTCGCGATCGTGAAGGGGCGGGAGGTCGGGCCCGACGCCACCTACCATCCGGTCGGGTGCCTGGCCGAGGTCGCCGAGGTCCGCCGGCACGCCGACGGCCGGCTGGACGTGGTCGCCCGCGGGCGCAGCCGGTTCCGGATCGACGGGGTCGCCCAGGCCGCCCCCTACATCGTCGCCGAGGTCAGCGAGCTGCCCGAGACGACCGGGGAGGCGGCCGAGCAGCGCACCGTCAAGGCGGGCCGGCTGTTCACCCGCTATGTCGCCACCCTGCTCGAGATGACCGGCGGGCAGGTCGAGGCCATCGACATCCCCGAGGACCCGGTGGCCGCCTCCTACCTGGTCGCGGCCGGCCTCCAGGTCGACCTGGCCGACAAGCAGCGGCTGCTGACCATCCCGTCGGCCGCCGAGCGCCTGGCCGCCGAGGCGACCCTGCTCCGCCGCGAGCTCGTCCTCCTCGAGCACTTCCGGGTCGCCGGCCCCGCCCCCACCGCGACCCCGTTCAGCGTCAACTAGGGTGGCCGCCGAGGAGGCCGTCGCCGTCCCGGTGCCGGGCCCGGTGGACCTGGCCGGGAGCCTCGACGTCCTCCGCCGGGCCGGCGACGACCTCCTCGACCGCTGGGACGGGCGGCACTGGCTGCGCACCGTGGCCGTGGACGGCCGCATCGCCGGGTCGGCCGCCCGCCCCACGGGGACGGCGGCCGACCCGGTCCTGCTGGTCACCGCCGAGGACGGGGCCGCCCCGGCCGCCGCCGGACGGGTCCTGGCCGCGGCGTTCCCGACCGCCCCGGCGGCGCTGGCCGACCTGGCCGCGGCCGACCCCGTGGTCGCCCGGATCGCCGCCCGGTTCCCCGGGATCGGGCCGGTGCTCCAGCCCGACCTGCTCACCGCCGTG
>Ga0307416_100001692_pt1 | contig 12208 bp, 10 predicted proteins | sample DK1Cmetagenome_2_FD_203821 | JGI IMG/M metagenome (GOLD analysis project Ga0307416, IMG submission 203821) | Maize rhizosphere microbial communities from greenhouse at UC Davis, California, United States - DK15-C-3 | ecosystem: Host-associated > Plants > Roots > Rhizosphere > Soil | place...
ACTGGACCGCAGAACCAACAACATTGTTTTGTCTGATACCTTCTATCCAACCACCCCCGTATGAAGGTGATCTTCAGGCTCTCGATTCTGCCTTGTTTCACAACAAGACATGTTTTAAGAATTAACCCCTTACCATAACCCATAGTAATAAATTACAGCTAAGGGGGTCCGCTATCAATTAACCATCTATTCAAAGAACGTTTCGATTATAACCCTGAAGCCGCTTCTCTCGGCAAACCCCCCGGGCTAATCAATTGGGAGCTTCTTTTCCAAAAGACTCTCCATTTTTCATCTTTCTGACCACTTCCTTCCGAAATGGGAGTGCAAAAGTATATTTTCAGAGATCAACATGCAAGCGCGGGCAAAAATATTTTAAAGTTTTTGTAATCGCGCCGCCAATTTTTTCTTCGTCGGAAGACGCAAAAAGCAAACGCCTTCATACCCGTCGAAAGTTCAAGCTCTCTGTAATTTTTTTCAGATCACTGACAGGCAGACTTTTACAATACAACATTCTTTCTTAAAAAATTTTGAACGATTATCCGGCTACGGTTTGACCAAGAAAAGGATGTCGATAAACAGTTTGCGTCCTGTCAGGCCCGGTGGAGATCAACGTGATGGGTACACTCAGATGTTGTTCCAGGTAATCAATATAGTTGCGCAATGAAGCGGGCATCGCGTCATCAGAAATGCCCTCAAGATTACAGTTCCACCCGGGAAGCTCTTCATACACAGGTGTTATTTTTTCATTTACCAGCTCAAACGGCAGCGCCTCGGTAACGGTGCCGTCATTTAAGCGATAACGCGTACACACTTTAATAAGTGGAAAAATGTTCAGAACGTCGGCTTTCATCATGAGCAACTGAGTAACGCCATTGATCATGATCGAATATTTAAGCGAAGGGAGGTCTATCCAGCCACAACGGCGTGGCCTACCGGTCGTAGACCCGAATTCGTTGCCCTGCTTCCGCATCAGATCACCCTGCTCGTCCATTAGCTCCGTTGGGAAAGGGCCGCTTCCAACGCGGGTGCTATACGCTTTGAATATCCCAAAGACCTCACCGATGTGGCGTGGCGCCACACCTAATCCTGTACACGCCCCCGCGGTAACAGTGTTTGAGCTCGTCACAAAAGGGTAACTTCCAAAATCAACATCTAGCAACGCCCCTTGCGCACCCTCGGCCAAGATAGTCGAGCCGCGTCTTAATTCATTGTTAAGAAAATATTCACTTTCAATCAGTTTGAACTCCTTGAGAAACGCGACCGAATCCAGAAACTGTTTCTCCAGATCATTCCAGTCAAACGTAATGTCGTAGTCCTTGAGAATGTGGAAGTGCGAAGCAGTAAGCCTCTTGTAGCGTTCATAAAAATTGTCCGCAACGATATCGCCTACACGCAGACCCTGCCGCCCGATCTTATCCTGATACGCAGGACCAATCCCCTTTAACGTTGAGCCGATCTTGTTATCGCCTTTCGCCTTTTCATAAGCGTGATCGAGTAACTTATGTGAAGGCAGTATGACCGTAGCTTTCTTTGATATGAAAAGATTCTGTTTTACCCTGAGATTGTATTTCTGCAGCTTTTCAATCTCTGATCTGAACACGATGGGATCAAGCACTACGCCATTTCCGATGACGTTCCTGGTGGTCTCTCTGAAGATGCCCGAAGGGATCTGATGCAGTACATGTTTGATGCCATCGAATTCCAAAGTATGACCCGCGTTCGGACCTCCCTGAAAACGCGCGACAACGTCATATTTAGGGGCCATCACGTCAACGATCTTTCCTTTGCCCTCGTCTCCCCATTGAAGGCCCAACAGTACATCTACTTTCGACATTTTATTTCCTGGCAGTTTTTAAAATCTCCTCTTCGCTTTGTATGATCTGGAAAATCGCGTTGAGTTTGGTAATAACAAGAAGCTTCTGAACAGTGTCCGAGGGTTTCATGAGATAGACCTCCCCGCCCTTGTTTCTGAATTTGGTGAGTATGGTGATCAGCACGCCGATTCCGCTGCTGTTGATGTATCTGAGATTTGAGATATCAATGATACATGTGCGTACCTTATCCTGAATAGCCGAATTGACCTTGTCCAGTATATTGGCACCGTTGTCTTCTCCGATCAGATCTCCGGAGAGACGCAATATCAAAACATTTTCCTTCAGTTCCTGTTGGAATATCATGACACAGGTGTGTTTAATTCGGGTTTGCGGTTCTCGCAGTTTTCGCGTGTGCACGCGGCATAGAGAATAAGAGAATGGTGCAGCACGTTGAAGTGAAGTATCTGTTCGACCGTGCTCTGAATGTTTTGAATACGCGGATCACAAAACTCGACCACCTTATGGCAATCAGTGCAGATCAAATGATCATGCTGTTTGTATCCGTACGATTTTTCATATTGCGCCAGATTCTTTCCAAACTGATGTTTCGAAACAAGGTCACATTCAACCAACAGGTCAAGTGTGTTGTAAACGGTTGCGCGGCTGACGCGGTAATTCTTGTTCTTCATGCTGATGTAAAGAGACTCCACATCGAAATGACCTCCGCGCGAATAGATCTCCTCCAGAATCGCATAACGCTCAGGCGTTTTCCTTAACTCCTTATTTTCCAGATAGGCAGTAAAGATCTTCTTGACCTCTTCGTATATCGTAGGATTCAGCGGCATATTTTATTTGCGGGGTCAAAGATAGCATTCGGATGCCCCTTTCAAAAGTGATTTATTCTTTAGAGTCGAAACGGCTGACTTTTATGACCCCTTCCACATTGAGGAGTTTGCCGATCAGTTGCTCCAAATGACGGGTGTCATTAACATATAACATGATTTCTCCCTCAAAAATGCCCGAATCGGTATGAATAGACATTGAACTCATGTTCACTTTCAATTCTTCCGAGATAATTTTGGAAACATCGTTGATCAATCCGACGCGGTCTGTACCCCGTATTTTCAAGCCGGTAAGGAACGCCACTTCGTGCTGACTTGTCCATTTGGCTTTAACTACACGATTTCCGTGATGTGACAACAGTTCCGGAGCGTTAGGGCAGTTCGTGCGATGGATTTTTATTCCCTCATTAACAGTGACAAAGCCGAAGACATCATCGCCGGGGATAGGCGTGCAACATTTCGCGAGCTTGTAATCCACCACATCCATGTCCTCACCAATCAGCAAGCTGTCTTCATACCGCCCCTTGATCTTGTTGATCTCCTGCTCGACAGGTTTCGCGTCTGTAATGAGCATGTTCGGCTTCGATCGGATGGGAGACGCCGGTTTGTTCTCCACAAATCGTTTGATGTCTGCGGTGGTAATGAAGCCAGCGCCAACACGGTAATAAAGATCAAAATGCGTCGGAGCCTTGAAGTAGTCACGCATCTGCTCGAGGATCTGCTGTGTTGGCTCTTCCTTCAATTGTCTCACCTTCCGGAACACGACCTCCTTTCCATCTTCCGCTACTTTCTTCTTGTCTTCCTTCAGCTCCTCCTTGATCCGCGCTTTTGCCTTTGAGCTTACGACGAAGCGCAACCAGTCTTCATGAGGCTTCTGCTTCTGGGAGGTAAGGATCTCGATCTGATCTCCGTTCTTCAAAACATAGTTGATGGGCACCAGCTTGTTATTGACTTTCGCGCCGATACATTTGGAGCCGACCTGTGTATGGATCTCAAATGCAAAGTCCAAGGCGGTGGCGCCATATGGAAGATTTCTTAGTTCTCCCTTAGGTGTAAAGACAAACACTTCGTCGCTGAAAAGATTGCCACGGAAATCGTCGACAAAGTCAAGGGCGGAGTGATTGTGTTGTTCGAGCAGGTCGCGCACACGCGCCAGCCACTTTTCAAGATTCGATTCCGCAGTGAGATTGGTGTCTTTGTATTTCCAGTGCGCCGCGTAACCCTTTTCGGCAATCTCATCCATACGTTTTGTACGGATCTGGACTTCAACCCACTGTCCGTTTTTTGCCATCACTGTTGTGTGAAGGGACTCGTAGCCGTTAGCCTTGGGTGTACTGATCCAATCCCTCAGGCGATCCGGGTTAGGAGTATAGTAATCGGTGACGATCGAATAAACCTGCCAGCAAAGAGCTTTTTCCTGTTCCACTGGGGTGTCAAGGATGATGCGGATCGCGAAGAGATCAAAGACTTCCTCGAATGGAATATTCTGTTTCCGCATCTTGTTCCATATTGAATAGATCGACTTTGGCCGGCCTTTGATCTCATACTTAATCTTCAGCTTGTTGAGTTCCTCGTCGATCGGAACCATGAACTGCTTGATGAACTTGTTCCGGACAGCTTTGGTGGCGTCGATCTTTTGTACGATAGTATCGTAAATATGCCTGTCTGTAAATCTCAGGTAAAGATCTTCAAGCTCCGTCTTGATGGTATTGAGGCCCAGTCGGTGAGCCAAAGGCGCATAGAGGTAAATTGTTTCCGAGGCAATCTTCAACTGCTTGTTCCGCGGCATGCTGTCGAGCGTGCGCATGTTGTGCAGCCGGTCCGCCAGCTTGATGAGGATGACCCTGACGTCCTCGGAAAGCGTAAACAACATCTTGCGGAAGTTTTCCGCTTGCTGAGACGAGCCGTATTCAAAAACACCTTTGATCTTGGTGAGGCCGTCGATTATGCGGGAGATTTTTTTTCCGAAGATCCTTTCAATGTCTGAGAGCTCGATGTCGGTATCCTCCACGACATCATGCATCAATGCGGCTATAATGGACGTAGTACCCAGCCCGATCTCTTCGGTACAAATCTCGGCAACTGATAATGGATGAAAAATGAATGGCTCGCCTGATTTACGGCGCATGTCCTTGTGCGCTTCCAGGGATATGGTGAAGGCCTTTTTTATAAGCTTCGCGTCTCCCTCTTTGAGTATAGGTTTAGCCTTGCGTAATAATCTCCGATATCGATTTATTATTTCTTTTTTCTCCTGCTCGGCATCTATTACCATCATCTAATCACTAAAAGTTTGGTGGGACTTTAAGCACTCGTAATTTAATTGTTTTAGAGATGAATCAGAGTCCTGCTAGTTAAACAATGAGAAATTATTCTTTATTCCCGAAATATCTCTAAATTTGCGCTCCTTTTGGATCTGTCTAAGCGCCAGGCAGAAAGCGGGCGATCCCGAGTAAACTTTTGGCAGGTCCCTCGCGTTGAGAATGCCTGGCCCGAGAGGACAGGGCGATAGCCGGCTCACACATTAAAGGCGGATGTGGCGTAATTGGCAGCCGCGCCAGACTTAGGATCTGGTGCCGAAAGGCGTGGGGGTTCGAGTCCCTTCATCCGCACATTGGAACCCCCGGTACTGGTTACTTTTACACGGTCTCGGGGGTTCTTGATTTTTTTTGAACATCAAAAGTTACAAGTTTTGGAAATCACATTAGACAAAAAGACCAACACCGAAGGTTTAATTAAAATCAGATTAAGCGAAGGTGACTATCAACCCAAGGTTGAAGAGAAGGTAAAAGATTACGCGCGTAAAGCTACGATCAAAGGCTTCCGCCAGGGTAAGGTGCCGACAGGCGTTATCAAAAAAATGTTTGGCAAATCGATTCTGGTCGACGAGATCAATCATCTTTTGTCACACAAGATCACCGACTATATCAAGGATAATAATCTTCAGATTTTAGGCGAACCGCTTCCTAATCACGACAAAACGAAGGATATCGACTGGGATGCCCAGAAGGATTTTGAATTTGAATATCAGATCGGACTGGTGGATGAATTCTCTTACGAACTTTCTCCCAAAACGAAAGTAAAAGCTTATAAAATCGAAGTAGACGACAAGATCATTCAGGAAACAGTTGCTGACCTTAAAAAACGTTTCGGCAAAGTTACTTACCCGGAAGTCAGCGAGGCTCAAGACTCTCTTTTTGGCGAAATTCGTCCAAAGGATACCACTGTTCCAAACGCTGACAATCTAAAAAAGGAAGCGGCAACTATCCAGATCGAGAAAGTTGCGAAGGGCGAGCAGTCCAGATTCATCGGTCGCAAAAAGGATGACGAAGTAGAGTTTGATCCTACCAAAATTTATTCAGAGCAATCAGATATTACGGAACTCCTGGGCCTCTCGCGCGAAGAACTCGACGCAGCCAACGGAGTTTTCGTTTTAAAGATCAATACAATCAGCAGAACAGAACCTGCAGAGCTCACGCCCGAGCTGTTTGATCGGGTGTTCGGAAAGGATGTAGCGAAAACGGAGGAAGAATTCCTTAACAAGATCCGGGAGACCATCGCCGAAAATTACAAGCGCGAGACGGATCATTTCCTTGATCATCATATTGAAGACTATTTCCTTGCAAATACTTCTATCAACCTACCCGATGGTTTTCTCAAAACCTGGTTAAAGACCAGCAGTCAGGGGCAGGTAACAGACGCGGTACTCAATGATGAGTTTGAACATTATGTGCGCGGCCTGAAATGGGATCTGATCAAGAACAAGATCGCGGATGACAACCAGATAAAAGTGGAATCGGATGAGGTGCGGAATAAAGCTAAGGACATGATTGTCGCGCAGTTTGGAGGCCAAGCGTTCGCTGATCAGCTGAAGGATAAACTTGATGGCATTGCCGAAAACTATCTTTCAAATGAGAACGGACAAAACTTCATGCGCTTATACAACCAGTTGCGGACGGACAAGATCATGAAGCACATCCGCGAAAACATCACCATTGAAGAGCAGCCAGTTTCAGTGGACGAGTTCAAAAAGATCGTGGCGGAACACAAGCACTGATGCCTCGACGCATTGGAAGCAATAAAAACGACAGCAAAACGTCAATGGTTTTATCAGGTATGTCCCGGTAAAACCATTTTTTCTTGACGGGGGTTTTATGGTTGTATTTTAAGACGGGTATAGCTAAGATTGTCGGCCAACAAGGCGCACACGCAAAAAACGTCATTAAGAATTTTAATATCGCAATAATTAATTTTTTACTATGGATAGAAACAATGAGTTCAGGAAATATGCGGTTCACCATCTCGGGATGACCGGCAGTAATGTTGACCGCTATGCCCAGCGCATAGACAACATGACACAATACGTCATTGAAGAAAGACCGGGAAATTTCAGAGCTATTGATGTGTTTACGCGCCTGATCTCTGACCGCATTATTTTCCTGGGAATGGGCATCGACGATCAGATCGCAAACCTTATCACTGCGCAGTTGCTTTTCCTGGAATCGTCCGATCCTAAGAAAGATATTATTATGTATATAAATAGTCCGGGTGGTTCCGTTTACGCGGGATTGGGTATTTATGATACGATGAACTATGTCAATCCGGATGTGGCTACAATCTGCACAGGTCTCGCTGCTTCGATGGGGGCTGTGTTGCTAGCGGCTGGAGCGGCAAGAAAACGTTCCGGACTTCCCCACTCACGTATCATGATTCACCAGCCAATGAGTGGAATGCAAGGACAAGCATCGGACATGGAGATCTCCCTGAAGCAGACGCTCGAAGTGAAAAAAGATCTGTACAACATCCTGGCGAACCACAGCGGCCAGAAATATGAAAAGATCGAACGCGATGCAGACCGCGACTACTGGATGCGCGCGGCCGAAGCGAAAGTTTATGGATTAATTGATGAAGTTTTGGAAAGAAACGCACCAAGTAAGCCCTAACATTGTTGTGAAGGCCGATGTGCTATTAATTCCGTACCTTTGTACTGTGGCCGAACGGAATTTAACAAGGTCGGTCTGTGGCAATCCATCGGCCGCGGTTGACAAAGCCCTGGCGTTGTTGGCCTTTCATTAAAATATTACTATGGCAGAAGTAACATGCTCGTTCTGTGGGAGAAGTAAAAAGGATGTTGATCTGATGATCTCAGGCATCCATGCGCATATTTGCGATAAGTGTGTGACGCAGGCAAGCCAAATCCTCCAGGAAGAGAAGAAAAGCAAAACCGAAGCAGGTTTCTCCCCCAATTTCAAGCTTATTAAACCCAGGGAAATCAAAAAGTTTCTCGATGAGTATGTCATTGGTCAGGATGAGGCTAAAAAAATTATTTCTGTAGCCGTTTACAATCACTACAAGAGGCTCATGCAGCGCAAGCTTGAGAGTGATGTAACCATTGAAAAATCAAACATTATCATGGTCGGCGAAACAGGTACGGGAAAAACCTATCTCGCCAAGACGCTTGCAAAGATCCTTCAGGTTCCATTCTGTATTGCTGACGCCACAGTATTAACTGAGGCAGGCTATGTTGGTGAAGATGTCGAAAGCATTTTGACTCGCCTGCTCCAGGCCGCCGATTACAACGTGGAAGCCGCTGAACGTGGCATCGTATACATCGATGAGATAGATAAGATTGCCCGCAAATCCGATAACCCTTCAATTACACGCGACGTGAGCGGCGAAGGAGTTCAGCAGGCACTTTTGAAACTTCTGGAAGGCACGGCAGTGAACGTCCCTCCTCAGGGTGGACGCAAGCATCCTGATCAAAAGATGATCACTGTTAATACTGAGAATATTTTGTTTATCTGCGGAGGTGCTTTCGAAGGCATCACGCGCTTCATAGGAAATCGCCTCAACACGAAACCTCTCGGATTCATTTCCGGCGTTGATGGAATGCATCCGGGCGACATTGACAAGGACAATCTTCTTCAGTTTGTCTCCGCTCAGGATCTGAAGAGTTTTGGATTAATACCAGAACTTATCGGTCGTCTTCCCGTTGTCTCATATCTTAATCCTCTGGATAAAGAAGCATTACGCAGGATCCTTACGGAACCGAAGAATGCTCTGGTCAAGCAGTATCAGAAACTCTTCGAAATGGAGAACATCGAGTTGGAGTTCAAGGAAGGGGCAATCGAATTTATTGTTGAGAAGGCCTTGGCATTCAAACTTGGCGCACGAGGACTACGCAGCATATGCGAAGCGATCATTAACGATGCAATGTTCGAGCTTCCCTCTGAGAAAACATCCGAAAGATTGAGCATCAACCGCGCGTATGCGGAAGAGAAATTCAGCAAGTCGCAGTACAGTAAGTTGAAAGTAGCTTAGAAGGTGCTGATGTATTAGAATGTGCTGATGTATTGAGGTGCTAATGTGTTGATGTTGCTCCTGCGCAGTTGACCGTTCACTTTTCTTTTAAACGCTTATCTTACATAATGATGCAAATGCCAGGCTCTCTACCTGGCATTTTTTCTTATCTCAATCGGTAAGAGAGGCCTGACAGTAGTGAAGCCGTGCGACCGCACACCTAGCACTAATCGGAGACGCGCGAAGATGACAGACAACATTAGCACACCAACACATCAACACATCAACACATCAATCATTCAGATATCCCACCATCAGTCGCGCTGCATTCTCAGAGGCTGAGCCGGTATCAAGACGTTGAATTATCGAATCGTACGCCTGGAGTATCCTGTTCCGGCGATCGCCGTCTTCAAAGATTTCCTTTAACTCAGTGCTAATCATGTTGACGTTCGCGTCGTCCTGTATAAGTTCTTTCACGACCTCCTTTTCCGCGATCAGGTTTACCAGAGAAATGTAATCAACCTTGATTACCATTTTCGCGAGAAGATAACTGGCCTGGCCTGCCTTATAAACAACGACCTGAGGCACCCGGAAGAGGGCTGTTTCCAGAGTTGCTGTTCCGGATGTGACGATTGCTGCGCGAGCGTTCATCAGCAGATTGTAAGTGTCCTCTTCGACGAATCTGACATTCGCACAGGACGCCAACGGGGCGTATAAGCTCTTGTCAAGATTATTCACGGTAGCGACGCCGAACTGAATGTCAGGAAAGCGCATAACTACCTGTTGCAAAACCGGGACGATTCTTAGCACTTCCTGTTTCCGGCTTCCGGGCAACAGCGCAACCACCGGATGCGAGTGATCGAACCCTGCCTTTATAAGAAAGTCCTGTTTCGGGTGGTGCGCTTTGACCGCATCAAGCACTGGGTTGCCCACATAGTCGACAGACCAGCCAAACTTCTTATAGAAGTCCTTTTCGAAAGGCAGGATCACAAACATCCGGTCAACATTTGCTTTGAGCTGGTGCGCGCGATTCTGATTCCAGGCCCACACTTTGGGACTGATATAATAAAATACTTTGATGTGGTGTTTCTTTCCGAACCGCGCCATCTGGCGGTTAAAGCCAGCGTAGTCTATCAATATGATCACGTCAGCCTTGAAGTTCAGGATATCCTTTCCACACTTCCTCAGATATCCAGATATCTTTACGATGTTTAATAACACCTCCACAAACCCCATGACGGCAAACTCGGCATAGTTTACGAAGAGTTCAACGCCAGCGTCCCGGAGATAATCGCCACCGAGGCCACGGAATACAGCGTCAGGATCCCTCCTGCGTATAGCCTTCACGAGATTACTTGCGTGAAGATCGCCCGAACGTTCGCCTGCAATTAGGTAGTAGCGCATTTAAAATAGTCGATGGTCAGTTTATTGGGCATTGGGTATTGGGCATTGGGCATTAGACACTAGGCACTAGGTATTGGAATAGGTGTGGTTCGGTGATTAAGAATGAGCGCCGACTAGCGATCACGCTGAAGCTCATTCACCGAAATATTCAACATAGTTTCTGGGTGTTTCATAAAGGCGGATACTGTGAAGTCTTCCTGATTGCGTTACGCCGGGCAAATGAGTCTGCATGATCCTCCATATCTCAAGCACCAGATTCTCGCAGCTGGCGAGCTTATCCTTCATAAAATCAACATCGATGTTCAGATTCTTGTGGTCGAGTTTGTCAATCACCTCCCGTCTTATCATCGTGCTGAGTTTCTTCAGATCGACAACAAATCCCGTCTCAGGATCAGGAATCCCCTTAATTGTCACGATGAGGTCAAAATTGTGACCATGCCAGTTCTCATTGGCGCACGGACCAAATACTTCCGCATTCCTTTCTTTCGTCCATGCAGGATTGTAAAGCTTATGGGCTGCGTTGAAATGTTCTTTTCTCGAGACGTATAACATGTGATATAATTGGCGCAAATATACACGTATTCCAGCTTATGAGTGGCGCATCTCACACCGCGCCCGAAAGGGAGATATCCTTCACTTGCGCTACTGCTGCCACCAGGCGGGTCGAACGTTCGTTGCCTTGCCGAAGGAATAAAACCGGCAATCAAGACATTCCTCTGCCGGGGGTCCGGGGCCATAGACAACAAGGCAATCAGCCCTCAAAGTATTTTCCACAGGGTATGACAACTGAGTTCTGTCGAAATACCATCTGGTTGCCTGCTCCATCGTTACACCAAAATAACCTGACACTGGTTTGTCGTCAGTGTTAGAAGTAAAATTCGTTTTCAGGTTATAAGGAGGAACATCCACCAACATACCGCCTTCGTTCTGATCTTTCAATTCTTTCCAGAAATTGTAGTGTGCCTCGGTCATTGCATGCTGCGTGATCAGTACGGAAAATTTTTCGAAGATTCTCTCGTTACGAATGGTGGGGAATGAAAAAAGATCTTTCTTGTATCCCCCTGCTCGATCGACCTGCAGCACGTAAAAAGGCAGGTAATTAGGATCTGTTGCCCAGCATCTGTACACCGGATCATTCTGGGAGATCAGCGGGGCGACATATATCCACATAGGCGAAAACGTCCATTTGTAATAGATTTTTTCTGCTCCGGAATTTTCAGGGACCCCGACATTGACGAGCGCCACTTGTTTTGTCCTGAGCACCCATCTTTTAGACTCCATCACGTATACTTGACTTTCAGTCTCGGTAAAATTGACGTCGCCCATCGCGGGAATTTCTCCATAAGGCAATCCCTCCCACGACGATTCATAGGAGTGCTCATCCGGCGTGTGAATTTTAACTTTATACTGTACCTGAGGGAGCGCTTTAAAATCAGGATACAGCAAACTGTAAAGTCCAGCTTCCGTTTCTGTATAAGTGAGCGTCTCGCCGTCACTTGTTACCATCTCAATAACCGCTCCTCTCACCGGTATGGGACGCGTGTTCGTCACATGTCCTGTCTGACTTAATTTCACAGTAAAATACCTCCCATCGGAAGGATACGTTAAAGTTTCGTTGAAGGATTTATCCGATAGAAATGCCTCGACCACCAGCGAAGGCGACGGATTATGGATCTTGAATTCATACGGCTCTATACATCCTGCGATTGCGAGAAACAGAAAAAAAAATCGCACACTCTTCAACATAACTCGTTAACAATTAATCAATGCAAAAATATCAGCCACGAAATCAATTCCCCAGTTTTACATTCGCCGCACATCGAGCAACATTTTCTCTTCATCCGCCGTTAG
>Ga0307416_100001693_pt1 | contig 12206 bp, 15 predicted proteins | sample DK1Cmetagenome_2_FD_203821 | JGI IMG/M metagenome (GOLD analysis project Ga0307416, IMG submission 203821) | Maize rhizosphere microbial communities from greenhouse at UC Davis, California, United States - DK15-C-3 | ecosystem: Host-associated > Plants > Roots > Rhizosphere > Soil | place...
GAGCTCGGCCGGACACCCGCACGAGCCACGACAGGACGCACGCGACCACGTTCGCGTCCAGACAGGCGATTTCGACGCGGGCCTCGAAATCGCGGGCCTGCGCGCAGGCCGCGTCGACATCGGCGCCATCGCGTCATTCATCGGCACGGTGCGCGACGTCAACGATGCGGCCACGGTGACGGGTCTCACGCTCGAGCACTATCCGGGCATGACCGAGCAGGCGCTCGCGGACATCGTCGGCGAGGCGCGCCGGCGATTCGCGATCCTCGATGCGCTCGTCGTACACCGCGTCGGCGCACTTCGTCCCGGCGACCAGATCGTGCTGGTCGTGATCACGAGCGCGCATCGCGGCATGGCGTTCGACGCGTGCGAATACGTGATGGACATGCTGAAGACCCGCGCGCCGTTCTGGAAGAAGGAGCGCACGCCGCAGGGCGATCGCTGGGTGGAAGCCCGCGTGAGCGACGACGCAGCGGCCGCCCGCTGGTAGACGCGAGGGCCCTAGTGTCCGCAACGGCGCTCGTCGGCATCGATTGGGGGACGTCCGCCGCGCGGGCCTACCGCTTCGACGCGGGCGGCCAGGTCGTCGAGCGGCGTGACCTCCCGATCGGCATCCGCCACGTGCGCGACGGCCGCTTCGATGCGGCGCTTGCGAAGCTGATCGCCGGCTGGGACATTCGTGCTCCGCGCATCGCGTCGGGGATGATCGGAAGCCGCCAGGGCTGGGTCGAGGCGCCCTACGTCGAATGCCCGGCTTCGCTGACCGCGCTCGGCGATCGGCTCGTGCGCGTGCCGCACGACGAGCTCGCGATCGTTCCCGGCGTCGTCACGCATGATGCAGCGGGCATCGCGGACGTGATGCGCGGCGAGGAGACGCAGCTGCTCGGCGCGGTCGGTCGCAACGAGCGCGTGCTCGCGGTGCTGCCGGGGACGCACAGCAAGTGGGCGCGCGTCGAGCACGGGCGTGTCGTCGACTTCACGACATTCATGACGGGCGAGCTCTATGGGGTGCTGATCGATCACAGCATCCTTGGTCGCCTCGCGGGGCACGAGCCCGGCCGTTTCGTGCGCGATGCGTTCTCGCATGGCGTCGCGCGCGGGCTCGCCGACGGCGAGCTCCTGCACGACCTGTTCGGCGCGCGCACGCTCGCGCTCACGGCCGCGCTTCGCTCGGAAGAGGTCGCCGACTGGCTGTCGGGCCTGCTGATCGGCCGCGAGGTGAGCGCGGCGCGCGCGTGGGCGCAGCGCGCGGGCGTCGACGCGTCGCACGTGCGCGTCATCGGTGCCGATGCGCTCGCCGACCGCTACGACCTCGCGCTCTCCGATGCCGGCATCGTCGCTGCGCGCGGCGTTGCCGACGCGGCCGCGCACGGCCTGTGGCGCATCGCGCTGCACGCCGGCATCGTCACCACGCCGGTCGAAGCATGAACGACTCGGGGCTCGACGACTATCTCGCGCCGCTGCCGCTCGTCGCGGTGCTGCGCGGCATCACGCCGGCCGAGGTACCGGCAGTCGCGGGCGCGCTGACAGCCGAGGGATTTCGCGTGCTCGAAGTGCCGCTCAATTCTCCCGATCCGTTTGCATCGATTCGCGCGCTTGCCGCTGCACATGGAACCCGTTGCCTGGTCGGTGCAGGCACCGTCGTCGACGTTGCCGATGTCGCGCGCGTGCGCGATGCCGGCGGGCGGCTGATCGTGATGCCGCATGCGGATGTCGCGGTCGTGCGCGAGGCCAAGCGGCACGGCATGATCTGCCTGCCGGGCGTCGCGACGCCTACGGAAGCGTTCGCGGCGCTGGCGGCCGGAGCCGACGGACTGAAGCTCTTTCCGGCCGAAGCGATGGTGCCGGCAGCACTTCGCGCATGGCGTGCAGTGCTGCCGGCCGGAACGCGCGTCTTCGCCGTCGGCGGCATCCGGCCGGACAACATGGCCCCGTGGTGGGCCGAAGGGGCCACCGGGTTCGGCACCGGCTCGAACCTGTACAAGCCGGGCGCCGATCCTTCACAGGTGCGTACGGTCGCCGCCGCGTATCGCAGCGGATTCGCCGCCTTGCCGGCGCGCAGCCGTTAGAGGCGTTCAACGGCGCACCGCATGCAGGCGTCGGCAACCGCTTCGCCATCGACCGACATCCTCGCCCTCGGCGAGGCGATGATCGAATTCAACGAGGCGCGCGCGAACGATGCGCACGCCTGGCTGCAGGGATTCGGCGGCGACACGTCGAACGTGGCGATCGCCGCGGCGCGGCTCGGCGCGCGCAGCGGTTACGCGACGCGCGTGGGCAACGACGCGTTCGGACGGCGCCTGATCGAATTGTGGAAGCGCGAGGGTGTCGCGGTGGACGGCGTGGCGGTCGATGCCGATGCGCCGACCGGCGTCTATTTCGTTTCGCACGATGAGAGCGGGCACGCATTCTCGTATCTGCGCGCGGGATCCGCGGCGTCGCGGATGACGCCGGCCACGCTGCCGCTCGCGTCGATTCGCACCACGCGCGTGCTGCATTTGTCGGCGATCAGCCAGGCGATCTCCGCGACGGCGTGCGACGCGTGCTTTTCGGCGATCGACGCGGCACGCGCGGCCGGCGCGCGCGTTTCGTACGACACCAATCTGCGGCTGGCGCTGTGGCCGCTCGCACGCGCGCGCGCCGTCGTGCGGGAGACGCTGCGGCTTGCCGACTGGGCCCTGCCGGGGCTCGACGACGCGCGCCATCTGTTCGACACCGAAGACCCCGCGCGCATCGTCGGCATCTGCCACGATCTCGGCGCGTCGTGGGTCGTGCTCAAGCTGGGCCGCAACGGTTGTGTCGTCTCGGACGGGCGCCGGCGCGAGCACGTCGCCGGCGTCGCGATCGATGCGGTCGACGCGACGGGGGCCGGCGACTGCTTCGATGGCGCGTTCGCCGCGCGCATTTCCGTGGGGGACGATCCGCTCGCGGCGGCTCGCTTCGCGAATGCCGCCGCGGCGCTCGCGACCACCGGCTACGGCGCGGTCGCGCCGCTGCCGCGCGTCGCGGACGTCGAGCGCCTGCTCGCTGCCGCAGCGTCGCGATGACGATCCCGCAGACGTTTCGCAACGACATGCTGGCCGGGAAGGTCGCTCTGGTCGTGGGCGGCGGAAGCGGCATCGGCGCCGCGATCGCGCGCGGGCTTGCCGACGCCGGCGCCGTGGTGACGGTCACCGGTGCCACGCACGAGGAAGCCGCCGCCGCGCGCGCGGCGCCCGATTTCGCCGGTCGCGATGCGATCGCGCTCGACGTACGCGACGAGCGCGCGGTGCGCGCGCTGATCGACGACCTGCCGCGTCTCGACGTGCTCGTCAATTGCGCCGGCGTCATTCGCCGGGACGCCGAGCACGTGCTCGCCACGTTCGAGGAGGTACTCGCGGTCAACCTCACGGGCACGATGCGCTGCTGCGCACTCGCGCGCGGCAAGCTCGCCGCCACGCACGGCCGCGGCGGTGGCGCGATCGTCAACACGGCGTCGGTGCTGTCGTATCAGGGCGGCGCGCGCGTGCCGGCGTACAGCGCGAGCAAGGGCGGCGTGGCGCAGCTCACCAAATCGCTCGCGCTCGCGTACGCGGCCGATGGCATACGCGTCAATGCGATCGCGCCCGGCTGGGTGCGCACTCCGCTGACGCAGGCGCTGCAGGACGATGCGGCGCGCAGCGAAGCGATCATTGCGCGCACGCCGCTCGGGCGTTGGGCGGAGCCCGCCGACGTCGCGGGCGCCGCGGTCTTCCTGTGCTCGCCGGCGGCGAGTTTCGTCACGGGAGCGATCGTCCCCGTCGACGGCGGTTATCTTTGCACGTGAGGGTTTGCGAAGGCAGTGGCTGCGTCGGAAGGGGAGATACGACGACGCGAAGCGGGGGTGCAGGGGCACCCATCGATTCAGACCGGAACGGAGGAGGGATGGCACTCAACACGGCAATCCGGCATCTGCAGCGCGGTGACTTCGAAAAGGCGCACGCGATCGTGCAAAACGACAACACGGAGATGGGCTGCTGGGCGCACGGCATCGTCCACATGCTCGAGGGGGACCTCGGCAACGCTCGCTACTGGTATCGCCGCGCGGGCCGGCCGTTTCCGCGCGAGCGCGACGCGAGCGCCGAGATCGACGCACTGGTGACGGCGCTGCGCCAGCAGCAGACAGCGGTGAAGACGCTCAAGCAGGCGGGCGGATGAGACCATGACGCCTTCGCCCGGCATTCGGCCCGAGATCGCCGTGCGCGCGCTCCCCGACGACGAGCGCGTGTGGGTGCCGCAGGCAGCGGACGTCTGGTTTCGTCCTCTGCTGTTCAACACGGTGAGCGGCGGCTGGTGCAATCTGCTGCGCGTTCGCCGCTCCGGCGTACTGTCTCGCCACCGGCATCCGATGCGCGTCGTCGGCTACGTGATTCGCGGGCGCTGGAAATACGTCGAGCACGACTGGACGGCGGAGGAAGGCAGCTTCGTCTATGAGCCGCCGGGCGAAGTGCATACGCTGACGGTTCCCGAGGACTGCGCCGAGATGATCACGTTCTTCGACATCGAGGGCGCGATGATCTATGTCGACGCCGACGGCCGCCAGGTTGGCTACGAGGACGTCCACACGAAGATCGCGATGTGCCGCGCGCACTATCGCGACGTTGGACTCGGCTCGGATTACGTCGACCGGTTCGTCCGCTAAAGGCGCCGTCGCCGATCCGAGCGTCCCGGCAGGCCGCGAGACCTTGCCCCTCGAACGAACGCCGCTGATCGCGGCAGGAGGAGTCGCATGCTTGGCTTCGGTTCATGGCTGGCCGTCGGCGGCGGAGCTGCCGTTGGCGCGTGGCTGCGGTGGGGACTCGGCACGGTGCTCAACCCGGTGTTTCCCACGCTGCCACTCGGCACGCTGGCCGCGAATCTCGTCGGCGGCCTGATGATGGGGCTCGCGATGGAGCTCGTGACGCGGCATTCGCTGCTCGCTCCCGAGCTGCGTCTCCTGGTGACCACAGGATTCCTGGGCGGCCTGACGACGTTCTCCACGTTCTCCGCAGAAATAACCACGCTGCTGCTGCGCCGCGAATGGCTCTGGAGCGTGCTCGGCATCGCGCTCCATGTCGTCGGCTCGCTGCTGCTGACGGTCGCCGGCATTCTGATCATGCGCGGCGTGTTCGCATGGGGGGCTTCGCCATGAAAGGCACGCTGTTGCGCTTCTACGTGCACGAGAATCGCAGGCACGATCACGTGCTGCTCTACGAGTGGCTGCTCGCCGAGGCACGCAAGCTCGGCATTCAAGGAGGATCGGCGTTTCGCGCGATCGCCGGCTTCGGCCGCCACGGCGTGATGCACGAGGAGCACTTCTTCGAGCTCGCCGGCGATCTCCCCGTCGCGATCGATTTCGCGGTCGAAGCGGACGAGGCACAGCGGCTGCTCGACCGAATCCGCGCCGAGCGGATAAGCATCTTTTACATCCGGCTGCCGATTGAATTCGACGTCGTGGACGACGACGATTGACCTGCTGTTGACGCCGGGACGAATCGTTGCGACATTGCGGCGTTGGCAGATCCGATTGCGGGAGGCACATGTTCGAGCAGGTACTGGTGGCCGTCGATGGCAGCACGACAGGCAAGCGGGGGCTTGAAGCGGCGATCGGGCTTGCGGCGGATCAGAAGGCGACGCTCACGATCCTGCACGTGGTCGATGCGACCGCCGGCGCCGCGTTCGTCGGCGACATGGGCTACGTTCCCGCCGGCTACGTCGACGACCTGGTCGACGATCTGCGCGCGAACGGCCGCAAGGTGCTCGCCGCGGCGGAAGCGGTGGCTGCCAAGGCGCGCGTGCCTGCGAAGACCGTCCTGGTCGAGACGAAGGGCGGGTCGATTGCCGATGCCATTCTCGGCCAGGCACGCAAGCTCAAAAGCAGCGTCATCGTCATGGGCACGCACGGCCGGCGCGGGCTGCGGCGCGTCGTGATGGGCAGCGATGCCGAGGCGGTGGTGCGCGAGGCGCGCGTGCCGGTGCTGCTCGTGCGTGTGCCGGAGCGCGCGGCGTCCGGGTCACGGTCGCCAGGGAAAGGCAAGAGTTCGCGAGCGACGTAATCGCGGCCTGGTCGGATCGATTTTTTTTCGCGAAGGAGTCCGAACGTGCATCACGCAATTCGCTTTCACGCGACGGGTGGTCCCGAGGTCATGCAATTCGAGGCGGTGGAGGTCGGCGAGCCGGGTCACGGCCAGGCGCGCGTCCGCCACACGGCGGTCGGCGTCAACTACATCGACACGTATCACCGCAGCGGCCTGTATCCGTTGCCGCTTCCGAGCGGACTCGGCAACGAGGCGGCGGGCGTCGTCGAGGCCGTCGGTGCGGGCGTCGACTGGGTGAAGCCGGGCGACCGTGTCGCGACGGGCACCGGCCCGCTCGGCGCGTACAGTACCGCGCGCATCGTGCAGGCCGATCGGCTCGTCAAGCTGCCGGAGGGCATCGACGATCGCACGGCTGCCGCGATCATGCTCAAAGGACTCACCGCGCAATACCTGCTGCGCCAGACGTATCGGTTGCAGGGCGGGGAAACGATCCTGTTTCATGCGGCCGCCGGCGGCGTCGGATTGATCGCCTGCCAATGGGCGAATGCGCTCGGGGCGACCGTGATTGGAACCGTGGGCTCGGACGAAAAAGCGCAGCTCGCGCGCGCGCACGGTTGCGCGCACACGATCGTGTACACGCGCGAGAACTTCGTGGAGCGCGTGAAGGACATCACCGGCGGCAAGGGCGTGCCGGTCGTCTACGACGGTGTCGGCAAGGAGACGTTCCCGGCGTCGCTCGACTGCCTGTCGCCGCGCGGAACGTTCGTGAGCTTCGGCAATGCGTCGGGGTCGGTGCCGCCGTTCAATCTCATGCTGCTCGCACAGAAGGGCTCGCTGTACGCGACGCGGCCGACGCTCGTGAATTTCGCGACGGATCGCGCGTCGCTCGGCGCGATGGCGAGCGAGTTGTTCGGCATGGTGCAATCCGGCAAGATCAAGGTGGAGATCCCGCAGACGTTCCCGCTCGCGCAGGCGGCCGACGCGCATCGCGCGCTGCAGGGCCGGAAGACGACGGGCTCGACGGTGCTGCTGCCCTGACCCCGGTGTCGGAGGTATAGGTCCCCGCGGTGTCGAGTTGTACCTCCGACACCAGGGGTTGCACCTCCGACACCGCTAACGCTTCGCGGGCTTGCGCGTCGCCTCGTTCACCAGGGCGCGCGCGGCGTCGATCAGTTCCGATGCGGTTACACCGAGCGGCCCGATGCCTTCGGCCACGAGAGCGTCGGCGGCCGCGCCGTGGACGCACACGCCGATGCGCATCGCATCGTCCGCGGCGATGCCCTGTGCCAGCAGCGCGCCGAGAATCCCCGCGAGGACGTCGCCGGAGCCCGCCGTCGATAGTGCGGGATTGCCGCTCGCATTGATGTCGAACGATCCGTCGGGGCGCGCGACGATGCTGCCCACGCCTTTCAGCACGACATGCGCCCGCAGCGCGCTGGCGATGCCGATCGCGGCACCGACGCGATCGGCCTGCACGGCGGCCGTATCGGTTCCCAGCAGCCGCGCCGCCTCGGCTGGATGCGGCGTTGCGAGCGTCGGTGACGTCCGTTGCGCAACCGCATCGCGCAGCGGTGCGTCGACGGCGATCGCATTCAGCGCGTCGGCGTCGAGCACGAGCGGCTGCGACTGGCGGACCGCTTTTGCGACGATCGCATGCGCGCGCTCGCCGCTGCCGAGGCCCGGACCCACGACCCACGCGTCGTAGTCGTCACCGACATTGGCGGCATCGCGCAGCATCAACTCCGCCGACGCCCAGTCGACGAGCGGCGGATTGCGCGCGGCGAGTCCGACGACGACGCGTCCGGCGCCGAGCCGGATCGCCGCACGCCCGGCGAGCAGCGCGGCGCCGACGAGCCCCTCCGCGCCGCCGACGACGCAGGCGCGGCCGAACGTCCCCTTGTGCGTCTTGCGCGTTCGCCGCGCGAGGATCGCGGGCAGGGCGTACGCAAGCGGTCGCCATTCGAGCCGTGCGCCGGCGGCGACCCCGGTCACGTCGAGCCCGAGATCGTGCACCGACAACTCGCCGCAGTGATCGGGACCGTCGCCCGTCAGCAGTCCCGGCTTCAGCGCGATGAACGTCGCGGTCGCGGCGGCGGCGATCGTTGGCCGATGGGCGACACCCGTCGCGGCGTCGAGTCCCGACGGCACGTCGAGCGCGAGAATCGGCACGGCCTGCGCATTGGCCCATTCGATCCATCCGTCGTAAGGCGCCGTGACGGGACGCGACAGGCCGATGCCGAACAGCCCGTCGACGACGAGCGCGGGCCGACGCGAGGGCGGCCCGGGCACGAAACGAACACCCGCGGCCGCTGCTTCGGCATAGGCCGCAGCGGCCGCGGGCGGGAGGCGCGAGGGCTCGGCCGCCCACGCGACGGTGACGTCGAAACCGCTCGCGTGCAGGCGCCGCGCGCATACGCACGCGTCACCGCCGTTGTTGCCGGGACCACCCAGGACCGCGACCGGGCCGCGGTGGCGCGCGAGCATCGCCGCCGCGATGTCCGCGGCGGCCGCCCCTGCGCGGTCCATCAGCGGCTCATGTGCGTGGCGAAACTCGACGTTCCGGAGCAAGGGCAGCGGCAGCACCGGGGCGAGCCGATCGGCCGTGAGGTCGATACGAACGGGCATGTCCCGACCAGTTTAATCCAGGGCCGCCTGCGCCCCGGAACAGCCGGCCCTTCATCCTCTTGCGCGAAGCTTGGACATTCGGGCCCGTCGCCCGTACAATCCCGCCGCCGACCCGCCCGGCGGGTCATCGGGCCGCAGGCCTATTACCTCCAGGAGTCCATTGCATGCGCACATCGAATTTCACGCTGGCGCTCGCGCTGCTCGCTTTTTGCACCGCACCAGCCATCGCGCAGGAATCGCCGACGCTCAAGAAGATCAAGGATAGCGGCACGATCACGATCGGCCACCGCGACTCGTCGATTCCGTTCTCGTACTACGACGACAAGCAGAACGTCGTCGGCTACGCGCTCGACATCTGCCTGAAGGTCGTCGACGCGATCAAGGCCGATCTCAAGATGCCGAACCTGCAGGTCAAGCTGAATCCGGTCACGTCGGCAACGCGGATCCCGCTGATCGCCAACGGCACCGTCGACCTCGAGTGCGGCTCGACGACCAACAATCTCGAGCGGCAGAAGCAGGTCGCGTTCACCAACACCTACTTCCTGACCGCGAATCGCTTCGTGTCGAAGAAGGCGAACAACTTCAAGTCGTGGAACGACCTGAAGGGCAAGACGGTCGTGTCGACGTCGGGGACGACGAACCTGAAACAGATCACTGAAATGAATGGTTCGCAAAACGCAGGCATGAACATCCTGACCGCCAAGGACCACGCCGAGGCGTTCCTGATGGTGGAGACCGATCGGGCGAGCGCGTTCTTCATGGACGACATCCTGCTCTACAGCCTCGTCGCCAACTCGAAGGCACCGGCCGACTACGTGATCTCCGCGGACGCGCTGTCGATCGAGCCGTACGGCGCGATGCTCCGCCGCGACGACCCGGGCTTCAAGAAGATCGTCGACGACGCGACCGCCAAGCTCTACAAGAGCGGCGAGATCAACGCGATCTACAAGAAGTGGTTCCTGTCGCCGATTCCGCCGAAGGGCGTGAATCTCAACGTCCCGGAGAGCGACGCGCTGAAGAAGGTGTTCGCGAATCCCACGGATAGCGGCGACCCGGCGCACTACAAGTAATCCGTTCTTCCGCATCGCTGCATCGCGCGGGGAGCTTCGGCTCCCCGTTTTCGCATTTGTGTGGTAGGGTGCCGCGTCCGTTCTCATCGCGACGCCGGGGTCGATGAACTACAACTGGAACTGGCACATCTACTGGGAGCTCTCCCCCGACGGGCAGGGGACGTACTTCCACTCGCTGCTGGTCGGTCTCGGCTGGACGCTCGCCACCGCGCTCGCCGCATGGATCATCGCGCTGGTGCTCGGGTCGGTGCTCGGTGTGATGCGCACGACACCGTCGAAATGGGCGGTGCGCTTCGGCAACGCCTACGTCGAGCTGTTCCGCAACATCCCGCTGCTGGTGCAGATGTTCCTGTGGTACTTCGTGCTGCCCGAGGTCGTGCCGAAGGCGATCGGCACGTGGATCAAGCAGATGCCGCCGCCGTGGGGCGCGTACGTTCCCGCCGTGCTGTGCCTGGGCTTTTTCACAGCGGCACGCGTATCCGAGCAGGTGCGCGCCGGCATCCAGTCGCTGCCGCGCGGCCAGGGGATGGCCGGCACGGCGCTCGGCCTCACGCTGCCCCAGACGTACCGCTTCGTGCTGCTGCCGATGGCCTACCGGATCATCCTGCCGCCGCTCACGTCGGAGTTCATGAACATCATCAAGAACTCGTCGGTGGCGCTGACGATCGGGCTCGTCGAGCTCACCGCCGCGGCACGGTCGATGCAGGAGTTCAGCTTCCAGGTGTTCGAGGCGTTCACCGCGGCGACGACGATCTACATCCTCGTCAACGTTGTCGTCGTGTTCGGCATGCGCCACATCGAGCGCAAGGTCAGCGTTCCCGGCTTCATCGGCAAGCAGGTCGAAGTCCCGGCCGGCCACTGATGCCCTCGTTCCCGATCCCCTCATAGGCTGCCGCCGTGCTCGGCCAGTTCGACTTCAACGTCATCGAGCGCTCGATCGGATACCTGTTCCGCGAGGGGATGACGTTCACGCTGACGCTGACCGGGCTGGCGATCACCGGCGGCATCGTCTTCGGCACACTGCTCGCGATGATGCGGCTGTCGTCGTTCAAGCCGCTGTCCGTTGTGGCGGGCGCATACGTCAACCTGATGCGCTCGGTCCCGCTGGTGCTGGTGATCTTCTGGTTCTACTTCCTCGTGCCGTACATCGGCGCGTGGATCGTCCGCTCGCCGCAGCCGATCCAGGTCGGGGCCTTCTATTCGTCGGTGATCACGTTCACGCTGTTCGAGGCGGCGTACTACTGCGAGATCATGCGCGCCGGCATTCAGTCGGTGTCGCGCGGGCAGGTCTCGGCCGGGTACGCGCTCGGCCTCAACTACTGGCAGACGATGGGCAAGATCGTGCTGCCGCAGGCGTTCCGCAACATGCTGCCGATCCTGCTCACGCAGTCGATCATCCTGTTCCAGGACACGTCGCTCGTCTACGTGCTCTCGATCACCGACTTCCTCGGCGCCGCGGCGAAGGTCGCGCAGCGCGACGGGCGCCTGGTCGAGATGTACCTGTTCGCCGCGCTCGTCTATTTCATTATCTGCTTCGTGGGCTCGCTGCTCGTGAAGGAGCTGCAGCGCAAGATCGCCATCGTTCGCTGAAGCCGACGCGCCGCGACCGCCCGTTTTTTCGCACACGCCCGCAGGAAACCCGCGCCATGCCGATGATCGAGATCCGCGACATTTCCAAGTGGTATGGCAGCTTCCAGGTGCTGGCCGACTGCACGACGAACGTGGAGAAGGGCGAGGTGATCGTCGTCTGCGGCCCGTCGGGCTCCGGCAAATCGACGCTGATCAAGGCCGTCAACGCGCTCGAGCCGATCCAGAAGGGCGAGATCTTCGTCGACGGCATCAAGGTCAACGATCCGAAGACCAACCTGCCGAAGCTGCGCGCGCGCGTCGGCATGGTGTTCCAGCACTTCGAGCTGTTCCCGCACCTGACCGTGCGGCAGAACCTGTCGCTCGCCCAGGTGAAGGTACTCGGGCGCAAGCAGGACGAGGCCGACGCGCGCGGGCTCAAATACCTCGAGAGAGTCGGGCTGTCCGCGCACAAGGACAAGTTCCCCGGGCAGCTTTCGGGTGGCCAGCAGCAGCGCGTCGCCATCGCGCGGGCGCTTTCGATGGATCCCATCTGCATGCTGTTCGACGAGCCGACGTCCGCGCTCGATCCCGAGATGATCAACGAGGTCCTCGACGTGATGCAGCAGCTCGCGAAGGAAGGCATGACGATGATGGTCGTCACGCACGAGATGGGCTTCGCCAACCGCGTCGCCAACCGCGTGATCTTCATGGACGCCGGGCACATCGTCGAGGATGCGCCGAAAGCCGATTTCTTCGGCAAACCGCGCTCGGAGCGCGCGCAGCAGTTCCTCGCGAAGATACTGCACCACTGATCCCTTCGCGCGTCGGCGCGGAACATCTGACGAGCGGGAACGGGCCGGCGCCGCGCCTCGCGCGCGGTGTGGCGCGCGATGCGCCGTCAGATCCA